>Ga0307380_10004189_pt1 | contig 19589 bp, 10 predicted proteins | sample UN3MG_FD_202239 | JGI IMG/M metagenome (GOLD analysis project Ga0307380, IMG submission 202239) | Soil microbial communities from Risofladan, Vaasa, Finland - UN-3 | ecosystem: Environmental > Terrestrial > Soil > Coastal area > Acid sulfate soil | place: Finland: Risofladan, Vaasa | collected... | reverse complement strand
GACATTGTTTACGGCGTGGACTACCGGGGTATCTAATCCCGTTCGCTCCCCACGCTTTCGTGTCTCAGCGTCAGGACAAGCCCAGTGCACCGATTTCTCCACCGGCGTTCCTCTTGATATCTACGCATTCCACCGCTCCACCAAGAGTTCCGTGCACCCCTACTTGCCTCAAGAACAGCAGTTCGTTCAGCAATTCCTCGGTTAAGCCGGGGGATTTCACAGAACGCTTACCATTCCGCCTACACACTCTTTAAGCCCAGTGATACCGAACAACGCTTGCCACCTTCGTCTTACCGCGGCTGCTGGCACGAAGTTAGCCGTGACTTCCTCTGGGTTAGATCAATATGCCGAAGCACACTTTCTTCCCCCTGACAGTAGTTTACATCCCGAGGGACTTCCTCCTACACGCGGCGTCGCTGCGTCAGGCTTTCGCCCATTGCGCAATATTCGTTACTGCAGCCCTCCGTGGAGGTCCGGGCAGTGTCTCAGTCCCGATGTTGCGGGTCAACCTCTCAGTCCCGCTACCCGTCATAGCCTTGGTGAGCCTTTACCTCACCAACAAGCTGATAGGAGATAGGCCGCTCCTTTGCCGATAAATCTTTGATCATACATCTGTCGGTGTATGATATTATTTGGTATTACCGCCCCTTTCGGAAGGTTGCCGAAGCAACCGACGCTATCCCAAAGCACAGGGCACGTTACCTATCCATTACTAACCCTTTCGCCACTAACCATTAATAAATTAATGGTCCGTTTGACTTGCATGTCTTAGCCACGCCGCCAGCGTTCGTTCTGAGCCAGGATCAAACCCTTCAAATTTATTCGTCGACCCGTCATAAGACGGAATTCGTCGAAAGAAGGCTCAGCACTCGATTAGCAAGTTATCGAAAGTGCTGAGTAATAAAAAACTCATATTAAAGCCTGCAGGTTAGTACACCTTTTATCCCACAAGCTACACTTTCGCAACTTTCTGGCTTAACTGTTAACTTGTCAAAGAGCTGTAAAATAAAGCAGCGGTTAAGCAAGGTTGTAAAGTCATTGCTCAACCACCATATGTCTTATTTTACTCTCAATAAAGATATCGTCAAGAGGTAAAAATAAAAAAACTTTTTTTATTAAATTTTTTTGACTTTGTCCTGAGCGACAGCAATCCGGTCAATAGGTTGTTTTTCGGCCAAAAAATCGGTTATTTCAGGGGCTGACCTTATTGATATACGCAAGTTAGCATATTTTTGTTTTTCAAAATGGTGCTTTTTAAAAGGAATTAATCAATTCCAAGGAAGATTTCTTAACTTGCGGGAGTGGTTTATATCACTTATTCTGTATCGCCATGGTAAAGACTGAGACGATAAAAGTGAAAACTCGGGGTAACTGCGACGTAGTGAATATAACGGAGGAGACAGCCGCAGCGATTCGAAACGCGGGAGTTAAGGACGGTGTGGTTACACTTTTTAACGTGGGCTCAACGGCTGGAATAACAACGACCGAATTCGAACCCGGTCTGGTGAACCATGATATAAAGGCATGCTTTGAGAAAATAGCACCTGAGCGGGGCCGGTATGAGCACGAAGAGACGTGGCATGACGATAACGGTCACTCGCATGTGCGGGCAACATTACTTGGGCCGAGTCTTAGCGTTCCGATTGTTGACGGCCGTTTGTCGCTTGGGACGTGGCAGCAGATAATTCTTGTGGACTTCGATACGCGAGCCCGAACAAGAACAATAATCTGCCAGATTGTGGCTTGAATCAAGACTACCAAAAAATATCTTCGAGCCAGTATGATGCCAATTGGGCGAAGTCGGCAAAATCCACCAGGCCAAGGCCGTCGATATTGGCCTTTGTTCCGCTGCCGTCTTCGAGCCATTGTTGTACAAAGTCCGCCAGGTCCAAAAGTTCAACATCGCCATCTGTGTCCATATCGCCGGGTATGTCAGTCGCAAAATCCCAGAGAGCACCGGGCAAACGAACAGTACCATCGACCTGGTCAACGCGCCAGTAATACCACTGGGCCAAATCCATTTGTCCCGTATCATACGGGTCATGGCTGGTTGCTGAAGATAGCAATTCAGCTTCGAACTGCAGATTACAAGGATCTGTTCCGAAGAAGACTTCCAGTCCCTCAAGGTTTGTGGAGTTGACAGTCCACTGAAGCGAAGCATTGGGGTCGATACCAATCTGGCCATGAGCAGGTGTAGGCGAGCTTACGGTACTTGCTACCGGCATTAGCCAGTAGCTATAACTGTACGTGTCCGGCGGAAGTCTGTATTCCGGATGGGGCCATGCTCCCCAGCTATCGTCTCCGCCAACACCCATTTGTTTATAGTCGATATTGACCGTGGTGAAATCACGCAGTGGAAGTTCATGAATATGAGCAGCGGTCTCAAGGTCACCGATACTGTACGGCCAGACGCTGGTGTAAAGCAGGTCATCTCCTTTGATAAGAAAGCCAAGGCCCGAAATGTCGGTAACGGTCATCCATCGCACGTTTGTTCTGTTGGCGTTTTCCTGCGGGCGGACGTAGTCATGTATAAACTGCTTAACATCATAATAGTATAACCCTACCGCCCCGCCGGTCTGCCTGTCCCAGTAGGTTTCCCATGGGCCGGAGCCAAACCAGCGGACCTGATTAAACCAGCCGGGCATTTCCATCTGCATACCAAAACGGACCAGATTCTCCAGGCCGGAATCAGCGACAACTTCCGCATCGACATGCACCAAAGCATCACCATATATCTCGTAATCCACATCAAAGCTCGATGCTCCATCAGGCAAGGTGGTCTGAACTGATATCTCAACTACCGAACTGTAAGGCTGAGTTGCAGTTGCCGAATCGATTGTACGGCTGGGCCCGGCTGTCTTCCAGAATGCCTGGCGGCTCGGCATTCCGTTGCCTCGGTCATTGTCGGTAGGAGCCCGCCAGAAATTCGGTACAAGCGGCGAAACAATCAATTGCTCTGAACCAAACTCGAAGAATTCAATAGCTCCGCTGGCTTTGCCTACTTTAACCGTAAATCCCGTTCCCTGTACGGTAAAGTCATCGACTGTTTCGGTCAGCGTAACCGGGTCCATTTCCGCGGGATTTGGTGGTGACTGGGGTTGTACAGACCAGGGAACTTCCAACTGGTCCCAGGCGACTTCATAGCCAGCCTCGGCCCAGAGAGTATCGTCGGCGAGTTTAAAGCTGACCTTGAGGTGGTATTGAGAGCCGGGCGGTTTGACGGTCGGCTCGGTTATCGGTATCGTTACAACTGTTGAATCACCCGGTCCGAGAGATGGAGTAGTGATTTGGCCTGACTGGATAATCCTGCCGTTTTCGGTCAACTCCCAGAATGTCTCAACAAAGTCCAGAGTAATAAAAGCATACTTGTTTGTTATTCTTACCATTCCGGAATTGACATCAACATTTTCGGCTTTAATATACTGGTAAACCTTCCTGACCTCATGGAGGTGAGGATTGGGTTTTCTGTCCGGCTGAACAAGGCCGTTGCAGCAGAAGTTGCCGCTGTTGGGTATATCTCCGTAATCACCGCCGTAGGCCCAGAACTCCTGGCCGCCAGCTTCGGCGCTTATATCATTACTGTCGAATTCCATCCAGAGAACAGAATTGGGGTGAACAGGTGCATCGGGCAGGTTAAGCTGGCCAACATCGATCGCCTGATGATAGATTCTGACTTTATCTATAACACCGTTGAAGTATCTGTCAGTATGCTCGGAGTTTCGGCCAATATTGACCGGATAGGCGCTGCTGTCGATTGTGCCGGTGTAAGAACAGCTGTTTTCGAGGTCACCATCAATATAAACTCTCAGGGTAGAGCCATCATATGTGCCGGCAACATGGTGCCAGTTATCCTCCCAGTCATACGGCAACGGGCAGGTGCAGGTAATCCATGCACCATCATAGATGAAGAACTCAAGATCGGTACCGTCCATGCCCAGTTTCAGTGCATACTGGTGGTCACCCTTTGCAACAATGGGGCCGTGCGTGTTATTCACACCCGGTTTAACCCAGGCCTCGATAGTCAAAGGTGTGGTGCCGTTTATATTCAGGCTCGGGTCATCAGCGACAACGGCATAACCATCAAGACCCAGCCCACTTAATCCATCCACGAACTGGCCATAGGCAACCGCATCATTGTCATAGGCACTGTGGTCCTGGATAGTCCATGTCGGGTCGGATAATTTGCGAAGTCCCTGGTCGGCCCAGTCCCAGATGCAGCCGCCCTGTAGAACATCATAAGCCTCAATGGCATCCCAGTAGTCCTGCAGATTACCCACGCTGTTACCCATCGCATGTGCGTATTCGCACAAAATCAAAGGCTTGCTGGGACTACTGGAAGCGTAACTGACAATCGAGCCGATGCTTGCATACATTGGGCAGTAGATGTCTGTATTAGAGCCGGTTCCAGCCCTTTCGTAGTGAACAAAGCGCGTATTATCACGTGCGCGAATCCAGTCGCTGGTTGCTGTGAAGTTGATTCCGTCACCAGCCTCATTACCTAATGACCAAAGAATAACCGAAGAATGATTCTTGTCACGCTCGACCATGTTCATCGTTCTATCGAGATGTGCCCACTGCCAGTTAATATCCTTGGCCAAAGAGTCTGCACTATAGCCCATACCATGCGATTCAATATTTGTCTCGTCAATCAGATAAATGCCATATTTGTTGCAAAGCTCATACCATTTCGGGTCATCGGGGTAGTGAGAAGTTCGAACGGTATTTAAGTTGTTCTGTTTGAGCAGTAATATGTCTTCGACCATCCTGCTGTATGGAATCGCCCTGCCGTAGTCCGGGTCGTGCTCGTGCCTGTTAACGCCTTTCATGTATATCGGGACGCCATTTACAAGAAGCTGGGCATTTACAATATCTATCTCCCTGAAACCAAACTTACACCGTTCGACTTCAATGACTGAGCTGGCGGGGTTTTTAAGAGTCAACAGTACCTGATAAAGATAAGGAGTCTCGGCGGTCCATTTTTCAGGATTTGCTACAGCAGCCTGCATCTCGATAACTCCTTCTTCATCCGCCATCAGGCTGCTGAGAGAACCCGTCATAAGAGGGTCTGTTCCGACGACTGTTCCGTTGGCGTCAAGCAATGTTATTTCCACACTGTGCATACCAACTGTAATATCGCTGTAGTTTTTCACATTAGCTGTAACATACAGGGTCGCGTCTTCGTATTGCTCATCAAGGTCACACCGGACCCAAAAATCGCGTAAATGCACTTGAGGTGTGGAGAACAGATAGACATCTCTGTAAATTCCGCTTAACCGCCACATGTCCTGGTCTTCAAGATAGCTTCCGTCGGACCATCTGTAGACCTCTGCCGCCAGTACATTTGTTCCCGGGACAAGGTAATCGGTAATGTCGAACTCCGCCGGCGTCATACTGTCCTGACTGTAGCCGACCTCCTGGCCGTTTATCCAGAGGTAAAACGCGCTTTTGACACCATCGAAGTGGATGAAGATTTTCCTTCCGTCCCATTCGGCTGGAATTGTAAACTCGGTCCTGTAAGAGCCGACTGGATTTCTCAAAAGATAAGAAGTGTACGATGAGGACGGAGTAGTGGTTACACTGGGTGGATTGACCGCAAAAGGATATGTTATGTTTGTATAGATGGGTACGCCATAACCTTCCATTTGCCAGTTGCTCGGCACGGGTATTTCGTCCCAGCTATTGACATCGTAACTAAGTTCATAAAAATTCACAGGTCTGTCATCAGGTGTAGGCGCCCAGTTGAACTTCCAGTCGCCGTTTAGTGATTGATGATAAATTGAAGCCTCTCTCGTTCCGACTTTTGCGGCTGTTGTATCAGGGTACGGCATCAGTGTGCAATGTCTTTCGGTTTTGTTGCGTCTGGTTACTTTCGGATTTTCCCAATCCACCCCGCCGGTTGTAAAACTCCAAACATTTCCTTTGTAAATGTCAAATCCGTCAACAATATCCACCCGCCAGTAATAGTGAGTATTCAAATTCAACGGAGAAGCGGGCTGATAGCTTTCGTCAGTGACGCGTACGGAATTGGCTCCAGTCAATCCCGGGTTCAGACCAACATAAACATCATACTCGGGGTCTACAACAACAGACCCATCCGGGCCTTCCCATGAAAGAGCCCCCTTTGAGTCAACGTAGATCTCACCATTATACGGAGAAGGATTTGTAACCTTGATTTCAGGGTCTCCGGTCTGTACCGTTATTTCATCCAGACCGTACCATCCGGTATCCCCGGAAGTTCCACTGAACTGGATACCGAGGTTCTCTCCCAGGTAAGCCTGCCCTGTATCTGCGATAAGTTCCAATGTGTACTGGGTCCATGTATCAGTAACGGCAAAACTCTCACTGGCGATTACTACTCTTGATGTTGGGTCGGAGGGGTTGGTCAAATAATAAAAATCAGCCTCAATCGTCGATGCATTCCATGTGCTTTTTCCATAGAAAGTCAGTGTGTAAGCAGTGCCGAGAGTTATCGGTTCGGATAATAGTTGGTAAATCTCTCCATCAATTGTCATACCGAAGCCATTGTAAAGCCCCGCATAACCACCCAACTCGACTCCTGAATCAACTGTCAGGTCCTGATTCCAACCTGGGATGCGGCTGAAATCATCCGAAATCTTGCCCTCGTCCGGTTCCTCAAACCCCGGATTAACAACGGTTACAGCGTAGCTATTGATGCAGGTAACCAGACAAACACAAAGGATTAACAACAATTTGCAGCTATTAAAGTATGACATAATCTTGTCCTTATAAATTCAGATTAATAAAATAATAAATATGGCATGGGCACCAGGACGTTTTTTGCGGAAAACTCTCCCGCCGACTCTACAACATACCTTTTTTGCATAGTAAAACCTCCTCATTATTCCTTGGATACATTTTACCCTCTCGAATGCATGAAGTCAAGAAAACAAAAGTGGCCATAATCTCTACCATACAAAACCTGACAATCTTCAGCCTGATTGCAATGCCGGTCACATGTCTACAGATTGCCCCGACAAAGCTTGATTTTAGGTATCCGGCAAGAACAATAATCTGTCAAATAGTGTATTAATTGATGCAGGCTTTTTTGGGTCTTGGTATCGCCGGTATTACAATAATTGCGATATTTAACGGCCTTTCGACGAATAAGTATATTGACACACAAATATTAAAAGCCGAGCAAAGGCGTGAATAGTTGACTATTTTATTTTTATTCTTTATTATTTAGTCCCAAGATTTACGATAAATTAATATAAGTTACAAGCAGAATTATCGGGGTGTTTTTTTATGAACAGCCGTCATTTAACCAGACTTTCAGCGATAATCATTTTGGTAACGGTCTTTTTTTTCAGCGGCTGTGAAGAGCCATCTGGTAAGACTGACCTGGGAGTTCCTGGCCCGGAGATAAGTCTTGGCACGACCATAGGCTCACTGGTTGAAGTTTTTTCGATACAGTCAATCGGCGTCGAGGGTTATGCGCTTGTTGACAGACTGAACGGGACGGGCCCATCGGAGTGTCCGCCGGCAATTCGGACTTATCTTACGCAATACATTCTAAAGCACCTACCGGGTTACGATGTTGATGAATATATCAACAGCTCCAATACAGCGGTGGTTCGCGTAGAGGGTAGAATGCCAACGACGACATCAGCAAAGCAATACTTTGACGTAAGGGTGAGTGCGCTGGCCGGGACCCAGACAACATCTATTGAGGGGGGATGGCTCTACAGAGCGGAGCTTAAGGCGGCAGGAAACTTTGGGACAATGGTAAAGACACTTGCGACGGTGGAAGGGCCGATATACATCGACAGATTAGGCGATTCGCCAAGCGACAAAAGAACCGGTTATATACTTGCAGGCGGTACGGTACTGGACAAGTACAAAATAAACCTTGTTCTTCGTCGGCCGGATTACAGAACGGCGAACCTTATTCGGAACAAATTAAACGAGCGTTTTGGAAACGATACGGCAAAGGCGATTTCATCGGACCATATAGAACTTAATGTTCCTCCTGAATATGCCGAGCAAAGACGACGTTTTACCTCGATAGTTAAATCGATATATACTTCGGAGACAAAGGATCTTCGAAACAAAAGGATAAGTACATTTATTCGCAAGTTGGCGGTTTCGTCGGAGAAGGAACAGAGCGAAATAATGCTCGAAGCGATAGGAAATGCGAGTCTAAGCAAGCTTTCGGCCCTTCTGAATTCTTCGGGAGAAGAGATTCGGCTTCGAGCGGGCAGGTGCATGCTTAACCTTGGCAGTGACGCGGGTCTGGAGGCACTGCGTGAGATAGCAACCGACAGTAGCTCCGCATATCGCATTGAGGCATTGGAGGCGATAACGTCGGCCGCAAACCGTAACGACGCGACGGCGATATCCCGGAACCTTCTTCGAGGGGGGGACTTTGATATTCGGCTGGCGGCATATGAACAGCTTCGCCGACTGGAAGATATTGCAATAAGGCAAAGGTCGATAGCGCGTAGTTTTTATCTTGAGGAAATAGTCCAGTCGCAAAACAAGTCGATATTTGTATCTCGCAGCGGTCAGCCTCGGATTGTTTTGTTCGGCGTACCAATTTACTGTCGGGAGAACGTATTTATCCAATCATCGGACGGCAGCATAACAATCAACGCCCCGGCGGGCCAGGAATATGTTTCGATAATCCGGAAACACCCGAGGCGTCCGAACGTAATGGCGAAGCTTGAAAGCAGTTTCGAGCTGAGCGACATAATCCGGACACTCTGCGAGGAACCTGTGAGGCGTGAAGAAGGGGGACACGTCGGGCTGAATGTTTCGTATTCCGAAGCTATCGCGCTTTTGCAGCAGATGGTGGAAAAAGGCGCGGTTGGTGCGGAATTTCGCGCGGGCCCCATGCCAAAAATCGGTCCAATTATCAAGAAATAAGAAAGCACCGGCCGATAATAATAGTACGTATCGGCGGTGGTGCCGTGACAAGTGTGCGCCGAATTACCCATTACGAGGAAGCCAGGAGCAAAGGGCAAAGATGAGATTAGAGAAGATAGTACTCGACGGATTCAAGAGTTTTGCGGACAAGACGGAATTTTTGTTCGATTCGCCGGTAACGGGCATTGTGGGGCCTAACGGCTGCGGCAAAAGCAACGTTGTTGACGCGGTCAAGTGGGTGTTGGGCGAGCAGAGGGTCAAGAGTCTGCGCAGCGACCAGATGGCAGACGTGATATTCAGCGGCAGCAGCAGCAGGAAAGGGCAGGGAACGGCGGAGGTGAGTTTGTTTATCTCAAATCCCGGGGGTGAGGGGATGCGAAAGCTTCCGATAGAGACGGCAGAGGTACAGATATCGCGTCGGATATACAAGAGCGGGGAGAGCGAATACCGTATAAACAATAAGGTCTGCCGGCTGAAAGATGTTCGCGAGCTGTTCATGGATACGGGCGTGGGAGTGAGGGCGTATTCGATAATCGAGCAGGGTCAGGTTGAGCAGCTTTTGACATCTTCGAAGACGGACAGGCGGGCGATATTTGAAGAAGCGGCGGGTATAAGCAAGTATAAGGCGCATAAGAAGGAGGCTCTTCGTAAGCTGGAGCGTACGGAGCAGAACCTTCTTCGGCTGGCCGACATCTTGGGAGAGGTGCAGAAACAGCTCCGCAGCGTGAAACTTCAAGCGGGCAAGGCGAGGAATTATCTGCGGTACCGTGACAGGCTAAAAGATTTGCAGGCTAATTATTCCCTTGCCGAATACGCGAAGTATTATCAGAAGAGCGCAGAGAAGAGAAGCGAAATTGAGCGGCTCCAGGAGGAGTTTGCGCGAATTGCGGCGGAGGTGGCCAGGAACGACTCGCTGCTGAGCAGTCTGGGCGAAGAGCGTATCGAGACTGAGGCCGAGGTAAACCAGACGGACAATTCGCTGGTTTCGGTCAGGAGTAAGATAGAGCAGGAGCTTCAGCGGATAGAGTTTTTGCGGAGCAGGATAGATGAATCTGAGGAGCGGAAGGATTCTGCGAGGCAGAGATTGTCGGAGCTGCATGAGCAGAAGAAGGGGCTGGAGGATGAATTGATTCGATACCGGTACGAACGGGGCCAAAGCGAAACTAAGCTCGAAGAACAAAGGCGCGGTATGGAGGGAATTCGCAGGGTGATTGATGAAATAAACGCCGAATGCAGTTCGCTGGCGGCAAGTCTGGAGGACGAGAAGTCGGGCATTATCGATATTGTGCGGCGGACGGCCCAGCTTCATAACGAAGTGCAGAGCATATCGGTGTACCGGAACAATCTGTCGAGCCAGAAGGAGCGGCTGTCGGGCCGTGCCGACCGTGCGCGGGCGGAGCTGGAAAGTCTGCTGGCGGAAAAGGCCCAGCACCATGCGAGGTCGGACGATATTAATAAGGTGCTGGAGGAACTGCAGGAGAAGCTGGAATCGAAGCGGAGAGAATTAGAAGATTTGCGAAGCTCAACGGCCGAAGAAAATGAGCGTTTGTCGCGCAGGAAAGAGACGCTTAGCGCGTTGAGCAGTGAATCAGCGGTCCTGAGCGATATGGAAGCCAGGTGTGAGGGTCTAAACGCGGGCGTTAAAAAGATACTGGACGACCATTTGGCCGAGGACGGCAAGTTAGATTATGTGGAGGGGATACTTGCGGACATTATCAGCGCAGAGGCCGATTATGCCGACGCGGTGGAGGCGGCACTTGAGGGCAGGACTGATTCGGTGGTTGTCAACAGCACAAGCAGGCTGATAGCGGACGGCAAACGGATAAAGAAACTTCAGGGTCGGGTGAATTTCCTGTGCGCAGACAAGACAGGACCTTTTGTGGACAGGTGTGACCTTTCGCAGGTAAGCGGTGTGAGGGGCAGGCTCGTGGAGTTTGTCAGGACCGAGGGCAAATATTCGCCGCTGGCGTGGAAGCTGCTGGGCAAAACTCTGGTAGTCGATTCTGTTGGGACAGCGTCCGAACTGGCGGGCAGGCTCGGAGGCGAGTATGCTTTTGTCACACAGAAGGGCGAATTTTTCAGCGGTGACGGGACAGTGAAACTCGGGCCTCTGCGCAAGGCGACGGGCCTGATATCGCGCAAGAGCCGGCTGAGAGAACTTCAAGAGACGATAGAGAAGATGACGGGGGAAATAGAGGAGATTGAGAGGCGACTCGCAAGCAACAGGCAGTTGGACGAGCATTTGAGCCAATTGTGCCGTGAGCTGCGGACGGCCGTATACGAGGCCAATACACAAAAGACAGAGGTCACTTCGAAGCTCAGCGGTATCGAGGAGAACATCAAGCGGCTTCAGGATGAACAGCCGCTGATAGCCAGCGATATCGGCCTGCTCGAAGAGCAGATAGCACAATCGGTGCAGACCGAATACGATTCGAAGCAAAAGCTCGAGGAGCTCGAGGCTGTAAACAGTGAGCGGACGGCGCAAATTGAGAAACTCGAGGCGCGGCACGCCGAGCGAAAGGCCGGGCAGGAAGAGCTGTCGGGCGAGCTTACAGAGCTTAAGGTAGAGATAGGCCAGATTGCCGAGCGTCAGCAGGCCCTGAAGCAGACGATTGCCAGCCTGGAGGCCCAGATACAGGCCAGCGCGACAGCGACAGCGGCGGCGCAGACCGAAATTGAAAATTGCAGCAACCAGATATCAGAGTGGCAGAGGGACATACTGAGCAGCGAGGCGAAGGTATCGGAGCTTTATGTGGCAAAGGAAGAGAAGCAGCAAAGCAGCGGGCGGCTGCATAAGGCGATAGAAGAACTGCTTGCGAAACAAAAAGAAGCTGAGCAGTTAATCAGGCAAAAGCGGGCGGAAAAGGAAGATGTCGAGCACAAGATAAACGAGATTAAGATTGAGCTTAGCCAGTTGGAGGTCAAGAACCAGGACCTTTCAGAGCGTGTGCAGGAGGAACTTCAGATTGATTTGGCCCAGGCGTACAGGGAATATAACGAACAAGAAGTCGACTGGGAAAAGGTGCGGGAGGAAATGGTTGATTTGCGGGCCAAAATTGAGCGGCTGGGCAACGTTAATCTTGACGCGATAGACAGCCAGGAAGAGCTGGAGAAGCGGAACGAATTTTTGAGCAGCCAGGTGGAGGATTTGAACACGAGCAGGAGTCAGCTGCTGCAGTTGATTAACCGGCTGAACCACAAGAGCAGGGAGAAGTTCCAGGAAACGTTCGAAGAGATTCGGGAGCATTTCCAGCAGATATTCCGCAAGCTTTTCGGCGGCGGCAAGGCGGACGTAATATTGGAGGACGCCGAAGACATCTTAGAGGCCGGAATAGAGATAATGGCGAGGCCGCCGGGAAAAGAGACGCGGAGCATATCGCTGCTTAGCGGCGGCGAGAAATCGATGACGGCGATAGCGATGCTCTTTGCTGTGTTCAAGGCCAAGCCATCGCCCTTCTGTTTCCTCGACGAGGTCGACGCGGCACTGGATGAGGCCAACAATGAGCGGTTCAACCTGCTGATTAAGGAGTTCCAGAAGGATTCGCAGTTTATAATTATCACGCACGCCAAGCGGACGATGAGTATGGCCGACCTTCTTTACGGTATAACGATGCAGACCCGCGGCGTGAGCAAGAAGATTAGCGTGCGTTTCGACCAGTACGAGCCGGAGTCTGAGCCGCAGGCAGAGACGGCGGCGGTGGCGTAGGTTAAGGGGGCAAATGAAGAAGTGCCCATTTTGCGCAGAAGAGATTCAGGCCGAAGCGGTGAAGTGCCGTTTCTGTGGGGAGTTTCTTGACAGCTCAGCCAAATCGAAGACGAAATGGTATTTCGCGACAACGACGGTAGTGGTGTCGTTGTTGTGCGTCGGGCCGTTCGCCCTGCCGCTGGTTTGGCTGAACCCTCGCTATAAGGTAATTACCAAGGTGGTTGTTACGGTGATTGTTATCGCGGCCACGGTTTTGCTTTTGTATCTTGCCGCCCGCTTATACAGCAACTTAATACAGCAGATAGAAGAATTAGGAATCCGTTAGCCTGGCGATACCTGGCCCTAGACTTGCCTGCCCGTCGTAGCCTTGGCGTAGACGGGTCATACTCGTACATCTCCACCACTTCACTATTTACATCTGAAAGAGCTGCAACACTTCCCAAGCCATCATAATGATATATTTTATTGATTAGCCATTTCGGTATATTTACGTGCCCTTCGTGAGTCACCCAGCTTCTTATAACAATCAGCTATCGATTTATAAACGTCACTTTTAAAATAAAACCCACGTTCTGCTATTTTGAGAAACAGTTCTAACGCTTCCTGGAATTTCTCCAGCATAAATAAGGCGTTTGCTAACACAATATTTGAATATGTGCCCTCAGGGTCCAATTCGCAGGCTTTTTTTGCCAGTTCAAATCCTTTGGTCAGATCTCCCTGTTCTATCGCCAACTGAGCCAGATCATAAATAACATCTACCTCTTTAGGTTCTGATGCAAGTAGCTCTTCATAAAGCTTTTTGGCTTTATCGCTATCAACCTCGATAATTCGGTGGGCCAAAGCAACACGATTATAATCGCTGGGATTAAGAGAAACTGCCTTTTGCAAACATCTCAACCCTTCTTTTTTGTCGTCTAGGCAGTCAAACCAAACGAACCCCTTAAGCCGGTATAAAAAGTCAAGTTCAGCATTTTCGTACTTAAAGGCTTTATTCATGTAATTTTCCCCCAACTTATAATTGTGTTTTAGACACACTTCGAGGACGGCCATGTACGCAAGAATTTCGCTGTCGTTTGGCCATATCTCTATGGCGATCTCAATCATGGGGTATGCATCTACGTACAGACCCTGTCCGCAAAGATAGAGAGCATATTTTTTGCAATTGTCCAGCGCCTCACAAGCATAACTATTTTCGGGCTCTATTTTCACAGCTTGATGAGCAAACTTAATTGCCTTTGTACCTTCCCCTAAGGAGCAATAACAATCTGAAATCGCGGCATATACAACCACTTTTTTTTCATAACCACACTCCTCTGCCTTAAAATAGTATTCAATCGCACGGTTGTTTTCTCTAAGTAATTGGTATATATGACCGATTTCTAATAAAACACTAGGATTTGAAGACTGAATCTCCTTTGCCCTCTGTAATACTTCCAAAGCTTTGTGATATTCACCAAGCTTTCCAAACTCTCTGCCAAGATATATACGTGCCTCACAGTTTTCAGGATTTTTTTTAAGTATTTCTTTAAGAACACTAATTGCCCGATCATCATCTGCCATAGACAATGCTCGACCAAACGTTAACATATGGCTTATAGAAGGTTCTGCATCAATGCTATGTTCGTATTCGGCGAGTGCATCTTCAAATTGACCCTTTCTCCAAAGAAGATCGCCATAAACCAAATGATAATGACCTTGGGGGCAACCAAAGTGTTTAGCTTCTCCTAAAAGGTACTCCGCTCTGGACAGGTTATTCTTAACCCTCATCTCAAGGTCAGCCCAAATTGCATACATGCTACCACTTTGAGAATAGTTTTCTCTAATCTCCCGTAGAATTGAATATGCCTTTTCAAAATCACCTTCCTTGTAGAACTTTCTCAAATCTTTTTTGGCATATCTTTTCATGCTCTACCTCTAAGTCAACTCTACAAAACTATAACAAATTCACATGAAAAGGCCAGTCACTAATAATCTCAACCTTGTTTTTTTAGTATCGTCAATTTTCAAACTCAGACCGTGTAGTTCTGCTTCTTATTACTGCTCGAGGACAATAGCTACCTCCTCTTGTCTGTTCGCAGTTAAGTTTAAAACTCCAAGATAAATCTGCAAATTGTTCAACACTTTCATGCAATAAAGGATCCTCATCAACTCCAGATTCAATAATTTCAGATTCTTGGGCGTTTATCTGGTGGCGCGGTCTTGGTTGATATTCAGGAAATATTCCGTGTGGAATTATAGGCATCCACAGCATGGTAGGATTCGAACCACCGAAAAGGGCGTGTATCAGCTTTAGCACGTTCCCCCACTTACAAGGTTTCTCTTCGTTCATTCTATCTATTATCTCGTCGAGTTCGTCCCCCTTACTTGGCACCTCTTTTCCTGGTGTATATTCCCAAGGTTGCTTTGGTTGCTTTTTTGGGTCAGGGAATTTGGGAAAATAATGGTGCCATTGAGGTTTAGGGCTCAAACGGATATTTTCAGGGAGTTGGAGTTCTGTTTCTTCCTCTTCCTTTTCTTCTTGTGGGCAGTCTTTAAGTGAATCTATAGGTAACGGAAACATCATCGGACTTGCAGCCAACAAGCCCCAAGGATCAATCCAGTTCACCGGGTTATTGAAGCAGTACTCGTACAGGTTCATCGAATCCCAATACCCAATGGGGTCAGTCTGTAGGAATCGGCCGGTGTAGGGGTCGTAATAGCGGAATCTGTAGTAGTACAGGCCGGTCTCGGCGTCGAGCCTTCTGCCGGTGAACATATACGGATTGCCGACGGCACTTTCGGCGACAATATCCAGCGTGGCGGCGTCCCATATCGTGGCCCTGCCGAAAACATCGTACTCGTAGAGCTCCACCACTTCACTATTTACATCTGAAAGAGCTACAACACTTCCCAGGCTGTCATAATGATAATAATATATTTTATTTCCCCCCGCAACATCATATTGAAGGCAAGGGGTAATTAATTTGGCGGTTGAATGTTTTTGTTTTAGCTGGTAGAATTGCCGCCCTATTGTCTTTAAGATAATGAGGTGTAATGTCGCAAACGCTGGATAAACACGTATTAAGCAACGGGATGGTGGTTTTGGGTGAGCCGATGGAGGCGGTCGAATCGGTGGCGTTCGGCTTTATGCTGCCTGCCGGAGCAGCCAATTGCCCGGATGGCTGCTGCGGTGCGGCGAACGTTATCAGCGACTGGATATTCAGAGGAGCCGGCGATAAAAACAGCAGGGAACTTTCCGATGCGCTCGACGGGATGGGTCTTCACCGGGTCAGTTCGGTGAACAGTTTTCATCTTGTGGTCGGGGCGGCACTGGAATCGAGCAATCTCCATGAGGCGATGCCGCTATATGCGGACATGATACTTCGAAGCAGACTCGAGGATGAGCAGTTCGAGCCCGCGCGGCAGCTGGCGATGCACAGCGTCAAGGGGCTGGACGACGACCCTCGGCATAAGGCGATGCTCAAGCTAAAAGAGAAGTTTTATCCAGAGCCGTGGGGCAGGAGCAACGTCGGCGAAATTGAGGATTTGGAGGCGCTGACAGCGGACAGAACCCGCCGGATTATAAAGGAGAATTTCAACCTGTCGGAAACGATATTTGCAGTGGCGGGCAAATACGACTTTAAGAGTATCGTCAAACAGATAGAGGAATTATTCGGCGGGGAAAAAGAAAGGGCCCTTGCGGAGATTTCTGCGGGTTCTGTAGCCAGAGGATATACGCACATACCCCACGACGGTGCTCAGGTGCATATCGGGCTGATGACCGGGACGGTAAAGCCTGCGGACAAGGATTATTATAACGCGAGGGTGGCGGTGTCGGTCCTTTCGGGCGGCATGAGCGCGAGGCTCTTTACCGAGGTGCGGGAAAAGCGCGGTTTATGCTATGCGATAGGCGCGAGGTATCACGGCTTTAAGGATGCGGCGGGGATAATGTGTTACGCCGGGACAACGCCTGATAAAGCGCAGGAGACACTCGATGTGATAACGGCTGAATTCGGCCGTCTAAGCGAGGGGATAACCGAAGAGGAAATCCAGCGGGCGAAGGTCGGTTTGAAATCGTCGCTGGTTCTGCAGAGCGAATCGTCGAGCAGCCGGGCGGGTGGAATCGCGAGCGACTGGTACCTGCTGGGGCGTGTTCGCAGTCTCGACGAGATAAAGAAGAAAATCGAAAAGACAACGGTCGATTCGGTGGTGGGCTTTTTGCGCAGGCGGAAATTCGAGGACTTTACGGTTGTAACGATAGGCCCGAAGGAAGTGGTTGTTAAGTAGAGCGGATTATGGAATTTAAGAAACATCAGTTAGAGAACGGCCTTAGTTTAATAGGCGAGGTCAACAAGAGCGCCAAATCGGCGGCGGTGGGTTTTTTTGTTCGGACCGGCTCGCGCGACGAGGCAAAAGAGATAAACGGAGTATCGCACTATCTGGAACATATGCTCTTCAAAGGGACGGAAAAACTAAGCGCCTTCGAAGTGAACGAGTCGTTCGATAAGACCGGTGCCGAATTCAACGCGTTTACCAGCGAAGAGAACACGGTATTTTACGCGAAGGTGCTGCCGGAATACCTGATTGAGATAACGCGGCTTTGGGCCGAGCTTATGAGGCCGGCGCTTAGAGACGACGATTTCAGCATGGAAAAGAATGTCATCAAAGAAGAGATAGCGATGTACAAGGACCTGCCGAGCTTTGACGTTGTCGACAGATGCAGGCGTTTGTATTTTGGCGGGCATCCGTGCGGCAACAGCGTGCTCGGGACAGAGGAAAGCATCGACGGCCTGACGGCAGAACAGATGCGCAGTTATTTTGCGAACCGCTACTCGCCGAACAACCTGTTTCTGGCATGTGCGGGCAACTTTGATTGGAAAAAAATCAGCAAGGCCGCCGAGCAGTGCTGCAGCGGATGGGGAAAACAGCCGGTAGTTAGAGAGCTGGAAGATTACAGCGGAAACACAAAGAGCGAGAGAATCGGCAAGGCAAACCTGGCACGGGAACACGTCTGCCTTATGAGTCGAAGCGTTTCGGCACAGGACAAGCGCCGCTTTGCCGCGTCGCTTTTGGGCGTGATAGTCGGCGACGAAACGGGCTCGCGGTTCTTCTGGGAATTAGTCGATAATGCGATGGCCGAAACCGCGACGATGCAGTTCGGGCCGATGGATGGCACGGGGGTCTTCTGCAGCTATATCCGGTGCAGCAGCGAAAATGTTTCGAAGGTGCTCGATACGATGCGGGGGGTATTCGCGAAGCTAAATGCAGAAGGCGTAAGTGAAGACGAACTGCAGAAGGCAAAGAACAAGGTATTAAGCGCTTTGGTGATAAAGAACGAGCTACCGATGGGCCGGCTGATTGATTTGGGCTTTAACTGGGTTTACAGCAGCCAGTACCGCACGATTGAGGATGATATTAAATCGGTCAAGGCGGTGACGGTCGAGGATGTCGGCTCGCTGATAAAACAGTACAATCCGGGCGACTTTACGGAGTTTCACATAGGCCCGGAACAGCTGGGTTAGGGGCGGTTTTGGGGGCCAAAAAGGCAGAAAAATCGATTAAATGTTAAAATAGGTTGTTTTTTGGGGGATACTCTGCTATAATTAGATTTGAGTATATCTAAAGACAACAGATTAAATCCGGGGCTGGTTTTTCGGCTGGTTCCTCTTTGAAAATGGGTTGTGAAGGAGGAGGTTGCGTATCGCGTCTCTATTGGCAAAAAGATTGTATCCCGCCCTGCTGTCGGCTATGTTTTTGCTGTTTTTTTGTGGCTGGGCACAAGCTGAGTACATTGCAAAAGGGGTCAAGTTAACCCCTCTTACCGATGACGGTAAATCGATGGCGGCTTCATGGGCGTATCAAGGTGATTTAGTGGCTTTTGTGCGCACCGAGCCGGGCACCACGCAGAGCCAGCTTTTGATAATGCGGGCCGACGGCTCGAATAAAACGGCGGTGACAGCTTATGGAAATCCGTTTTTTGCGGAGTGGTCGTGGACGGGACGAAAGTTATCATACGAGTTTTCGAACGCGGCGACCGATGAAAGCCAAGGCGGAGTTTATATTTACGATGTTCTGACGGGTAAATCAGTGGCGGTATCCGAGCCACACTCCCGCAATGCCTTCGATGAGGACGAAGGGCCCTTTTGGTCGTGGGACGATAAGAATGTGGTGTATGTGGTTCTTCCAGGGCCCGCGCGCAATCGCCAGGTATGGGTTGCGGAAGTGGATTCGGGAAAGAGCCGGCGGATACTCGCAGAGCGAGGCCAGGGAAGCGAGGCCCGCTGGAGTCCGATGGAACCATCGAGAATTTCTCTTCAGATTGAAGCCAGTGGGGATGGCTGGGACGTAGCAACTGTAAAGCCCGATGGTCGAAATCTGAAACTTCTTACCGACATAGGAGCAGAAGCCATATATACCAGAGAACCTCGTTGGAGCCCAACGGGTGAGTGGTTGGCCTTTGCGAACAACGCGGAAATGACACGCTGGGAGCGCGAGCTGGGTCGTTATGACTGCTGGATTGCCAGACCTGATGGAAGCGGAGCGAGGAACCTGACACAGGCTTCTTCGGCAGCGACGGAAGAACAAATTGCACTTTTCCATGTATTCTGGTCATGGGACAGCCGGTGGATTATGTGCGAAGGTTGGCGATATGACAATCAGGGCAGCGGCATCAATACGGTGTTTTTGATAGACCCGGTCAATGGTGGATATGAGCCGATACTTACATCTTATCCTCGGCAGACGGGAGAATATAACAGCATTCAGACGGTGAAATGGTCTTACGACAGCAGTAAGATTGCTTTTGTTACGGCGCGCTATACGGTGAAGAACTGGGGCCCGGAGCCGGATTTCGAAAACCGGCGATGGGTGCTCGGGCTGTATGATATGGCAACACGGAAAGCTGAAGATATTCTGGTATACGACGGGCAAATCGACCGCAAAGAAATCATGGGCAACCTTCACAGGTATAATATCGAAGATATATCGTGGTCGCCCGACAATCGTTCGCTGCTTGTCA
>Ga0307380_10004187_pt1 | contig 19593 bp, 6 predicted proteins | sample UN3MG_FD_202239 | JGI IMG/M metagenome (GOLD analysis project Ga0307380, IMG submission 202239) | Soil microbial communities from Risofladan, Vaasa, Finland - UN-3 | ecosystem: Environmental > Terrestrial > Soil > Coastal area > Acid sulfate soil | place: Finland: Risofladan, Vaasa | collected... | reverse complement strand
ACTTAGTGTTTGAGTAGGTCTATCGTAAGTATAACTGGGACTCCATTCACCTATACAATATAATCTTTGGGTGTTGGGATTATAACCCCAATTGGCCGATATAACACAAGCACCACCAAAACTAACTGATGTGCCTGCTCCAATAATAATAGCCATCTTAAACCTCCTTGATCCTTCTATTAAACTATAGGTTACTTAATTATTTAGCATTCTTACAAGCTGTGAACATTCCGTAATCACATTGATAACGTTTTTCACAACCACCACAATTATTCTTTTTATACACCTCAAGCCTTGCCCTTAGTTGCCGAGCCGTTAAATATTTATATCCACCCATAAGAGATTCAGGGCTCCCTGCCGGTGCATTCCTTACCGCTCTTCTTCTTCCACATCCTCCGCAAGCCATTAGCTACCTCCTAATCAGTAGTAGACACCAGTGTAACATGAGATTCCCACCAGTTTGTATTTTGAATTTTATTAACCGAAGCATTAACCACATATCCTCTAAAGTCTTGGCCACCCACATCATAAAGTACGTTATACGCTTTTATACCAGGAGTATCACTAACAATGGTATATGTACAAGTTGCTATTCCCATTATATCATAACTAACATTTAATGATGTACACTCTATAAACTCTGCCATTGCAACCCCCTAAAAATTAAAATCCAATTCATCTTCATCAATATATATTGGTGGGCCTACCTCTCTACCCTGATAGTATTGACCTGACCTATCTCCTATCCTTGAAAATTGAGCTGAGGTTAGTCCACTCTCTTTACCCTGTCCTCTAAACTCAGAACTAGCTGGCAGCGCTGTTGTACATTCCCAAATTGTGAGCTCATTTAATTCAGCTCCAAATGTATGTAAAACAAAATAACCTGCCGCAATGGGCATAGGAGTTGATGCTCTTAATCTGTATTGTAGCCCTCGAAAACTTTCGCCGGTGTGATCAGCCATTTCCTCCTCCTTAATCTACTATAGTGAATGCAAATGAGTATGTTGCAGATGGTATTTCTCCAGGCTGCATTTCTAAAGAAAAACTTTGTAAATATAATATAGGACCATCATCAACAAGAAAATTGTCATATTGTAATGTATCTGCTGTATCAAAAGGTATGGGGCCTCCTGTGTAAACTAAACCATATCCATCCTCTTGCTCTGTTACCATATATACTGTTGATGGACCGCCGCCTGAGCTAGCACTCATGGTAGAATACTTACGACCAATGCTATTGTTTAACTGGGCAAACTCCTGCACAGGACCAGCTATATAAGAGGCACCTTGACCAGCAGGTATGAAATATACTACATTGAGATCACAGTCATATTTACGCACCCATGGTATTGTTACGCCTGCTCTGCCCTGGCAACCAGTGTGTATTCCGCTATCATTATTTGTTGACTTAACAGCATAACCAGTTATAGATACAGTACCTGCAGTTGGGCCTACTAATATAACATCGCCACATTCTTTAATAATTTCTGGGCGAGTACTCATATTTACAGACGTAATACAGCCCTCTAGATTTAATTTTAAATCTCCTACTAGTCTACAACAATCATCTGCCATTTTTACCCCTTATCTTTCCTTATCATCATCATAGTATGTACCATAAGCAGGACCACCATGTACAATGGTTGAATGGTCGTGTATTGGTACTGATATGACATTTATAAGGCCTACTTCTCCAGTCTGAGTGAAAAACCATATAGCATTTTTGTATGGTTGATGATGAGAATAAAGTATTGCCGCCTCAAGTTCACTAGTTGCTTTTATAGTTCCAATTCTCTCATCCTCCACTACATACCCCCTTATCATCTTACTATGGTTTGGTGTGTTTTCAAAATAACCTGGAGGGGGCTCATTTCCTTGTGCCACAAAGAAACTATTAGTTTTTTTCTTAGAAACAGGGACTTTAATTTTTAAAGTCTGTCCTGGTATTAAATATACTGAAGTTGCTGATGTTTCTCCGGCCATATTAAGTACGCTCCTCGTGTGAAATTTCAAATGTTATGCCGATAGTTGGCGTCTGATCTGTTATTCTATCAGTCTCTGGCGCATTAAGGGCTCTAGTACTAGTAACGTTGTTTTTCTTCTCCACATCCCCGCCCATGGGTTCTATTGTAGGATCTATGGCAGTGTACACTAATTTACCTGCTCTTAAACCCGGTCTAGTTACACTATTAATTGACACCCAAGTTCCTCTAGTAGATCTACACCGTCTGGTATATTTTTTACCATCTAATCTTGATAAAATATCATTACCACTAACATTTAAAATTACAAAAATAGGATCATCTCTACACGGTGTAATATTAGCTGATCTGCATATACCAGTAAATATTAAATTAGAGGGACTGTCTCTGCCAGCTCTAATTACTACCTCACTGCCCAATATATTGCCTGTTACCTCCTTACTCATCACCTTAAGTGATGTCGAAAATGAAGAAATCTGACCTCTTTGCCTATCCACGTTGAATGACATTATAATATTATTAGATGTCATATTACCAGATGGAGTAACTGCTGTCAAGCTACCTAATGTAACTTGAGCTCTGATCTTCACCATCTCTATAGCCATAACTACCTCCTATTGTTCAATTGGACAATTATGTATTGTACACGCAACCTTATCCCCCACCCTTATTATATCATGGGTCATACTGACCCCCCAACGATCCCCAAAACCATCTATTCTAATTTTGAAAGTTATGTTATCCCCCACACTTTCTATTACAGTACCTGTTGCTCCCAAATCTTCATTCATTTTAGCAGTAGGACCTCCATCCACAGGAGATAATCCACCTATCATATAAGCTCCCTCTGTGACTGATACTGTGTAAGCACCCTGGTCAGAATATGCGTATCTTATGGAGTTTACAATTCCTCCGTTTAGACCATCACCACCTAGTTGAGGATTACATGTAGGACCACATGTGTATACAGTTTCTATAACATCACTATTCATATAATCATACAAAATTTCTGCCATTCTTAATGTCATACCCTCAGCTTCACTATAATCAGTACTCTTCAAGAAGGAATAGGTTACAGCCATACCTCCACCTTGCATTTCATCCATGGCTTCCTCTAAATCAGTGTCCTCAAAGTTTTGAACTGTAGTAGGATCATTGTCATGTAAAGGCAGCAAATTTATATTTCTAGACCCACTAGGACCTTTATATCCTATTGGTGCTGGTAGTTCTTCTATTACTATAGGTGCCATGTAATACTTTATTTTTTGGGCCATCTCTAAACATCTTGGTTTAGGAGGATTTTCAGTTGTTCCGTTAGGATCTTCTATAACCACACACGAAGCTAATACATCTGCGTATACCCATATCTCACTCACAAGGTGACCTTTTACTTTGGAATGCGGAAATATAGTTCCATTGTAAGTTTCATTTATTGTTCCTCCTTGATATAGTTTAGCATATTCACAAGTGGGATCAATAAAGTAATCTGTGTCATGTCCATATGAATAATTATCATTAGGCCTGATGTCTTTGTTAAACACTATATAAGGTATCTTTTGACCATCCTCCTCTTCATATGCTACAGCATAATCTCTTCCTTCAGTTAGTTTAACAGTGGTTTTTCTCTGTGTTCCTATTGACACCATTAAATTAGAATTTTCTGGTGTCATTACCTCAGTAGAAGCTTTATCATCCAGAGGTCTAGCATCTACTAAATCCATTTCAAACGCCACTAAATATACAGCTGATATCCCTATTAGTAAATCAGCCTCCACTCCCCTAGTAGTGGTAAATCTCAAATCACTAGGTATATCCACCCTCACACCATCGGCTGCGCTTACCTCCTTACCCTGGTCAGTCCAACAAGTAGCAGTATATAAATCTGGGTCATAGGTATTTGTAGTTTGAATTTTACCCATATAAGGACCGTTTTCGTTGCCCTCATCTACTCCAATGATTATAGGAATAGATGTCTGGTTAGCGTACTGCACTTTAGTATCCTTTGTTACTAAATCTTTGGGTAGTTCTTTATAAATAACATAACCTAACATTGTATCCCATGGGTTATTATCATCTATTTCATAAAAATTATCTATACCATCTCTATACTTGCTATTTTCTAATTGAGGATCTTTAAATACTATAGTAGCATATCTACTAAAAGCCTCTCTGTGACAATTATCAAACATGTCCTTCATACTATATACTCTAGTAGGATTTTCTCCCCATATAGGTTTCCATACTAATTCTCTACGTTTAACTAAAGGTTGGCCACCCGTAACCATAACAGCTGAAACATCATCTTTGTAGCTGCCGGCTTGAACCTCGTAATAAATATCCGTTATTCTGCCAGAAGGGCCGCCTATCTTTATAAATTCCACCTTACCATCCACTGTAGCCATAGCCTCGTAAAACCCACTACCGTCCAATGCAGAATGGTGTATTAATGACATATTAACTACTGTTCTGGCGTCCATTCGTTTAATATCTAAATCTTCAAGGTCTCCGCCTACAGAAGGTGTAGTACATTCTATACCATATGTTTGTAGAACAGCATATGCCAAGTTAGATGGTCCCTCGCATTCTACATAATCAGATTCTTGTATGAGATTTATGTCACCATAATGTTCCCAAGTATCTTGATCTATGATAGATGACCCTATTTCTTCGGCATTATTTTCTGTTTCATAAATTTCTGATGGCATTTCCTTCTCCTATTATCATACTCCTGGTCTAGTGGCCCAATTCTGAGCATCTTGAGCTAATTGTTTAGCTTGTTTTACTTCATAATCAATTCTTCCTTCGAATCTTGTAACTCTACTACTTATATTATTTATGTTGTTACTGTTGGTGTCTACATCATGTTGTACCTGGGCCATAGCGTTTATAACAGCATTTTGAACTTCCAGTTTTACTATATTAGGATCTATTTGTTTATTCTCTATCATAGTAATTTTCTCATCTAATTCTCCCTTGGCTGTAATGAGTTTATTTTGAACCTCGGTTACCATCTCGGCTACCCTGTCTATACTATCAGCTCCGACTCCGCCGGCTGGTACATTAACATCCAACTTTACATTAGCCATGGCGTTAGATATGGCTGCTGCTATATCCCCGGAAGCAGCAGTAACATCCAGAGATACAGAAACCCCTTCAGTATTGACGCCTACTGTGGCGCCAGCAGTGTCCACACCTACTGTGGCATTTGACACATCAACTGGGATGGTTACACCTTCAGTATTGACCCCTACTGTGGCACCTTTCTCTATTTCTACCTTTATAGAACTTAATGCATTTTTAATTTCTTCTACTGCTTTAGAAGCATCTATGGTTATAATGGGGCTAGATAATGACGCCTTAGTTAAATTACTATCTACAATACCACCATCTTGAAATCCTCTTGGAATAACCATCTCGCCCTTTTGAGCAAAGATGGGGCCCGTTTGTGCTACCATACCACCACTATGCATTACCGGTAAAGATTTATTACTGAAAAAATCACCATATACTTTCTTTGGATCATCATAATAAACAGATTTAAGCGCTTCGGCAAATCTTTTAAATTTTTCAACCGGAGAAAAATCATCGCGTGCTTCAAAATCTTCTTTTCTGCCTTGACCAGCTATTGTGATTTGATCTCTAACAGCTCTTTGTTCAGCTGGTAATAAAAAACTATCCTTGCCGCCACCATATTTTGCGTATAATGCAGCCAAATCATCAACTGTTCCCTGCTCTTTAGCTTTACCAAATGCCTCAGCAACTTGTTCTGGCGACATTCTTTGAGCTTGAAGCATTCTCTTAGCCGCGGCCGCACCTGCTTCATCTCCAGCTTCTTTCAATCTGGTATACTCATTAAAAAGATGTGGGTGAGAAAGAAATGCATTTTTTGCGCCCTCTATACCATACTTAGCATCGTCTACCTTGTTGCTTATGTCAAGGTATTTATTATCTATTTTTTGATCCCTTATTAAGGAACTCATAGCTATTCTGTCTTTTGTAGAAAAAGCGCCCTTCTCTACTAAGCCTTTTGTGTACTCTAAATCTTTCTGTCTATCAAAATCAGGATCATTTTCTGCCAAAAATTTTAGTTTATTATAAACACCATACGCCAGTTCAGTGTCTCTTCCTACTAAAGAACTACCTAATATCTTTGCTGGATCAGAGTGCGGTCCTTTTAACTCTGTGTCGCCCTGTACACTTTTTCTGTATGGGTCGGCAACCAACGTCTGCTTGGCCACCTTTCTTCTTGTATCTTGTAATTTATAACTAGAATCATAAGGAGTAGCGGCGTATTCATCCCCTACTGTTGGCAATGGAAGTTTACCCTTCTCCATAGCCTCTTTTCTATCCTTGAACTTCAACTCATTGAGATCATACAGAGATTGTACTCCGTGAGAAAGCCCCTCTTCACTGACCACACCTGTTTTAGAATCAAACTTATAATTAAATAACCCCTTACCCTTAGGTGCTGGTAGTATACCCGGCTGCCTTAACGCATCGTAAACTTCTGGATCACGTTGTAGTTTTTGTCTATTTTCTCTCTGTATGGTCAAAATACGTTGTTCCATAATACTATTATACAAGTCAACGTTGCCGGTTTCTTTGGCATAAGCTAATAACTCTTCCTGAGAATGTATCCCAGTTGGTATTCTTTCAGCAGTCAGAGCTGCTTTTTCTTTACCAAATCTTCTGCCCACGTCTTGAGCTGTGTTTATTCCAAACCTAGGTTTAGGTGTTGGAACTAAAGGTTTAGTTTCTGGGTCTACTATACCCACGTTTGTTCTATAAGCTCTATTCTTTAAGAAACTGTCATTCTGTGATCTTTCACCTGGTACTGTATTACTTATTATATTACCAGCTTCATCTAACTCTACTAGTTGTCCATTAATAGTGGTGAATTTTCTTACTGGGCCACCGTCAGCATAACGCTTACGTTTCATCATACCGCCCATACCAAAGGACAGGAGTTTTGCTCCTTCTATCTGATCTATACTATCAAATATATCTTCATCTGGCGCTATATACTGCCCAAAATCTGCTTGAAATTGTTTTAAATTTTCTTTGCTAAAAATACTATTAAAACGTTTAACCGTATCTCTGGACCTTGGGCCAAATGGTTTTTGTTCTGGATTTAAAGCGGCTGATACAACTTCAGCAAAACTTTCAGCTCTGCCATACTCTACGCCATATCCACTTATGGCGTTCCTTGCTTCTCTAAGATCGACCATAAGATCTAACATATTCTGTGCATAATCAGGTATTTCTGCTCCATCTTTAATGGCGTTATCTAGACCGGATGTTACAAGCGCGTCTAATATGTGACCGGATTCATGGGCCATTAAGGAACTAATCGGTACCTTTTCAGTGCCTTGTGCGGTATAAGGTCGGTTTCCTTGAGAAAAATTTAAAGAACCTTCTTTTATAGTATCCCTTAATCCTTCCAGTTCAAGATCTTTATTAATTCTGAGATCAAATTTACCTTTGTTGGGCGGATAAACAGAAGCAAACTCATTGCTTGGCATTTCTTCTAGACCTATATTAATTTTACCTTCCTCATTAGCTTTACCTAACAAAGGAAATCTATCAAATATAGATTTTAAACTCGATTTAGCTTGGGCAGCAACATCCTTATCTAACCCTTCTAAATTAGTTTTTACTAGTCCGCCTTCATCAAATTTAGGAAGTTCTCCGTATTTATTTATATATTCAAGATCTGATAGACCTAACTTAGAGGCGGCAGCTTGTCTTATAACAAATTCGCCTGGACTGAGCATAGCTGGAACTTTGTCTTCCTTGGGACCACCTTCACCGAATACTTTACCTCCCCTAGCCCTGCCTAATCTTTTCTCGTGCTCGGTGCGGGAATCAGTAGTAGAAGTAGCATACGCACCTATATTACGTAATTTAGACGCCTCATGAGGTTCATATCCCTTACTCACATATGCTGCTGTCTGCCCATCAGCTCTATCTTTTATAGATTTATCGCCTTTAGCGTTCAGAGCATCAACTAGAGAACTTATACTACCATTCATATAATTAAGAATTAAAGTTTGATCTAGTAATACTTTAGTCTGGTTATCTAAACTATCTTTCATTCCGGCTTGGCCAGCAGACATCTTTTCAGTTTGCGCGTTTAGGGATTGATCTATACTACTAAGACCAGCTCTACTGGACTCTAACATTGCTAATCTAGCAGTCTCATGTTTATTTTGAATGGCGAAATGTTCTTCTTCTAGTTGCTTTCTCTGAGACTGAAGTTCTGTTAGGTCTTTGTTTAGAGCTATAAGCTCTGGGATACCTTGAGGAGTTCTACCTTCTGCTATATCTTTTTTATTTAATCCTATGATATTTTCTCTGGCTGTATTAACACTGTCAATTCTTTCATCTAACGTACTGACAAGTTTACTATGTAGTTCACTCTGCCTTTTGTTTTGCTTATCAGGATCGTAAATTCCTGCTGAACCTAAGGCGCCGGGGCGAGGTGGCCCCATAACTTCAGTACTTTTCTCTAATTTGCTTTTTTCATGGGAGGTCCTAGTATCTCCGTAAGCTCTTTCACCCAGGCGACTATCTTCGTGCGCTGAGGTGTTGTCAACGGGATTTACCATCTCCATACCCATTTTAAACAATTTAATAAAATCAAACGGCCCTGCAGCTTTCCCAGTGCTTTGGCCAGTTATCATTTCATAGGGAGTATCGCCGCCAGACTGATCAGTAGCAAAGGTAGCTCCAAATGCCAATGCTTCCCCGGATAAAGCTCTAAGCATTTGTGGCCCGGCTAATTTTTTAATTATATGTTTAGCGGCAGCTATTACAAATTCTCCTACAGCAGTTTTACTTGCTGCAGCTACAGCAGAACTAATTAATGCTCCTGCACCTAATTTAGGTAATCCTGATATTAAACCTCCCTGAGCTGCTTTAAGAGGTATTCCCATAGGTATTTCACCAAATCTATTTATATGATCTAATGCGGCCACTCCAAGTTTATTTACTGAAGCCGCCTGGACCATGAACTCACCTTTACTGGCCATAATAGGTATATTATCTTGTTTAGGTCCCCCTACTCCAGTTACCGGACCTCCTAGTGCGTGACCGCGGGCACGTTCTGGAACTGCTCTTAGTAATACTTCTATGGGCGGAGCCAGGCGCTCTTTTATAACATCTAATAACTCATTACTTGTTTTGGCTTCTCTACTAATGTCAATTAATTTCTTTACCATTAATTCTTGGCTAGTAAATATACCCAAAGTCGCAAGCTGTTCATCTGGTACTAACTTTTCTATCGCTGTTCTCAAATTATTATAGTTCTCTATCAGCTCTTGTGATGTTCCTAAACCAACACCCCGTCTTTGATTTGGGCCTGCTGCCTGTATCGACGTAATTTCTTTTCTGATCTGGCTGTCTGAAAGACCAAACCTTTCGGCTGCCTGTTTGAGTTCAGACATTAGTTGTTCTGGTGTGGCTTTATCAGCGGATCTATCTAAAGCACCGGCAGTTTGGTCTCTTAGCCCAGTTATAGCGGCTTTTAACTCAGGCGGCAAATTAGAACTACGAGACAGTCTTTCTAGATCCATGGTCATCTGTTCAAACGGGGCTGTTTGTCTGCCAAATCTCTCATCAGCTCTTTGCTGTTGTCTGACTTCTTCTTCCCTTCTGTATCTTTCAGGCAGATTTGCTATTTGTTGATCTATTCTGGTTCTCTCTTCACCAGAAGCTCCTCTGCGTTGGATAAACAAATTAGCTCTTTCTACGTCCTGTCTGGTACTCTCTAAATGACGTAATCTTATACCAACTCTGGCTGCATCTAATTCCTGTTGGGGTGTTACAGATTGAACAGCTAACGAACTAGAGCCACCATAAAATCTATCTGTCTTTTCTCTGAAACTTTTTATACTGTCTAATTCATCTATAGCATCTTTTACTGATACATCCTCTAAAGAATCTCCTAACCTATACATAGCTTCAGAAAGCTTTACTATGCTTAAATAAACTTTTCCGGCAGGTCCTACAACTTTTGATAATTCTTCATGTGTTTTTTTAGTAGATTCTATCAGCTTATCTAATTTCTTTGCGGCCAAAACATTCTCGCCGGCGGCCGATTTCTCAAGCACTGCCTTTTTTCGTTCTGCTTCAGTTAGTTGATTTGTAGTTTCTATTACTTTTTCTGCTGATTTGTATCTATGTTTAGATTCATCACCAAGACTTCTGCTATCATCTGATGTTAGCTCTCCCCGTTGTTTTTTAAGACCAACTATTTGTTTGTCTAAGCCTGCAAGAGCAGCTACTTGGTTGTATACTCCGTCTTCTATGTACTGTAACCTAAGTTGTTCTAAGGCAACTATCTCTTGTTCAGTTTTAGAGATAGCTTCTGAAGCTGCGCGGAAAGACGTCATGAAAGTTCTAGTGATTTCATTCCCTGAAGCAAACATTCTTTGTTGGGTAGACATTTCCCTGCGCTCTTGGGGTAATTGAGCATCGCCAGCAAAACCTCTAAGTGAGGGATTTAATACAGCAGATAAATTATATTTCCTGGCTGCCTCAAACTGTATAGCAGCATTAGCCATATCTCTAGCAAAATCCATTACTTGTTTTCTTAGCCCTTCAAATAATTCAAACTTATACATCTCGTCGGCATATGCACCCATCTTTTTTGTTGCGGCGTCTATACCTTCATCTAGAAAACTAACGTTGGCACCTAAAGCTTTCATGCCCTTTTGATATTCAAACATTACATCGATGACTTGATTTTGTGCTTCAGTATCACCTGCTGGTATGTTAGCCAGTTCTTTAGATTTTTCCCTGGATGCTTTTAAAAGTTCTTCTACTATCAGTTCCGCAGCCTCAGGATATTTTTGAGCTATATCTACTAGAACGTCACCTCGCTGCTCAGATAGCCTAGATATTTCAGATCGTTTAACTCCCGGTCCAGTAAGTTCTGCAAAAGTGCCGGCCAGTGTAGACGCTACAGCCGCAGCTAATAATTTCTGAAAGCCGCCGGCGCCGTCCTTAGAAGCATCGTCTCTAAGAGTTTGGGCTCTGTTTTCTAGCTCTACTTCAGATAGATCTTTAATTCCAGTAAAACGCTTTTTTATTTCAGCCTTTATCTCTTCTAACGATGATCCTGTTACCTCTTTGATTCTTTTAGTAAACTCATCTTTAAGTTCTTTAGCAGAAACACCTGCCTTTATTTGGGTAACCTTTGAAATATCACCAGTAGTATTAAGCTCTTCAAAAACATCTTTTAAATTCTTTCCGAATTTCTTAGCTGATTCTGGTAATTCTTCGCCTGTAATTTTAGAGGCTGCTTGCATAGCTGTAAAAAGAACTAAAGCCGCGGCACCTAACCTATTTACATTTGTTTCACTTAAACCAAACGCCCTGGCCACTGCTATAGTACCAGTTTCTAAATTAGCTAAGCTAGATGTTATTTGATGAAAATTTAAAGCTTTTTGTTCTCCACCTATAGCTGCAGTTAGTGCCTTTATTTCCTTCTCACTTTCTCCTATTCTTGTAACATCTCCAGCTTTTTTTGCTTCTAATAAAGCCGATTCTTCCCCCTTGAGTTGCTCATTTAAATTACTAAGAGTGGACGACGCGTTCTTTTTACTGAATGCTTCAAACGCTGCGGTAGCTGCAGATAATTTTAATATATTCTTAGAATTAAAAAATGTCTTCTCTGAAAGTTTCTTCTCTTCTTTTTGTATAGCTATCAGTTGTTTAAACTCTCTACTTTCACTAAATCCCGGAACAGCGGTAAGTTTAGGTACTATAGGACTAAGTGGATTGAAACCTAGACCTGCGCCAAGCTTGCTATAAGGACCTGCCTCAGTCTTAAACCTTTCTGTTAGTTCATTTCCTTTTAATCCTCTAAAAGATCTCTGTGTGAATTCTTCAGAAGTGAACGGAGAACTTAAAAAACTATCACTAAATCCAGGTATAACTCTTCTAGGATTTAATGTTGTAAAAGCTTGACCACCAGCTATATCAGTAAGATCATTCATTGTGTCGGTTAATACATTAAGTCTTTCATTTAATACAGCCTGTTCTTTAGGTGATGCTGCATATCTCTGCCTGGACATTTTATGCAGCTCACTAGCTATAGCAAATCCTATCCTTCTTCTTTCTGAATCGGCCAAAGAACCTTTGCCTATCAGACCTTCAGGCGCACTATTATATTTAGCTACCCTCTCCTGTAGAGATATTATCTTGTCGGTTAATACTTCTCCCTTCTGACCTTGAGATACCAAAGTCTCTAAACTTTCTTTCAGAGTTGTGAAACCGCCTTGATTGGTTTGATTCAAGCTATTTATATCTTTAGATAATACTGCAGTAGGTAGATCACCTAACGCTGTTGCTTTACTTATAAAACCCTTTATTTCATCCGGGGTATTACTAGGTCCTAATATACTTCCTAGGCCTTCTTGTGTTATTGTTATAGTTTGTAAAGCTACTTTGGACCTTTCAACGGCTTCCCTCTGTCCTATCAGGGCCTGACGTCTTACATCTTCAGTTCTAGATTGGCCGGCTGCGTTCCTATAATTAGGTTGATTTAATACTGCTAATTGTTTAACAGTCAGATCCTGTACTCTTCTAACTCCCACATCTATATTATCTAAACCTTCAGGCAGACCCTTTAAAATACCAGAAGTTACTTTTACTGATTCTTGCCTGGCATTTTCTATAGCTATATTTTCTTCTAAAACTCTAGTACCCTCAGCCATGGTCTTAGATAGATCAGCAAACACAGCAGCATATTGAACTACTACTTGGTTGTTTTTGAGTACGGCTTGTTGATCTAATAAAAGTTGGTAATTTTCCGCTGAAAGTTTAGTAGCATCCTCTAAACCCTCCAACTTAGAAAATTTTCCTATTTCTTTATTATATTTCTCCATGGGCTCTAGGAAATATCTCTTTGTATCAGCTGCCCATCCTTTTTGTAGAGTTGGAAGTTCACCAAATTGCTTGGTGTCAATATTAAATCCTTTATTGGCTTGTAGAACCGTAGTTGTCGGAATCTCACTAAAAAATCTAGCGCCCAAATCAAACTGCTTTTTAAAATCTTTAGGTTCTATACCAGATATCCCCGCAGCAGCGCCCGTTATAAAGGTACTAAGAGACTCTAATCTAGTTTCTAATTGGTCTTGTATTCTGTTAGCAGGAAATATACTTTCCACCATATTAAAAACTTCATCATCATCTAATCTTCTGGTTTCACGTTTTCCAATTTTAGTATTAAAATAGGTAACAAACGCTTCAAGAACACCGTCGGTATTTTTCTTAAGTTCTATTATAGCCTGGTCTCCAGCAATACCTGCTTTTTCTGCTGGCTCAGAGAAAAATGTAACTATATCACCAGACATTACCTTAGTTCCGGCATCAACTCCTCGTTGTACAACACCTACGCCGGCCAATAACGCTTTAGTTATTTCCTTGGAAGCACCTATTATGGCTTTATTTTTGGGAAATATTTTTTTGAGGATTTCAGATCCTAAAACATCTTCACCGGTAATTGCGGGCACAGCTGTTCTAGCACGAACACTTTCCCTACGTTCTCTAGGAAGGCCTGCGGCTTCAGGAAATTTAGCTGCTCTTTCTAAATCACGTTGAATGTTAGCTCTTTTTATTACAGGATCAATTTCAACTAATAAATTAAACCCCTTTGTTAGTTTAGGGTCTGCTAATAATCTTGTCAAAGTATCTGGATCTACTGCAGAAGCTCCTGGAAATTTAAACAAACCTGCTAAAGTCTTTCTAAAATCTTGGGCTGTGCCATCATACACACCCTTGAGCTTTTCTAAAGAGTCTTGTAATGTAGCTATATCTGCATCAAAGGCTGTAGATAAAGGATTTTCTGATCTAGCCAGTAATAAATCATTTAACTGACCAACAACAATATCCATCTGTTTAGCTGGGGATACTCTTATTATATCCTTAAGTAGGGGACCAAACCCAGGAATTTCTCCTAAAGCTGTTTTCAATACATTTCTTATGGATTCACCAAACCCTTTGTTAGTTAAATCCTCTACATATTTAGCTAGCACATCTATATCAGTCTTAGCTAAATCAAGTGCTGTAGCTCTTTCCACATCAGCAATATATTCCTTGTAATTAGCAGACAATTTAAGGATAGCATTACCTTGTGCATCATAACTCAGCACTAATTCATTATTTACTAGGGCCAACTCATTAGATGCTTTAGCAACCTCTTCTTGAATTTTACTAAGGGCTATAAGTGGTGCTGTGTATGTACCTGATTCCTGGCGAGCAGCCTTTAATTTTGGATTGGCCTCTACTCTATTCACTTCTTCTATTTTTTTTCTAAGCCTATCGTATTTTCTGCTTATAGTTGTCAGGTTTTTAATTTTATCTTCTTCTACTCTTCTAGCATTGTAAACTGATTTAGCATAATCCTGGGAACTCATTCTGGCTTTATCTATTTTTCCAGCTAATGCCTTTAATAAAGGTAATGTAGTGGTCAATGTAACGATAAGTGGTGCTAAAGATTTAACTAACCCAGGGTCTTCTTCAGCTAAGTATCCTGCAAACGCTCTAGCCTTCTGGCCGAACTGTTCTCCAACCCACTGCATAAATTGACCTACTTTAACTGTTCCTTTCTCTAAACCCTCTAACACTATAGCTGCGTAATCATCTTGCTTGCCGGGGGTAAGTAATGTAGGTAATTGTACCCAATCAGTTATATTATCTATTTTCTTTGCTGTGTTCTCTATGGCTTTACCTACTGATACTATACCGCCCTCAGCTCCGGCTGAAGCTTTCACAAAACCAGCTGCCCATTGATTATATGTCTCGCCCGCGGCTCTTATGGTGAATGCTAACTTACCAAGCCCAGAATGTAAATCACCCAGTCCTGATGCTTTTAGGGCGTCAGGAACTCCCTGAGCCAAAGTTTTTAATCCTTTTATTTTAGCGGCTTCGCCCCCGCCAAATATTTCAAATTTGGACACACTGAACTCTTTAGATATAGATCTAACAAAAGAGTCCATCACCCCTTTGCCTCTACCTATAGTCTCCATTAGTGCATCAAATATATCTACACCCTTGGCCGCGTAACCAAAAAATAATGTTAGAGCAACGCCGGCAGCTTTTACTGGAGCTGGAATAGCGGACATTAACTCTAGTAAAAGTTTGGTTCCTTTAAATACCCCCCCAAAGACTTTAAATGCAAACTTACCAAATTCCATTTTAAGTTCAGTAGCAGCAGCTTTAGTCTGCTCTAACTGCTTCTGATAAGTTTTCATTACTTCTACATTACGTCTTTCAGCAGATCCTTTAGAATTAGTACTATCTTCTATAGCATCTAATACCTCATCCCAGTTATCCATAGCAACTAAGAGAGCATTATATTGTCTAGTACCACCTAATGCTTGTGCTATATTAAGTTTTTGAGCATTAGTTAATTCATCCCACTTCATTGACAAATCACTTAAAACTTGAAAACCTCTTCTATTCTCTCCAGTACCTGTGACAGTAGGTATTCCTATTTCTCCCAGAGATTCAGGTCCCTTCTCTGAGAACAAACGTCTGGCTATAAATCTCATAGCCGTACCTACTTCTTTACCAGATTGACGAGTAACAGATCCGATACCTGCTACAATACCATTCAACTCGTTAAAAGTAAAACCAGCATTCTTGGCAGCAGCGGCTGATTTTTTGATAGCATTGGCCATATCAGCAGCTGTAATAGCATGCCTAGCTTCAGTCTCACTCCAAGCATCCAGGGCCATATCAGCGGAACCAAGTTCATTATTAAATACCTTCATAGCAGCAGTTAAAGCTTCGGTGGCGTCTGAAGCAGATAGTGTAGAAACATTAGTAGCTAACGTAGATGTTCTAGCTCTGTCTATAACCTCTGATTGTTTCAAACCTTGTTGTGCAAATATCTTCATGCCGCGCAAAACATCATTAATACCCACGCCGTAATCTTTAGCAAAACTTACGGCTGATTCTGTAAGAGAATCAAAATCTGTTTCTAACGGATTCATTACCATTCTGAGTTGAGCAAGACTCATCTCAATGTCAGCTAATTCACCAATGGAATCCTTAAGGGCGGCCACTCCTCCATATACTAAAGTAGCCGCAGCTCCCCACATAATTACACGTTTTGCGGCAGATCTAAATGTACCACCAGACATCTGCATCTTATCTATAAGGTCTACTGTTTCATGGGAATAGTTTTTAACTTTACCGGCTGTTTCATCAACAGTTTCTGCAAACTTTTTAAAGTCGTGTCTGTAATTTTTAACAACATTACCAGCAGTATCTGTAACTTTTTCAAAGTAGGTAAATGCTTCTCCTACTCTGGGACCAGTACCTGGCGTTTCTGATTCTGGGCCAGGTCTAGAAACAAAACTCTTATAGCTTTGTACGTTTCTTCTATTAATTGCTTGTTGTTGTGCAGGAGGTAAAAATCCTGGGACCTTAACAGCCCCTGTTTCATATTCATCGAACGGACCTTTCTGTAATCTTGCTAAGTTTATTTTACCATAAGCCTGTTCTATTTGTTTAAGGTATCCCAACAATGATCTTATTTGGAATTGTTGTTCTACATCTACTTGAGAGTCTTGTGACAGATTAAGTTTTGAATATTGAGTAAGAGCTTCTCTAAGTACTCTAGCTTTCTTAGCTAGTGTATCAAAATCTAATGCAACTCCTATATCTTTACCCATTCTTTCATATAATTCTAAATTCTCTAGAACGTTTTGAGCTTCCTCATCTAGATTTCCCAGTTGATCCACTATTTCCCTAATTTCATCAGCTGGAGCGCCTAAAGTACCACCCTGTAATCTATCTACTAAGTCTTTATATATCCCTTTTGTGTATTCATCATCACCGAAAGGTTGGGCAGATTTCTCGTATACCTCTCTTGGACTTAAAAGTACCCCAGCGTCTTTAGCAGCATCTGGGGCTAAGAATCTTCTATCTTTAGTATAAATATCAGATCTTTTACCTATGCTTTTATCAACAAAATTTACAACACCCTGTACTCTACTTTTAAATGCTGAAAATTCTCTAGTCGCTGGTCCTTTAGCATTAGCAACATCGAATTCTTTTTCGGCCTCTCTTGCCTTAGCAATTAACCAATCTGACATGGCTACTCGCCACAAACGATAAGCCTCTATAGACTCTCTAAAACTTATGTAGTCGCCCTGCTCTAACTTAGTTACTAGAGCATTAAACTCTCCGCCTTTAGGGGGTTCTTTGCCCTTAGCCAACACTGCTTTTACATCATCATGCATGGTTTCTAAAACTGTATTAAAATCAAATTTACTTACTTCATATAAATTAGAAAGTGATGCTTCTTGTAAAACTTGTAAAGCTTCAAATTGTAATTTTAATTTTTCTGGTATATCTATAAAACCTTTAACTTTTTGTTTAGATAAACCAGCTTTATCTATTTTAACTCTCTGGTCTTTTATAGATCCCTCATAATCTGGCTTATTTTTCATGAACTGTGCATCTTCTACTTTGTATACACTTTCTTTTCCCTGCTGGAACCTAAATGCTTTATTAGCTAAATCCACAAAATCATTTATAAATTTATCTGATTGTTCGGGAATCGGAAACTCTTTATCCAGCTCTTGTTCTAATTGATAAGATTCTAGAGTTCTTGAAGAACTAGCTGCAGGAGTCTTACCACTAACTGAATTTCTAAGACTTTCTACTAAACCTCTATACTGTTCTGGGACATCTTTCAATTCTGTATCGAGATTATGTACATAGTCTTTGACTATCATTCTAGCTTCGTGTAGGGTTTCAAGATCTTGTTGTAAACGTTTGGGATCAAAAGCGAATGTTACTGTCTTTGGCGGAGTTTTTAATTCCGTGTCTTCGGATGGTATGAAATCTATAGACGCAGTTAGCCCTTCCGCTAATTTAGGTCGATCTTTTTCAGGTATACTTAAATCTTCAGATTGCTGTTTTAGAGCCCCTAAATATACATTTAACTGTGTTCTATATTCTTCTAATTTTTGTCTTAAAAAAAGTGGAATTTTTTTATTTAATAATTCTCCTAGCTCTATAGTACCTTCCGATCCTATTGCATCAGAAATAGTTTCAAACTTGGCAAAAGTTTCACCAGTTGTTTTAATATCAGATATTTTTTCTATTTCTCCGGCAGCATTTTTATAAGCCACATCTATGAACCCTGTTATAGGTCCTTTTATCCCCTCCACCAGGTCTTGTGGTTTTAGAAATACAAACTTTTCTATCTCAACTGCTTTGCCGGCGGCTTCCATCTCATTCTTTATTTTTCTCTGCAATTTAGCGTGTAAGGCTGTGCCTATATCAAACGCGGCTTGAGTAGCTGGATCTGATTTCTTTCTGACTCCAGTCTGCAGATCACCTTCGTCTGCCTTCAGTATTAATTTTGATATTCCTTCCAGTTGAGATTCTTTTCTTCTGCCCTGTTCAAGAGCTATGGCATCTTCCCCGCCGCCTTTAAACTTACTACCACTAAACGTTTCTAGAGTAGTAGTAAAAAATTTTCTCTTAAGGTCTTTATAGCTTCCAACTTCTTCTCCAGGGAAAACTTTCTCTTGTATTTTTTTAAATTTAGGATCATCAAAGAAATCTTTGTGTCTGTCAAATCCAGATTCAACATCCTTAAAATCTTCTTTTAGTCTAGTCTGAATCCTTTCAAATGCTTCTATTCCATGCTGATCTGTTTTAGCGCGCATCTCATCAAGTTTTTCTAGTGTGGCTGCCTGAGCTTTAAATCCAGCCGGAACCGGCTCGGTGGGAGTTCTGGGTGTTTCTGGACCGCCCCCTCCTGGAGATAAGAAAATACCAGCATTTTTAGATATACTTTCTATATGAACTGGCACTATACCGCCAGTATATAAACTACCTATCCCAGCTCCTCCAATACCTCCACCGCCACCTATAGTTCCACCTTTACCAGGACCATACGCGCCCTTCAACTGTTCTCTCATATAAACGCCCTGATCAGCTACGCTTTTCATTTCTTGGGCAAATTTATAACTTTTATCTAGGGTAGTTTTACCTTTAGAAGTTACACCACTAGTCGAAGGAAACAGTGATGTTAATTCTATGCCTTCCTGAGCTCGAGTTGATAATACATCTAAAATCCTATCCATCTCATATATAATAGCGGCTCTTTCTACCTGCTTCTTAGCATACTCCTCTGCTCTTTTATTTATTTCATCTACACTAATGTCGGGAGTTTTTGAACTTCTAATTTGCTCCTCTTTTCTAAACCCCTTGAATAATGAGCCCGACAAATCTAATTTTTCTTCACTAGTTACACTAGGTACTCCTACTAAATCTGCTAATCTCTCTAGTTCTCTAGCTGCTGCTTTTGGATTATCTGCTAATATTTTTTTGGTTATGTCTGGAACATCCTCCATTGTAGATGTTCTTTCAGCAAGTTTCTTTAAAGATCTATCAACCTTACTTATATCAAACCCCTGGTCTTTAAGGTTTATAAACTGTCTCTCTATATCCTCCTGCTCTCTATTTATATTGTCAAGAGTAGATCTAACTAATCCTCCAAATGCGCCTTTATCCCCACTAGATACAGCGTCATCAATGGCATCTTGTAAATTTTTAGCCGTAGCTTTAGCTTCTTTAT
>Ga0307380_10004186_pt1 | contig 19595 bp, 12 predicted proteins | sample UN3MG_FD_202239 | JGI IMG/M metagenome (GOLD analysis project Ga0307380, IMG submission 202239) | Soil microbial communities from Risofladan, Vaasa, Finland - UN-3 | ecosystem: Environmental > Terrestrial > Soil > Coastal area > Acid sulfate soil | place: Finland: Risofladan, Vaasa | collected... | reverse complement strand
TCAGATGGCCGCCCCAGCGGCCTGTGCCGATATCAATACCCGCACGGGGCATATTGTAGATCGTGCAGTTTCGTACCGTGATCCGGCGTGCCATGGAAATTTCGACGCCGGCCACTTGTTTTTCGACGCGTCCCAGTTGCCTAATCAGGCTGTCCTCAACCGTACAATCGGCGGGATAATCGTCGGTCAAAGGGCCCGGCGTACGGTCAAGTTCGCCACGGCTGCCTTGGGGCTGGCTTTTTGTTAGCGCATTACGAACCGCAGCGGGATTGCCAAGAAAGGCAACGCCACTGGCTCCACAGCCTTGAATCCGGCAGGTACGGATCATGACACGCCGGTTATAGTTGCTGACAAAAACGGCGTTCCCACCCAACTGTTCGAGCGTGCAGTGGTCGAGCATGCAGTCCTCTGCGCCCTCAACATAAATCGCCCCGCTCCGGTGGATACTCCAGTCACTACGCAAAATCGGTTCATAGGTCTCCATGAAGGTTCGATTGGCGTGTCGAAAAGTAAAACCACTCAAACTAATAAAGCGTACCGGCTCGTTGCGGGTCCCCCGCAGCTCAACCAAGCGGCGAAGACGGGCGACTTCAGTCGTCGCACTGCTTAAATCCACACCAGCGGGTGGGTAGAAGAGAAGCTGTCCGGCTTTGCGGTAATGATACCACTCGCCGGGAACATCCAGTTCCTCCCGGATGTTTTCCACGAAGCGGTAGCGTTTATGCATAGGATCCTTTCGGTTGGTCTGCCAACCACCCTCGGAACGTATCGAACCGTCCGGATTTTTTCCCGTGATGAGATAGTGGTAGCTGCCCCAGCGGTTTTTATGCAAAGCGTGCAGGTAGCCGCCGACCGGATCGCTCCATCTGGCTACACGCTCCGGGCTGACTACATTCGCAGCATACCCGCCGAAAATCGCCACCTCCGGGTCATAATTGGGATAGCGTGCCATACGCTGGCTGCGGCCATTGATGAAAAGCTGGTCGATCACGAGCCCCGCCGGAGTCGCGGCCTGGAAAATTCCATCGCGATACGGCTTCCATTGGAGGTCGAGCTTCGAACCACCGCTCAGCACCGCCCCGCCCTCATTCTCGGCGCGATACACAACCGGATACCTCTCGCTCCCGGAGTCGGCCGGGGTGAAAACCAACGTTTCCGGCAGATAATAGACGCCGTCCGCAACATGAACCCGAACGGATTCCTTACCCGCAAAGTCCCGCGCCTTTTCTCGCGACGCAGCGATTGATGCCAAGGGCTGCGATTTCGTTCCCAGATTGGTATCGCTGCCCGTCGGACTCACATAAATATCTGCCGCCTGCAAAGAACCCAAAGCAGACAACAGACTAGTCACTATGATTGTGATTTGTTTCATTATCATCTCCTATCTATTTCATGCAATCATTTAGTATCCTGACCGAATCGGGGCTTATATTCCTGCGACCAGCTGTATACTAATTAAGATCTATTTAGAAGGCTGATCCCACAGACGATAGGGATCATTCAGACGTCGTTGCTCTGTCAGTAGTAACGCTTCCATTTCTTTAAGCTTGTCCGCATATTTAGGATCGTCAGCCAAGTTAACTTGATTCGGCTTAGGCTTATACCCGGTGAGGGCAACCACCGCTGGATAGTGATGCTCCCGCAGCAGTTCGTTTGGATTCTCGGCCAGGTTAAACAACTGGGTTTCACGCACGGTCCCATCCAGCACATCGTACTTGATCAGTTTCCAGTCTCCCTTTTTCACACAGCGCATACCAGGCTTCGTGCCGCCGCAATAAACCCCATAGAGGACATCACGCACTTTATCCTGCTTGCCTTCCAGAATCGGTTTAAAACTGATCCCCTCCGTCACTGCGGGTGCTTCAATGCCCGCCAGATCACACAGGGTGCGCAGCGTATCGAGCAGGTAGATATTTCCCTCAACGCGAGTCCCCGCCTTGATACCCGGTCCTTTGACGATATAGGGAACCCGCCAGGTGTGTTGGTAGAGGTTTTGCTTGCCCGTCAACCCGTGCCGCCCAATGGATATGCCGTGATCAGAGGTATAGATGATGATCGTATTGTCGAGCTCACCCATCGCTTTGAGCTTGTCGAGCACTTTACCGATCTGGATATCTATATTCTCCGAGCAGGCATATTCCCGCCCCAGTTCGTTGCGAATGGTCGCTTCGTCACGATTCTTCCACACTCCGGAAACCCGCTCTTCATCGCGTAGTTGGGGATGTCCGTGATGAAACGGATGCGCGGGCAGATAGTAGGCTTGCAGTTTGGGCTGCTTTGAATTGATTGCCGGGAGCGTTTCTTTGTCTTTATGGTTGACCGCACCGTACTTGGCGAGCAAATCCACCTTGCCGTTACGCGGATCATGCGGATGAGAAAAACCGTAATAGATCAGAAAAGGATCGGTATCCTTATTCGCTTCCCGCTCGGCAAGATAGTTCAACACCTGCTCGGCATGCCAGGCACTGCCCGTCTCATCAGTGCTTCCGCGTTTGACGCTGTCATGGCGAACCGTAAACTTCTTATTGGCGGCTTCGTAGCTGTTGCCTTGCTTACAGGTGCGCATCGTATCGTATCCCGCACGGTTGAAAACCGCGCCCATGGTGTATTCCGCCAGATCCGGCGGCACCATCTCAGGCTTAGCCGTCTGCGGATTCCCATTCCCCGGAATATGCCAGACCGTGCGCCCACTCATAATCATATGGCGCGATGGCGTGCACACGGCGCCAACCCATGCTCCCATATGGTACGCTCCGTCAAAGACGACTCCTTCAGCCGCCAAGCGGTCGATCACCGGCGTTTCCAGCGGCGAGTTAGGATCATACATCTTCAAGTCAAACGGAGATTGGTCATCCGCAAGGATAAATAGAATGTTGGGCCTGGAGTCTGCGGCCTGGGCCGTCGAATGAATCAAAGCCAACATCAGAACAAAGCCAAATACACTTATTGTTTTCGTAAATTCGTTCTTCATAATTTTCATCATTATAATTCCTTTCCGCTCTTCCAGAGCACACTCTCGTCTATCTCATTCTTAGCCTATGTTTTCATTTTCTATCCGGATATATTCGACGCAGCAACATAGATCCCCAAAATCGCGGTTGTGGCAAGACCTGTGCTGTCGGTGGCCTGAACAGTCCAACGGTTATGTCCTATATTATGATTTGCTGGTATGCCGCTCAAACTACCATCCGGTGCAATTTCCAACCAGTTCGAACCGGCGATTTTCTTGAAGGCCAAAGAATCGTCGTCCGCGTCAGTTACCGAACTCGCCAAAGAGCCACTGTAGGCTCCATTGTAATATGCGCCCGGATATATCAAGGTCTCTGAAGCGAACTGAGGCACGCGAACATCATCATTGGTGATACGAATCGATACCGTCGCTTTGATACTTTCCACGTCGCCATTATTGACCTTAAAGGTAAAGATATCTTCTCCTGTGAAGTCGGCGTTCGGGGTATAGGTCAAATTGGGAGCCGTGCCGCTTAACACCCCCTTGGTCGGAGCTGAATAGACACTGTAGGTGATCGCCTGATCCTGTGGATCATAGCCCGACAGGGTCATGGCGGCAGATCCATTTTCAGCCACAACCAGACTCTGGGTATTCGCGATCGGTTTCCAGTCCCAATACAACCTTCCTTCTGATGTCAGAACATTCAACCAGACATCGACATGCTCAAACGAGCGGGTAAACTCATAGCCATCCCTTACAGGAGACCCAAGGGGTTCGCCCAATGGCTTATTAAATTCATCCATCCACTTGGTGTCCCAGGCAATTGAAGCATCGGAAGGCCTTTCTGTCGCTTGAAACATGAAGTAGGAATAGGGTCCCGCAGCCGTCAGGAAGTAGGCCAGTTGGAATTGGAGACCTGTCTTAAGCCTTTCTCTAATTTCTTCTTCATCAGCCTTAAGATTCGCACCAGCACCTGTCCTTGGCATTAAAATCTTACCTTTTGATGTGGCTTCCCGCATAAGCGCAATCGCAACAACTTTAGCATCCCCAATATTCTGGGCAGGCATGCTGCCTTTATTTTCCCTATGCATCCGCTCCAGATAGGACCCCTCTGAAATGGCCATATTTTCTTTATTCCCACTGGGCCTCTCATTTCTAACGGTATTCCCGATAATCAACGAGCCTGCCGGCATCTGTTGCTTCAGGTCATGATACATCTGGAGGCGTCCGGTGGACGGCTCCATTTCACCATCCTTATTCCACAGGGGATAACCTTTATCATCACACTTATCAATGAAGACACCATCAATCTCCGAATCGCGCACAAGATTAACAGCCGTATCGATCCACCACTGCCTCGCTTCAGGAAAATCGTAGTTAATCATATGATACGGTTTACCGGGAAACAGTGTGTATATCCTTGTCACCCCGTCTGCATCAAGTGTATACTGACTCCAATCCTTTTTATATGTACTATTTGCCGCATAGTGGTCAAAATGTTTTTCCGTATTCCAGTAGAAAAGCATTTTTGTATTGGTTCCATATTTCTTAACCTTTCTCGCACTCTCAATCGTACCTTGCTCGTATTTACCATATCCTAGTCTATTAAATTTTTCGAACATAACAACTTGGTATTTTGACAGAGCCAGGGCTTCGGCATCGGTCAATGGTGAGCGGCCTTTATTGCAGATCACCCAACGCTGCACCGTATCCCAGGAGAACTCAGGGTATCCCGAAAAATCTGTATGCGCCGGATAGGTGTCTCGATAAGCGGCTCCCGTCGGATCAAATGAATAATCGGAGAGGTCTTCCGTAGTCGCAATAGACGGATTGGAAAACGCAAATTCCAGACATAAGTCTTCAATCGACCACCCATGGCTGGCCGTTGTGCTGCCTGCCCCTGTCAGCACTAACGGAGACTCATCATCAAACGCCAGATCCTGACTAGCACTAAACGTCCTTGAATCCAGCCCGGTGCCCTCACCGATAATAAAGCTATCATTTTGTCCTCCATTCGGTTCATTGGCCCGCATTGCGGTGAATCCCTTAAACGTAACCGAAACCCCGGACACCGAAACTTGAATATTCTCCACGCCAAACCGGATCGTCTCACCCTTGTGGATAATATCGTCCGTCCCCACAGCCCACTGATCATTATTGTCCGACAACGTCGCCGAACTCCCTAAGGCCGTCACCGATGAAGCACCGGCAACTGAGCTGTATGTGTAGGTTGAACCGGCAAAGCCCTCGACACGCAAATCAAAGGAAAAGGTATCTTTTGTGCCATTATTGTCCCAGTCCGTACCTGCCCATGAAACCGTATAAAGGAGGCCATTTCCATTGCTCGAACGGGTGCAGTTCAGATCGCCCGATGAGAGGTTTCGGAGCAGATGCCCGGTATTAATTTGCACACTATCCGAGCTCTCGGAATCGGTACCGGCTAACGCACTCTGAATAAACCAAATCGACTTACTGAAATCGCTGACTTCATCTATTAGGGTCAAATTAATACTGTCACTATCATAACTAATGGAGCCCCCATCCGCACCGACAATCTTAATATCGTTGGGATCAAAGGAACCACTCAGCGAACTGAACTTCACCAGCTCCAGCACATTTCCGCCCACGGTGTATCCACGCAAATCAATTGTCAGCTTCGCGCCATCGGCAATCGTCAATGCATTGGAGACCACAATGGGGCTTACCCCTTCCGTGTCAAAATCGAAAATCAACTCACCTGTTGAAGCCACTGTCATGTTTCCAGCGGTAATCGTTGGGTGCGCACTCCAAACTTTGAAGAAGCCCTTATTCACATATAACAAGTCCTCGACGGAAAGCGATCCACCGCCAATCGTATAAGAAGAATCAGAGGTCACGCCGGCAACATGACCAATACGAAGGTCATCGGAGACAGTCACCACCGACGCTTTCCCCGCTCTTTGCACGATATGCGCCCCTCCCCAGTCATTATGAGAGCCTAAAAAGATATCGTCAAAAGTCGCTGTCGTTGACGTAATCTCCAAATAGGCCTCAGCACGCAACTTCGCCTGGCATGATTTCGATATCGTAAACGGCGTCGAATTATACGCTTTATCACCCGCACCGGAGAGAATCGCAATATCACTTGTCACCGATCCGGGAACTTCGCCCGTAGACCAATTCCCAGCCGTATTCCACTGACTGTCTACGCCTCCATTCCAATGAACCGTGGCCGCCTGCCCCGCTACGGCAACGAGCAATCCAATACCTAAAATATATTTGCGATTAATTTTCATTTCAATTTCCACCCTTTCTTGTTACTTCTTGCGTCCCGACCGCATTGGTTTCCCCTCCGAAGTTACGATTTTCCCACAGATTTGGAAGGCCGTCCCCATCGGTGTCGCCCTCCCGAACCAAAACGGTTTCTTTCGTGCTGACATCCACCCAAACATCCACATGTTCATAGGAGTGCGTGTAGACATAGCCATCCCTTACAGGAGGCCCAAGTGGTTCGCCCAATGGTTTGGAAGTATCCAATGCTCCCAAAGAAGCACCTGTGGCCATCAAAAACAAGCCAAGAGTGACCGTCATTTTTGTCCATATTGAAATCGGCTTATTCATCTCATTTTTTCTTTTTAGTCAATTTTGTCGGGAGTCCAATACAATTGCTGTCAGGTTTTTCAGGCAGGGTAGCTTTCCAGTCGATCACCAGTTTAAATAGCTCTTTAACTTTCTCCGGATAGGTTGATGAAAGATCATTTATCTCCTTCCGGTTTTCCTGAATATTATAAAGGACTTGTTGTGACCCGTCGTAATTTGTCAACAACTTCCAATCGCCATAGCGAACAGCTAGCCTTGGCCAGTTCAGGTTATGTTCTGGACCGCGCCATTCCCAGAACAGGGGCTGTGACCTTTTTATCGATTCACCCCAAAAAGCACGGGAGAGATCTTCTCCATCAGAGGTATAACCCACAGGCAGTTTTACACCAGCGATACGGCATAGCGTTGGTAAAACATCGACTCCAGCCAGGTTTGTGGTGTTGTTTACAACTCCGGCAGGAACATTTCCCGGCCAGTGCACAATAAAAGGCAATCCTATTCCACCCTCAAAGAGGCTCCGTTTGGATCCTTTGAGTCCTCCGGTTTCTCCTCTTGAAAACCAAAATTTAACATTTGGATCTTCTGATGGCTGCTCAGGCCCGTTATCACTGGAGAATATTATGAGCGTATTATCTTCCAAACCATTATCTTTCAGGTACTGAAAAAGCCTTCCTAATTGCTTGTCAGCATATGTAATGCAAGCATAATAATGCCGAAAGGGTTCTTCAATGCCCGCATAATCATTCAATGCTTCTTCAGGCGGTACAATAGGCTGATGGGATTCATGTATCCAAAGATTAACGAAGAACGGCCCCGCCTGATGTTTTTTAATAAAATCAATCGTATAATCAACACATTTTGATGTTGATTCACCGATTGGTTTTCCAACACGTGGACCAGGACCATTGAAAACTTTAGCATCATCATAACCGTAATCAATAGGCAAAGGTGGCTTGGTTACACCTGCGTTTGTTAAATGCCACTTCCCGTAATGTGCAGTGTTGTAACCCGATTTTTTCAGAATTCTAGGAAGTGTGGTCGTATGCGGATCAAGCCAATCAGGCATTCCGCGTTCCACATTCGCATTATGGCTGGCGAAATGCCGATGTATGGAATACTTTGCAGGATACTTACCTGTTAAGATGGCAACACGACTTGGTGAACACACCGGGTTACAAACATTAAATTGCGAAAATTCCAATCCTTCAGCAGCCAACCTATCCAAATTTGGTGTCCTAAGTCTTTGATGTCCATGACAACTCAGGTCGCCATAACCCCAGTCGTCAGCATAAATAAAAATAATATTTGGTCTTTGACCAGCTTTATCCACCAATGGCTTTTTATCTGGTTGTTGCGGCAAACAACCAATTGATAGCAAGACCCCCGAAAAAGCTATGAGCAAACTTTTGTTTATGATAGCATTGCTCCTTTAATTATTAATGGTTTTATGTTTAATTTGGATATTCAGGGATTTCACGGTCACGGTAGGTGAGGTAGTCAACACCGATGTCCCGCAGTTCGACCAACTGGTCTGGCTTGAGCCTTGAGGTCTGAGGGCCGGAGTACCTGAGTCGGCTGTTCACGATGGTTCCCGGCTGAAGGTCCCTCACTTCCTTCATCATTTCCTTACAATAGGCAGGAGTCAGTAAAAGCACAGCGAAAAGTGTGAGAGTGCATGTGCGTTTTATGGGTGAGTTCATTTATTGGCCTACCTTTTCCTCTTTGCTTCGTTAGATGTTTCACCTTCACCATCGGTTCCCGCACGCTTCTTTTTCTTGGCCAATAATCCTGCCTTCTGTTGCCAGGGAACCGTCCGGTCAAAGAGAACGCCATACGGCTCGTAATTATTGTAGGACACGGCCTGCGCCTTCCATTTTCCGAGCTCGACATCGTATTTCGCATGCATAGAGCTGAGCACGAAACCGGCCTCGGGGTTGTTGGCGAGATTGGTCATCTCCAGGGGATCCTTGGTCAGATGAAAAAGTTCCTCGGTCGGCTCCATTTTGGAATCGCCATACCACCAATAGGTATATTTCCACTCTTTGGCCAGGCAGGTGAGACTATGGGTTGGAACAGATCCCCAAACATTGACAAATACTATCTGCTCGTGGATATCCGAATCCGGATTTTTCAGTAGCGGTAACAGGCTACGACCATCCATGTTATTGGGAACGGGTAAACCGGCCAGTTCCAAAATCGTCGGTGCAAAATCGATGTTCCCCGTCAGCGCCGGGCTGCGCAGCTTTTTCCCGGCAGATGGACTGCGTGGATCGTAGATCATCAACGGTGCGCGGGAGGACTCTTCCATGGGCAGCACCTTCGAGGCATAACCATGGGCACCACAAATATATCCGTTGTCGCTGGTGTAAATGATGACGGTATTGTCGGCAACGCCCTGTGCTTCCAGCTCGTCGCGGATCATCCCAATGGCCACATCGATCGCATAAATGAGCTGATAGTATTTGGCCATCACGCCGTCATAGTCGGTATCATATTGCCACTCATGAAATCGTGAGTACTGCCGCCCCTGCTTACTTTGCTCGGACAGATGTTCTCCTGCTTCGCGGCCGTAATTGGCGGGCTTGGTAAATGTTTTTCCGGCGTACACGTCATCAAACTTAGGATCCGGGGTAACCGGTCGATGTGGGGCTTTAAAACTGATCGAGAGGCAGAAGGGCTTATCCTGTTTCACCGCTGCGCGAATCACATCTCGGCCGAAGGCCCCATAGGACAGGGTGGAATGTGGGTATTGAGCTGCGTATTTAGCCATCGATTTGTTTCTTTGGGTCGCATAGGACGACTGCCCTGGCGCTCCGCCCCAAAAGTCAAAATCAGTTTCACACAATCCTTTGCCCTCTACCTTGAACCCAAACTTACCGGCAAAAGCTGTCAGATAGCCCGCCTCGCGTAGGAGCACCGGATAGGACTTTTTCCAGACCTCCGGCTTCATGTCACCGTGATCGAAATTAGTCCCCGTCTTGTATTCATACATCCCAGTAAAGACCGTAGCGCGGCTGGCCATGCAGATCGCCGTTGTGTTGTAATGCCGACCAAAGACCACGCCATCGCTCCCCAGCTTGTCCATATTGGGCGTAACCACCTCCGGTTTGCCATAGCAGCCGACCGATCCAACATTCTGATCGTCCGCCATCAGGTAGATGATATTGGGACGACGGCTCTCAAGCGACTTAGCACCAGCAGCTCCAGCAAACAGGGAGCTTACGAAAAACAGTATGACGATAGATTTCATAGTTTTTCCATTTCTTTCATAATACTTACAAATGATCCACAAAAAATTGCACTGTTCGCTCGATGATCACATCCCGTGATGGGGCGATATCTGCATCCACCTTTCTCCAGTTATGTCCGGCGTTTTTGATGATCATGATCTCAACGGGAGCCTGTAGCGCCTCCGCTTTTTCCTGCATGTAATAGGCATGCTTGACGGGGATCGTGGTGTCCTTATCCCCCTGAATCATCAGTAAAGGAGGACTCGCTTGGGTCAAATAATTGATCGGGCTCATCTCCCGATAAAGCATCAGCTTGTCCTCGGGCTTGGAATCCGACCTCATGATGCGGGGACCAAAACGGTCGCGAAAATCCGGCCGGTCATTGTGATTGAACAACTCGGTTCTTTCAAAGTCGCATGGCCCATACCATGAGACGCCCGCTACCATCTTGTAAGATGCCCCGGCAAGCGCTGGATCCCCCGGCAATCTTTCGGGCGACGACAGCAGCAGCATCTGCGCAATTTGTCCGCCGGCGGAGTCTCCCATAACATAAACACGCATCGGATCGATCCCGAGCGATTTACTGTTTTGGGACATGTAGCGAACGGCGTCTTTGGAATCGATCACACAGTCACGCATGGAAACCGTGCCTTCCTTTTTCCAAAGCCGATAATCGACCGATGCCACACAAAACCCTTTTTCAACCAGCTGCTTAAATACAACACCAAACGAAGCGTTAGCAGCACCCTGCCTGCTTCCCGCAGCCCAGCCCCCGCCGTGGGCATAGACAATCACCGGGCATTTCGCGTCACGCTTTCCCGTCGGGTAATACAAGTCAAAAAACAAATCTCTCTCAGGGGTTTTCTTGTAAAGGACGTTGAGTTTCCTTTCACCGCCCGTCTCCAGATACTGTGGCCTCTTTACGGCACGCGTTTCCCTATTCTGTTTGCGCGTTTCTTTAGCAGCAGTCGTCTCAATAGGAGTATCGGTGGCCGCGTTAAGACCTGAAATCCGGAAGCCGATGACGGACTGATCCGGCATCGTTTTGGGCAGCTGGATCGTCAATGCATCCGCAGAGCGTTTCCACTTCAATTTCTCGGAGCTTCCCAGCATGGTAATATTTCCGATATCACCGTGATAGGGCCCGCCCTTGGCCAGTGTCTTGATCGAGATGTCCGCAGTCGGCGGGGCCAAAACGAAGGCGTAGAGCTTGCCATCCTTGGTCGTAAAGCGGATATCCTGCGGCTTATACGGTTTGGTGTTTTCACCGGTGCGTGCCGTTTTGATCTGGGTGGGACCTTCACCAAAGCGATTCCACGGACGGCTGCCATAAATCCCCTCACCGTTGATTTTTAACCAGTCACCCAGGGCACGGAGGTAGGCGGCCTGATTTTCCGGTAAGGTGCCATCGCCACGCAGCGCGACATTCAGCATGACGATTCCGTTCTTGCTGATGGCATCCACTGAATTGGCGATCAGCACCGGGATACTCATTCGGGTAATCGAGCCTTTGCGATAGAACCAACCGCCGGAGACATCGGTGGCCCAAATCCAGGGGTGTGCCTGAAGCTCTCCGGACATACCGCGTTCACAGTTATAGGTAAAAGCCGCCCGATTCATTCGCGCATTCTTGAAGGACAAAACCGTGGTCTGTGTTCCGCTGTTTTCCTGAAGATCACGGTTAAGGTACGAAGAAAACAGTTTAACGCCCAAACTCTTTCCTCGGTTCGGCTTCTCGTCGGGATAAGGCGAATCGTTGTTGAACATATCGGGGTCGTATTTCTCGATCAGCTCCCAACAGCGTGCGTACCAATGCTCGTTCCAGCTGTCCTGGATGGAATAGTTTTTCGGATCATAATCCATATTGAAGAGCTTCCAGGCCAGGGTGCCGGGCTTCTGGTACGGTCGGGCATCTTTAAAAAATCGCGGCGACCAATACAGATGTGTCGATACACCAAATTTGAGCCCATACTTGGTCGCAGCCTCTTTCCACTCCCGAATCGTGTCGCGTTTCGGCCCCATATCAACGGCGTTCCAGGGATGAAAAGAATCGTACATATCAAAGTTATCGTGGTGCACGGCCACCGGCATGATAAAGTGTGCGCCATTGTCCTTGAAGAACCTGACCAAAGCCTCCGGATCCCAGTTCTCGGCCTTGAATCCCGGGACAAAGTCCTCGTAGCCAAACTCCTCGAAGGGGCCGTAACGCTTAACATGCCACTCGCTGAGCTTGCGCGTCATTTCGCTTTGCATTGTCGGCGCGCCAGAGAAATCTTTATCGCCATACATCCGGCGACCGTAGTGCGAGCCGTCGTTCGGACGGTTCTCATCAATCGACGAAGGAATGCCCCAGTGCATCCAGACGCCTATTTTGCCGTCCTGAAACCATTTGGGGGGCTGATAGTTCGCCGCCATCGATTTCCAGGTTGGCTCGATTTCAGCTGAAGCCAAACCGGCCAGCAGCCCCAGACAGATTAATCCTGTATACTCGATCTTCATCCTTAGCCTCTACTTTCTCTTTATCGTTACATAGTACGGTGACATCACAGTGGCAGTTCGTACGTCATTTCCCCCGGAAAACCAGGCACGGAGGCGGTGTGGGCCCGGTTGGAGCTTCACGGTAAAAGCCGCTGCTTTGGCTTGTTCGTCCAAATCCTGATACCAGTTCTCTGTGTCAATCTTGAGTGCGGCCCCATAGACATCAACGGCTACACCATCGCGGTACCAACCGATTGTGGATTGAGCCAACAATTCGTCCGGTACGGCACCAATGTCCATGCCTTGAATGCCATCGCGGATGGCATGACCGGCTTCGGCCGGCCAACGACGCAAGGTGATCTCATAAGAGCCAGCCTTTTCGGCATACACATCCCACCAACCCAGGCACCTCTGCCCGGAGCGTACCTGACCTTGATTCCAAACCGCATCGCTGTCATCGTTCCGCATTTCCTGGGTGGTCAGATCCACCTGCGGGCACTTCTCCGAACCAATATGTGTGGGAGAGACTTCATTGAACTGGCGTGAGAAGAGGGCCCACCATTTTTCGTACTCGGCCCTCAGTTCAGTAACCACATTCGGATGCTGTGCGGCGATGTCTTTTCGTTGTTCGGGATCCGTCGTAAGATCGTAAAGCTCGCGACCGCAGATCAGTCGCCAGTTGTCTTTCATAACCGAAGAAAGTCGCCACTTGATCGGGTGTACAATACGTTGGGTGTCGGTTACCACCACGCGGTTTTTCCAGTCCTTAGAGGCCGGTCGGCCCTCCAGCAAAGGACGCAAACTGACACCTTCTGTCTGCGGGGCGTCTATACCACAGAAATCCAGCAATGACGGTAATACATCAACATAGCTGGTCAAACTTTGGACATCCTTGCCGCTATCGATGCCCCCTGCCGGATAACGGAAAAAGAACGGAACGCGGTGGCCCCCTTCATAAGGCGAGGCTTTGCGACCACGCATACCGGCATTAAATCCCGCTGTCACAAACTGATCCTCGTCCTGATCGCAGCCCTGGGCCGTTCCGTTGTCGGTCATGAAAATAACAATGGTGTCTTCTTCGAGCCCAAGTCGGCGCAGCAGGTCTTCCAAACGCTGGAAATTCTCGTCGATATTGGTAATCATGCCGTAAAAACGCTTGCGGTCCTCCGGAAGGTCCTGGTCGGTATAGAGATCACGATACTTCTTTTCGACATTGTAGGGTAAATGCGGTGCGTTCGGGGTGAGATAGCAAAAGAACGGTTCGTCCTTGTGCGCGGTGATGAACTTCATGGCCTCACCAAAGAAGACGTCGGTGCAGTAGCCCTTGAAGGCCTTGGGTTTGCCGTTGACCAGATAGGTGTCATCGAAATAGTCATTGCCCCAGTAGTCGGAGATCTGGGTGAGGCCGCCGCCGCGGTGATAGACCGTCTCATCGAAGCCGCGGTCCTGCGGACGATAGGGATAGTCGTCGCCAAGATGCCATTTACCAAAGAGACCGGTCGCGTAGCCGCGGTTCCGCAAGATTTCCGGTAGTGTTGCCACACCTTGGCGCAGCAGTGCAGGCCCGCCAATGGTGTGCCAGACGCCGGCACTGTTGCAGTGCAGGCCGGAGATCAGCCCCGAACGCGTGGGCGCACAGGTGGTACCGACATGAAACTGGGTAAAGCGTACAGCCTGACTGTGAAACCGATCGAGGGCCGGGGTCTTGATGATCGGATTCCCGTGACAGCCGAGATCGCCGTAGCCCTGATCGTCGGTTAAAACCAAGACGATATTGGGTTTCCGTGCCACCTCCGCTGCATTTGCACTCACAACCATTATACCCAAAACCACTATAAACTTAATTTCAGCCATTTTCGTTTTCCTCAATTAAAATTTGCTGCGAACCGACAGATCTTCGCCAGCAGCGATATAGTTTGACGGTGTGCCCGACATCAGGGCGGCCAGCCGTTCATAGGCATAGGATGTCCCCCCGCTGTTGACATCGGCGTTGCGCAGGGCAAAGCCGAGCAAACGAATTCCTGCGATGGTTCCGTCGTAGGTCTTGATCACTCCCGTCGCATAAGGATTCCAGGTTAGATACCGTGAATTGTCATTTTCGATAATCTCGTAGATCGGAAAGCTATTGGACACGGGGTGTGCATAGAACCAAAGTTGAGGCTGGAGGTCGTTCTTTGTAATCCGGAAATCAGGTCCGCTGCCAGTAAAGGTGTAACCGACCAATGGGGTCGTGGCCTCTGTATAATTGAACTCGCTGAGCGTCGCGTTTTCCGCCAGGTTTCGCGAGGCAATTCGGCTCGTCAAGTCCTGGAGGTCATCGCCAAGCACAAAGTAGTAACGGGCCCACACGCCGCGTCCCTGGGTAAGATCGTATTTACGAACAGCACTAATGACGAAGTAATTCCGCCATGTCGCCTCTTCCGGTTGGTAGGCTCCACCGGCATACCCATATCGCAAAAGGCTGGTCGACGGCTGATTGGTAAGAAGCGGGTCGGGGTCGAATCCGAAGGCCAGGCCGAGCGCCGGCGTGTCTCCGATATTCGAAGCACTGAATGCAATGCTTCCTCCCGTGTCGGCGTATTTGACTAAGGCACCGCTACCGAAGTTATCCTCAATCGCTTCCGACCAACCGGCACCACCGGGCTCAGAAAGAAACGCATACTCGGTGCTGGTCCGCCGCACACCACCCCACGGCATATTAAAATAGTTCGGGTTGTCTGGGCCATAGTTGTAAAAACCCAACGAAACCTCGATCACGCCCTGCCCGAGGTCGCGATAACGTGTGTAATACAGCAAATGGGACTGAAAATCGTCGTTTGGATCAGCATCCGTATAGTTATTAACATGGGCGTGCTGGCCCCAGTTAATCGTGGTAAAACTGCGATTGGCAACATCCAGATCCGCCGCGACCTGCGGCGAATAAAAAGGCTCCTCTTGAATTGGGTCTTTCAAATATACACCGGACTGGTGAATAAAATATCTTGACTCCGGTGCATTATTGAGAGCGGTATCTACCGCAACGCCCTGCCAAACTTCATCATTCCAAGGCGAAGAATTGAGGTCGGATCGCCACGACGGAGGAACAGTTTCCCCAATTGATGGGATACGCAGCGAATAAAGGTGTCCGCCGCGTCCGACACGCATTTGCCACGAAAGGTTGTCCGACGCTGCACCTCCACCCAGCACATCCTGCGAAAGTTGCGTATCCATCACATGGGCCTCGTTCAAAGTGGGAGTCCACGCAGAAACCGTCGGTTCCAGGGCACGTGTAACCGAAAACGCCGTACTGTCATAATCAGTGGTCACCGTGCTGTCGGGCACCAGCGAACAGAGACGTGTGGAAAACGCCGGAGGCGCAATGAGACGCAACCACAATCCGTCGTCTTGAAGGACCAGGGCCGGTTCGCGCCCGCCGAAGCCGGTAAACACAACATTCGTCGATTCAAAACCGCCGGTCACATTGTTTGTTAAAATGAGCGGAAAATATCCATCGAGCCCCTCATACGCGGAGCCGTCAACGACCAATTGCCCCCCCGGATCCACCGTCAACATCTCAATCAGGCCAAGGGACGTCACACCCAGCATGCCCAGACGAAACTCCAACGTGCCTTGACGGCCCAGCGTCACGCGGGTGCCGCTGATACCGGCGGGTGAAGAACCCTCAACGGTAAAGCGTCCCTGTCCTTGAGTACCAATGGTCAGATGCCCGTGGCGATAAAAAGACAATCGTCCACCACTGATCGTGTAGGTACCGGTGTCTGCCCCCGCATCGGTGGCTGCAATCTGGAGTTCCTTGCTGACGGACACCCCCCCATGGGTCTGCTGCACATGGCCGACGGCGTTCGGGGCCGAAGCCACACGAAACGTATTAACTGAAAGATCGGCCTCGATATGCAGGGCGGTGTTTGAAACTGCGTCATTACCCACGGTAATGGTGTCCACCAGGCCAGGTGAATTGGCCGCCACCGTGGCAACCCGCCCGTTATTGATCACCGCGTGGTTGGTTGCAGTAGGTACCGCGTCCAGCGACCAATTGGCTGCTGTGCCCCACAGCCCATCACCCGTCGTGTTAAGGAATAACGTCGTCGTGTTTTCCGCCCCCCCCAGACACGGCATCGACCACATCCAACAAAGCAAGATCACTGCGACGTAGTAGTCCACCCTCTTTGGTTCGGACAACTTCATGCTAAGCCTTTCTAATCTATGATCCATTGCAGGTTTCGAAATTCCGGTTTTGGGCCCTGCCAGGCAGCGTCCAGTGTCAGGATTTTGCCATCTTGGAACCATTCGGGTACTTGATAGTTTGCCGCCATCAACTCCCACGTTGGCTCGATTTCAGTCGCTGAAATCGTACACACTAAAAAACCAAAGCTGAGACATACAACTTGCAGAACCTTTAAAAACCTCATTCCATTCCTTTCCTGATTACTCTTCAAGGTTGCAGGTTCATTTCCGTTGGGAACGGGTAAGAGCTTCACACTTCGAATGCGCGGGCTTGAGCCAGCAAACTCGGAGGCCACCTCCAATGTAAGTGTATGCATACCGGACGCATCATTTTTTAATGCCACTTTATGTCAGCCTCTCTTGTTTCGAGGTTCACCCAAACAGAGGCATGTTTAAATTCACGGCTCAGCTTCCATCCCTCTTTAACCATATCGCCAGATGGCTCTCCAAGCGGCTTGTCAAATTCTGGATACCATTCAAGACAACCGTTTTCCATTCGGTATCCCCAGTTATAAACAAAATAAGCGTTTTCCTGTGCCCCCACTAGAAAGGCGGCCAACGGAAAAGTGATATTCTTTGCGGCAAGCGTTCTCTTTGTTTCCAAGGGCTTCCTCATAGCCTCTCTATCGATCCAGGCAAAACCCGGCCACGCCTTGAACACAACGATCTTTCCATGCTTGCCGGATTTGATCATCTCCTTGATATCGGTCAACATGCATTCCTTAGAACCACTTTGAAAATGTCCGAAATGCTCAATCATGACGGCATCGGTGTCCTGCATAAAGTCATTACCGATTTGACTATGAGGCGTGGTGCGAATGCCGTTATAGAAGATCAACTTATCGTCCCCTATTTTCGAACGGGTTTCCTTAATGATATCTACCAGGCCTTGCTGGATCGCCTGGTATTTCTCCTCGCCCCATAGGGTCTTATTTCTGGAGGCGACAATCTGAGGGAAGGCATCCATAAAAACACCATCACAGCTGCCTTGAACGATTGCTTTTTGCGCCACATCTGTCCACCATGTCCGGACCTCTGGATTAGACAGGTCGTATCGCTTCAGATTCCCATTTTTTTTATCCAGCTCCCCTGCCAAGGTTTTGAGCCACCATTCCGGATGGCTCTGATATTCCTCGTGCGCCTGGAACATGGGGTAATCAAGGAAGGTATTCCAATAGAAAATAACTTTCATGTTGGGGTTGATCTTCTTCAACTGCTGTGCTTCTTGCTCAATCCCAATCTCGGTATATTTAAATTGATTATTGGCATGCCCCTTTTCAAGACAGATAAAACTGGCGTGCGAAGCTACGAACCTTGCCTCCTCCGCAGTCAGCAAGGAGGTGTTTTTGCCAAAGTGAAAACCCACCGGTACAGTTTCCCAACTGAACGCCGGATAGTGCGTCGCTTGGGCCGGCCCTTGAACGGCGTCAACGACGGTGGCCGCAACTATAATAATCAGCAGCCTTACACCAGTAGCGTGTCGGTTTCCCTTCATAAGAGGTCCCTATTTATTCTTAGGCATGGGATATTGATTTGATCCAGATGCTTGGTTAGGCACGCCCTGCGGAATGGATGCCTTAAACTCGCGGAGGATCTTGCTAAAACGCTGGACCTCATCAGGATATCGATCGGTCAAATTATCCACCTCCATACATTGGGGGTCAACCTCAAAATCATATAATTCTTTCCTTGATCCATCGGGATTCATCAGAAATTTCCACTTGCCGGATCGCAGGGCCAGGCCGGGGCTCTTGTTAAAAGTATGACCGGCCTGGGTGGCTGTCCAATCCCATAGCAGTGGATGCTCCCTTTCCATAGGTTTTCCTAAGAATACGGTGCTGACATCCTGACCATCCGATTGATACCCTTCAGGCAACTCGATACCCGCCAAGCTGCAAAAGCTTGGCAGCAAATCGACCGTTCCCACAATGCTTCGATCATCTATCCTTCCCGCTGGGGTATGCCCTTTCCACTGAACGATGAATGGAACACGTATTCCACCTTCATAGAGACTCCTTTTCCGTCCCCGCAAGGGTCCGGCTGAACCAACCCCGCTATGCGCCGCATTGATAACATGAATGTCTTCCGGACCATTATCACTTGAAAACACGATAATGGTATTGTCACTGAGCCCCATCTCATCAATCGTCCGGACCAGCCGTCCGATATGATAGTCTAGGTCTGTAACGGCGCCGTAATAAACTTGGGCGGGTGTTGAGAATCCTCGCCCCTTAGCAGCCCCCCGCGGACCTACCCCTTCATAGGGCGCCATCTGCTCATCTGTGGTATCCAGCGTGGCATGAGGGACCAGGGTCCAGAGATTGACATAGAAAGCTTCTTCCCTGTTCTGTTGGATAAAACGAATGGCCTCATCAACAATTTTTTTCGTGGACTGGTGTCTGGGTACCGTTAGTTTCACATCGTTAGAATTCGCTGTATAATGCACATCAATTCCATACTCGGAGGGAGACGGGGCATCTTTTGTGGCTCCCAGATGCCATTTTCCGAAATGCCCGGTTTTATATCCATTCTCCTGCATCAGTCTGGTGAGTAAGGTGACACTGGGGTCCAAAAAGTCCGGCATGTTGAGAGCAACATGGTTCTTATGACTTGAAAAGTGCCGGTGAATTCTATGTCTGGCAGGGTATTGGCCGGTCATCACGGCTGTCCGGGAAGGAGAACACACCGGGTTGGCCACATAAAAATTGGTTAGCAGTAAACCATCTTCCGCCATTTTGTCCAGATAAGGTGTCTTGAGTTGGGGATGCCCATAGCATCCCAGATCGCCCCACCCCAGATCGTCGGCATAAATGAATATGAAATTGGGGCGAGCTGACGCACTTGCGCCAATCACTGAAACCAGCACAAAAATCAAGGACCATAAAATATTCTTCTTCATGTTTTATTCCTACATTTCATCGGTTTGTCCTGTCCAAGTGCCAGCACTTACTGTGCCGGCGATTAAAAAACACCATCAAATACACACTTGGGCGTCTCATGGTCTTTTTTTACAGTTTTGTTACTCAATGCTCTAAAAACAAAGTTTTTGCCCAAATCCTTCTCCGTCAACGGACAGACTCCGACAGGATTTCGATCCTGTCGGAGTCAAAAGGTTTCCATTGGGATTGACGTTT
>Ga0307380_10004184_pt1 | contig 19599 bp, 18 predicted proteins | sample UN3MG_FD_202239 | JGI IMG/M metagenome (GOLD analysis project Ga0307380, IMG submission 202239) | Soil microbial communities from Risofladan, Vaasa, Finland - UN-3 | ecosystem: Environmental > Terrestrial > Soil > Coastal area > Acid sulfate soil | place: Finland: Risofladan, Vaasa | collected... | reverse complement strand
TAAGAATCCCACGGTCCCTGAAATATTCAAATCCGAATGTTACAGCTGATTATATTTCCAATTAACGCTGATGAAGTTCAAAGGGTTTAAGCAGTCCATAGCCGACGTTGTGATACTGTTTGCCCGGTGGCGGGCCGGGGTTGGGCGCACTGTGGAACATTCCCGGCCAGGCTGTGCCCAGAGACGGATTTCCGTGGTGTGGGCCGAGGGTATTCTTCAGCGTGCCGATGACCACAACTTCGATATTATTTACACCGGCAGATATTGATTCGGTGACATCACATTCCCAGGGCCGGCGGTAAATGTGTCCGGCGGATTTGCCGTTGACAAGGACTTCAGCGACACTGCCATACCAGTCGGGCAGGGAAACAAAGTATTGTCCCGATGGTTGTGAGATACGGAAGCGCCGTTGATATGAGACGCCGGCGGCATAAAACGGACAGCCCTGCTCATTCCATTTTCCGAGTTTCAGGGATTTTTCCGAAACGATAGTGAAGCTGGAATCGGCGGCTTTTAGTGCAAAGTTACCGAGGACATAGGCCGACTCAATCTCATGGTATATTGTCATTGGAGAGGCCTTGATAGTTACGGCGTTTTCGCCCACTCTCGCGGCTGAGGTGATGTTTATTTTTCCGAAGGCCTTATCGAGCCACCACGAACCTTTCGGGGCTGAAACTTCTTTTCCGTTACATGTAATCTTATAGAGGTCGGCTCGTTCGATAACAATATACAGTGGATTCGGGATGCGCTGCTCAATAGTAAAGTGATAGGTAGCTTCGAAACCACTGTCGGGCGGGAACTTCTTAGTTATCAATTCATCACGGAACTGAACCGCGCTGTCCCATGGATTGCGCTCCATTCCATTTTTCCGGAATGCTAATTGATTCGCCTGATAGACGTAGAGGCTCTCTTTCGATTCTCCACCGGCCGTAATGTCAACATAGTCAACTGTCAGAACGTTCAAGTCAACGCGCTTAGTAATAAGTTGTCCGGCGGGCGGGACTTTCGAGGTTTTCGGCAAATCCGGAGTGGCCGGTTGGCCGCGCTGTTCGGACAGAAACAGCAAAAGACTGCCGCAAGGAGGAAGTTTGAACGGGACCTTGATGCCATCGGCAGCGCTGACGAATGAAAAGGAACCGATAGAGCCGTTTTCAAGATTCCATTTTTCAGCCCCTCTCATTGGCGAGTCTATCCAGCCGGAACTGGAAGAATCAATACTTGTGTTGACCAAAAAGAGAATCTCGCCATCTTCCATCCGACGGCGGTGGTGGAACAGGATTCCATTTTCATCGTTACTGTGGTTTATTGCAAAGCCATCTTTTGAGCGTTCTGTCAGGATTGTGGAGACATCGGCCGGGGCAATTTGCTTCCAGGAGGAATTCTGTGAAGCCACCATAGGTCGCTGCGAAGGCCCGCCATCGACAAGGCCCGGCGGTGAGCCACAGCAAAGGACTGTACCGCCGTTTTCGACGTAGGCTTCGAGCAGACTCATCGTTTTTGAGTTGAGGTTTTCCGTTAAGGGCGGGATAACGACGATTTCGTATTTGCGCTTGCCTACCTTGAACAGTGCGCCTTCGACCGAGCCGTGCCGGGCAATAATATCCTCGCAACCAATATCATATTCAACCTGGGCCTTTGACAAGGCCGTGGCCATTTCCTGAAATTCGTTTCCGATTTTATTGAGACTGTCGCGTTGGCTCGAGTCGGGCTGGTACATCCAGGCGGTAGTTGTCGGCTCGATAAGCAGTACAGTATTGATCTGGCGGCCACTCGAGAGTGCCGCAGACAAGCGTGTAAAGTACGAGGCCATGACATTGTAGGACTGCCACCAGGGTTCGTGGTATGAGAAGGACTGTGGGTGGTCGCGTTTTCTGGCGCCGCGAATCGTGATATAGGAAAGGTGCTCGTCGAGTGTATTGACACCAAGCACATAGAGCCAGTCACCGATTCGCTTCATATCCTCGAATCGGAGGTCCCAGCCGCCAGCGCCATATGCTTCACAGAGAGTTCGAGTGCGGCCGAGCTGATTGGCGACGCTGGAAAGCTCCTTGACCGCGCGGACGTTGCCGAACTGGGCATTCGTGCTCTCGCTATACTGATTCATAAGGGTATCGATTGCCGGCCTGTGGTGCCAGGCATACATCGCCATGTTGTCACCCCCGTGGCCTGCGCCGGGCCAGCCGTGCTCCCAGTAGTGGCCGGTGAATTCGAGATTGTGCCGGTCACAATATTCATAACATGGTTTTGCCCAGCGGTCGATGAACAGCTCAAGCAAAAGCTGGTAGAAGTTGTGGCGGACTTTTTTGTAGTCGCCAAGCGGGTGGATGAGGCTTGGCAGGTTATCCATCAGGTCGTATCCCCAGCGTTTTTTGAAGTCACCGGGCAGGCGGTGCGACCAGTGGATACCTCCGGCGGGGGCCAGGTGGGGCTCGTCGGTGAAGACGCCGGGCAGGCGCTTTCCGAAATGTTCGCCCAGCTCTCTTCGATACGCATCCAGTGTTATCGCTATGAATATTTCTGTAACGCCGGGGGCGAGGAGATCGACGTAATATTTTCCGCCAAACCATCCGCCCGTCGGCGCCTGTCGAATCGAGCCTACGAGGTATCGCCCGTCGGGCAGGGGTCGATCTGCTTTGGTCTTTTCGGTGACGTTCTCGAAGCCGTCGTCGGTCAAACGATAGACAGCCAGGGTGTTTTCATCCGGCTTTGGGGGACTTTTAGCTTCTGAAAAGTGTAGTCCGAGACCCCGCGATTCGGGCATGGCCTCGGGCACAAGTCCGCCTGCGAAGCCGGATGGATAGGAGTTTTCATCGTATATCCATACGCTCATGTCGAGCCGCTCGGCCTCTTTTAAGGCGACTTTCCAGAGCCGAAACCAGTCGTCCGAGAGGTATGGCGTCATAAGACCCGGTCTCGGATGTACGAAGACCTGCTTTACCTTTTGCCCGGCCAGGTCTCGCATGGTGGAAACGATTTGCTCTTCGGTGAGCATATCGTTCCAGACCCAGAGCGGGGCGGAGCTGTACTCGCGGGGCGGGTCGGCGAACAGGGCTTTGACCTGGGCCGAATTGACAGTTTGCGCAAGCTGCGCAGAACCTTTCAGTTGTTTTGCTTTCGGTTCGGCACAAGAAGTTAAAAACACAGCCATTGCCGTTAGCAGGACCATTGAAACAGCTTTTCCTCGATTCATTTTATTTCTCCTAAAATGTTGTTCACTTGAGCCATTCGTAAAGCTCGTAGTGGTGCTTATTCATGCCCAGTTTTTCATATACTTTCTGAGCCGGCTTGTTCTGCTTATCCACATAAAGGCGCAGGCCCGCCAGCTCGGGTGACTGCTCCACCTGTTGTTTCAAATTCCGGAACATTTTACTAAACACGCCCTTTTTACGCGCCTCTGGGATTACATAAAGTGAATGTATCCAAAGAACCGTCGCATTCCTCCAATCGCTCCATTCCGGTATTGCCAGGAACACCGCCAGTAACTTGTCTTTTTCTTCGGCCACCCAGTAGCCCCCCCGCTGCGGCTGCTGAAAAACACCGCGGACACCCTTTGTTACGGTTTGTTTATCAAGTCGAAGACCTTCTGTCTCTTGTGCCATCTGCAGTTGCAGCTCGACGATATGTTCGACATCGCTCAATTTTCCTTTGCGAATCTCAATCATTACAGCGTACCTATTGTCCTTTAATAATTACTTCTTTTCAATATTATCCAGACCGAAAAAATCACAATTTTGACTTTTTGGCCTTTTGGGGGTCATAGTCGGGATTCGGCGTCATCATTTGTGCGCCTACTTTTTTTCGCCAGTTTGCCAATAGATCTTTTAGCTGTTTGGTCTTTTTCGGCATCTTTTTCGATAAGTTGTTTTGCTCTGAGATATCATGTTTTAGATTATAAAGCTCGAACCTATTGGAAGGGCCGCAGATAGTTTCATCGAACCATTCGAGCAGTTTATAATCGCCCATACGGACAGCTCCTCCTGGGCCGATACTGCTGGAATGATAATGGGGATAGTGCCAGTAAATCGCCTGTCGGTTAAGGGGGCCGGTTTGCCGCAGAAGGGGCAGCAGGCTGAGACCGTCGATTGTGTTTTGGGCCTTGTTCTTAAGGTCGAGGATTTCCAAAAAGGTCGGGAAGAAATCCACACTTGTTACAGGCTCGCTGCAGGTGCTGCCCTGCCTCACCACGCCGGGCCAGCGCACTATTAGGGGCTCTCTTATGCCGCCTTCATACAAATTCGCCTTGCCGCTGCGTAAAGGGGTCTGTTTGGCCGACTTTTCCAGGCCGCCGTTGTCACCAAAGAAAACAACCATAGTTTTATCGGCAATATCAAGTTCATCGAGTTTTGCAAGTAAACTGCCTACACTGTCATCCAGGTCCTCGATCATCGCTGCGACTATTGGATTATTCTGAGGTAAATTTGCGCCCGGTTTGTTTTTATATTTATCGAGGAGTTTTTTCTTTGCGAGAATCGGTGAGTGTATGGTGTTGTGGGTGACATACAGGAAAAAGGGATTGTCTTTATTTTTTCGAAGAAATTCAAGCGATTTTCCCGTAATTATTTCCACGTTGTGCGCATCACTTTCGGGGTCGTGATTCGAAGACGGTTTGTAAGTGACAAAGTATTCATCGAAACCCTGCTTGTCGGGATTGTATGGAAGGGACTTCGGCGGTTTTTTGGCAATGCTGAGGTGCCATTTTCCGAAGCTGGCTGTGGTATAGCCGGCCGTCTTGAGGACCTCGGCAATGGTTATTTCTTCAAGCGGCAGAAATTTTTGCCAGTCGGGCTGTCTATATTTATCATAGGGGAAGCTGCCGCCTGCTATAAAATCGGTCAGGTGCAGGCGAGCGGGATACTTTCCGGTCATAATGCTGGCGCGGGTCGGCGAGCAAACCGGGCAGGCGGCATAGGCATCGGTAAATTTCATACCTTCTGCGGCTAAGCCGTCTATGTAGGGAGTCTCATAGTATTGACTTCCATAACAACCTAATTGAGACCAGCCATAGTCATCAGCAAGGATAAAGAGGAAATTCGGCTTCTGATTACCGGCCTTAGTAAAGCCTGATGAGCCGACTGAGCATCCGGGCAGTGTTAATGCGGCGGCACTAAAAACTGTTGACTTGAGAAATTGTCTGCGGTTTATCCGGTTAGAAATCATTTCTTTTTTATCCTATAGTTATATATCTACTGTCCGGGCAGGGGCCAATTCTCTGAAGGTGTCCGTGCAGACTTCATTAAATCTTCGATTTTTGCTACGATTTGCGGATGCCGGTCGGCCACGTTGTGCTGTTCGGCGATATCGGTTTTCAGATAGTAAAGCTCTATCGGGCCGTTCGGATTCTTTGCCACGTTCTGGCGAATGCCCTTCCAGTCGCCCATTCGGACAGCCTGCCTTTTGCCCTGCTCGTGAAATTCCCAGTAAAGAAACTCGTGCTTTTTCTGTTTTGAGCTTTGACCGAGCAGCGTCGGAAGCATAGAGATTCCGTCGATGCCTTCCGGGGTCTTAATATCCGCCAGGTCGCAACAGGTAGGCAGGAAATCCCAGAACGCCGAGATATGGTCGGTAACTGAGCCAGCCTTAATTTTGCCGGGCCAGCGTGCAATCGTGGGTACACGAATTCCGCCTTCATACAGCGCTCGTTTATAGCCTCGCAGGGGTCCGGAACTCTTAAAGAAAGCCGGGTCTGCCCCGCCTTCTTTGTGCGGGCCGTTGTCGCTCGAAAAGAACACGAACGTATTTTCATCCAGCCCAAGTGTCTTAAGTTTGGCCATAAGCCTGCCGATGTCGCCGTCCATTCGCGTTATCATCGCGGCGTGGCCTTTCTGAGGCTCGGGCCAATCTTTGTCGGTGTACGGCCCATGCGAAGGCACTTCCATGCCTTTATTTCCGGCCTCGTTGTTCGCATGCGGAATTGTAAGGGCCAGATATAAGAAGAAAGTCCTATCCTTGTTCTTTTGGACAAATCGCAAGGCCTCTTCGGCAAACAAATCGTGTGAATAGTCAACACGTTTTGTTGCGACCCCGCCCGGAGTTCGGTCAGAGCCCCCGATAATATGATTGACCTCATTTGCAAGCTCGACCTTTTGTTCGTTGCGCCAGAGGTACTTCGGGTAGTAGTTATGTGCATGTCTCTGGTTGAGATACCCGAACCAGTAATCGAAGCCCTGCCTGTTGGGTATGCCGGTGCTGTCAGCTTCACCCAGACCCCATTTGCCGATGATGCCGGTGGTGTAGCCGGCCTGTTTGAGCAGCTCGGCAACCGTAACATCGGAAGGTCTCAGCGGCACATTTGCGTTGCCGCGAACCAGGGTGTGTCCGGAGTGTAGTCCCGTCATTAAGCAGCAGCGTGACGGGGCACATACGGTGCTTCCGGCATAGTGGTCGGTAAAGCGCATACCTTCGACGGCCAGCCGGTCAATATTCGGCGTCTGGATAGTCTGCTGCCCAAAGCAGCCGAGGTCTCCATAGCCCAGGTCGTCGGCAAGTATGAAAATAATATTAGGCCGTTTTGTTTTTATCCCGGCTGACCGGCTTTCAGAAGCGCAGCTCGGCAGCAGTGAAGCTGCTCCAAGCGAAGCGGCCGCAAAGCCTGTCATTTTGAGAAAGTCTCTTCTGGTCCTTTTGTCCATCATTGCTCCCTTCGAGAATTTATTGCGCCACAGGCGGGCGTACGATATTGACTATTTTTTCTCCGTTTGACCAAGGTATATGTCGTTTATAAAAAAACGGCGGTTGGCCGTAAGGGTAATAATAATAAATAATAAATCGTTAATAGTAAATAACAAATGTCTGTCAAGCCCAGCGGAAATTTACTTTCGAGCAGCCAAACGGTGCATACAGCGGACAGCCATAATTTTGTTTCAAACTTATCGCCTTTAATTACAAAAATAATGTTGTTAAGAGCCAAAGAAAGCCGAAAATATATATTTAGAGCCTATCCGATAAACAGGCTAAATTCGAGCTGCCGGGAAAAAACCGTTTTTTTCTCTTAGCACAACAAAGTTCAATGATTACTGCCTCAAGTGATAATCCGGTCGCAGACTGCATCGCAATGGTTGTCGTTGTTTTGATGGCCATCGGGACAGTCTTTGTCTTTTCGGCCAGCGCCAATATAGGCCAGGAGTTTGACTTGCAGAGATTCTACGACTACCCGGGTCTTCGCCAACTGTTGTTTTTCCCTTTGGCGTGTTTGATTATGTACACGGTCTCTTCGGTTAATTATCGCAGGTTCAGTCTTGCCGACGGCTGGTTTAAATCGCCGACCTGTTATTTTTTAGGTATCAGCATAGTGCTGCTGGCAATCGTTTTATCACAGAAATATTTTCAGTTTTTCCCACTATTAGTTCCTGAGAAGAATTGGCACTATCGCTGGCTAAAAATCCCACTTGGGCCGATATCGATGAGCTTTCAGCCTTCCGAGATGGCGAAATGGGCGGTTGTCTTTTTTTTGGCCGCGGTGTGTGATAAGTTCGGGGATAAAATCAGATTGTTCCGGAAAAGGTTTGTTCCCATCTGCTCGGTTGTGAGCTTAGTAGTTTTCCTTATTATTGTCGAGGACTTCGGCACGGCAGCGCTTATATCTCTTCTGTCTTTTTTAATGCTCATCATCGCGGGGGTAAAACTACGGCACATCCTGCCACCTCTTCCGCTCGGGGGAATCGCTTTTTATATAGCAATCAAATACTCTCCGGGGCGAATGCAACGGATTACAGCTTTTTTGAATCCTGATAAATGGGTGGATTCGATTAATTATCAGCCGACCCAGTCGAAGATTGCCCTTGGTTCCGGCGGGCTGTGGGGAAAAGGCTTAGGCAAGGGGATATGCAAATACGGGCATCTGCCGGAGGATACGACCGATTTTATCTTCGCAATTATCGGTGAAGAGCTTGGCTTTATGGGAAACGCAGCGGTCATCGGATTGTTCATCGTATTTGTCTGGCTGGGGATTTTAGTTGTCGCGCGGTGCAAAGACCGCTTCGGTCAGCTTTTGGCCGGGGGGATAGTTCTAACAATCGCGGTTCAGGCGGTGCTTAATATCGGTGTGGTAACGGTTGTTCTGCCGACAAAGGGCCTGCCACTTCCGTTTGTAAGTGCGGGCGGGACAAGCATGCTGCTGTCAGCGGCGGCGGTCGGTGTGTTGTTGAATATAGCCAGGCAATCGGCTTCAAATTCCTATCAAGCGGAATAATATTATGAAAACTTCCGACGCCGACCCCCGGCAGGGAAAACAAACAATCAAGTCGGAGCGTCCCTGGGGCGATGTTTATATGGTGGTTCGCAACCAGGAGTGCTCGGTGGATTTGACATTTGTCCGGCCCGGCGAGCGAGCCAGTCTGCATTCGCACCACATCAGATATGAGCTTTTTCATTTTCTCGATGACGGCGCCCATCTGGAGCTGGACGGAAAAATCCATCATCCAAATACTCACGATGAGTTTCTTATTAGCCCCGGCGTTAAACACAGATTCTGGGCTGAGGACAAAGCCTTTCGCATGCTCGTGGTGTCCTTCGGCAGGTGGCAGGCCGAGGACCAGTGCCGCCACGAGGACGACTACGGCAGAAAAGGCGAAGAGCCGGCGCTTTAACGACCCTAAGTCAGTATCAGGCCGGCTGCAATCACAAAGTTATTTCACTCTTTCTTTGTCTGAACGGCTCGTTCTTTACTTTCTTGCGGTAAAAACTTCCTGCACATCCGAGCGGTACAGCACGATCAAGGCCCAGACTCCCATAGGGAAACCGAGCATAAAACCCATCGAAGCAGGCAACACCGCCAGGGCGCTGCAAGCCACAACCCAACCGTAAGAATGCAATCTGAGCATCTTCCAGCCGCCCAATATGATGACCAGCCCAACCACAGACAAAAAGGCTACAACTATTACTGCCAGCAGTGGCGGTCTCATGGGTGAGCCCACATTCGATATTAACCACATCACCAGTACCAGCGCAAGGACAAGGAAGTTGACGGCTCCGCTTATAATCAAGCCGATGGCCGGTATGCGCAAACGTCGCCGGACAGCTTCTGTGTTTTCGCCGGGTGCGTCACCGCGCAGAGCAGGCCCAGTGCCAGAAGAAACGGCCTCAACATCCATCTTTACCTCACCAGCGTGTTAGTAACGACCCTCTGATTCTTGCCCTGGCGTTGCGGGGAATGCGCCGGCTGCGGTAAATGTGCCATCAGGCTGAATGGGCACGAGTCCTTTATTTGCTTTTCGCCATGCCCAGCGGACAATCAAGGAAGTCGAGCACAATGCGGAGCGTTCCTGCCAAGAGAAGCACGAATGCTAATCTGCTTCCCGGTGTAAGGGGAAGCAGGCCGATGAGCACACCTTGCACGGGTGAAACCTGAGACAAAAACAAGCTGCCAACAATAATTGCCACGTCGAGTGCCAAAAGTGGGAAAAGCAAGGCATCGAACAGTGCAAGTCCCATCCCATACAAACGCCCGGCTGAATTGCGGATATGGGAAATCGACACAAAGCCGAGTATAGTGGTTCCGAAAACAGATGAAAAACCTAATAGTAAAAGGGGCACTATAAGTATTAATGCCATCACAGACACACCCCTTACAGGAGCAGAACCATAGCTGGTTACCCTTTGTACGGGCACAAAGAATAGTGCCATCGGGAAGAGCAAAAGAAAAAACAATGGCGCCCAGCATGCGCCGACGATAGCCGCCCTTGAAAATCGACGCCGAACAGGGGCAGACGAGACGCTCTGGGGGTAGGTTTTGCCGGCGTATTGGGTTCAGCGGAGATTATCTCAACGTCGGATTTAACTTCGCTTGCATGCTGGTAACGACGTTCGGGCTCTTTTTCCAGAGAATGCAGGACCACTTTATCCAGGCGAACGTCCACCTGCACTTTTTGAGAGGGCGGGGCAAACCTGCCGAGAGGCAGCTCTCCGGTCAGCATCTCGTAGAAGACGACACCCAACGAGTAAATGTCCGCGCGATGGTCCACCTGGCCAGGATGCTCGATTTGTTCGGGAGCCATATAATGCGGTGTGCCCATTCTCTGGCCGGCCTGTGTGAGGGTATATACAGTAGCGGGTTTATCCAGGAGTTTTGCAAGGCCGAAGTCGGCGATTTTCACGCGACCTTTTTTGTCCAACAGAATATTTTCCGGCTTAACGTCCCTGTGTACGATGCCCTCTTCATGAGCGAACTGCAGGGCATCGCAGACCTGTGGTACAATCGCCAGAGCTTCGGTGGCCGAAAGAGCGCCGGACTGAATAACACGGCGCAAATCCGTTCCATCTATAAACTCCATGATGAAGTAGTACAGACCATCTTCCGTATGCCCAAAGTCGTGAACCGAGACGATTCGTGGATGACTGAGCTTAGCCAGTGAACGAGCCTCACGGGTAAACCGCTCGGCAAATGCCTCAGTCCGGCCAACCTCCGGCGGCAGGATTTTCAGGGCCACGAGGCGGTCGAGCTGTTTTTGGCGTGCCTTATATACTGCCCCCATGCCGCCCTGACCCAACAGTTCGATGATTTCAAGCTGCGGAAACTGCGCGGCCAATTCCGCTAGCTTTGGGGGTACAAAGCCGCCCGGGGGTGTAGGACTCGGAGGAACATCACTGGTAGGTTCCGAGTCAGCGGTCTTGTCAACTTCTACGCCGGTCGGCAAACCAAGCTTCATCAGACATTGCGGACACTGCCCCTGTGGTACATCAGCCGGCAATTCGGCTCCGCACTGAGGACAATGATTTTCTTCTGTCATAATAACATCTCCTTTCAAAATACCGGATGCTTTTATCTATTACTAAATCAAACCGGCAGAAAGGTTACACGATAACGGATATTTTTCCCATGCACCGGCCCGGAAATTCAGCTTCCCAAGGCGGTAAAAAGGTCGCGGATTTCCTCATCAATCTGGTCATCAGAAGTAACGGTCTGGGCTATTTCATCCCGCAAGAGTTCTCTATAGCGATTGCGCATACGGTGCACGGCAACCCTCACCGCGCCTTCAGTGATATCCAATTCGTCAGCCGCCTGACGGTAAGGGATCGAGCCTTTTCCTGCAGTTAGGTAAGATTTCAAGCGTTCAAACAACTTCTGTTTGTTGGTACTGATTGCCTCGGCCTGGAGGCGAGCCATCGTCCGGTCCAGGACGGCAAGCGCCCAGGAGCGTTCAAAGAGCTTTTCGGGGGATAATTCATCGCGCGGCTCAAGGGCATACTGGCTCTCAGCGTTCTCGAAATCAAGAGAAAGTGCCTATCAGCCACCGCCGCGTTTTTTCGCCCGGGCGTGGGCACGCTCATTGGAGAGAAAGTGTTTCAGCGAGGCAAGGAGAAACGAACGGAATTTACCCCGCTTGGGGTCGGCCAGGCCCAGGCCGCCTTTGGTCAATAGAGTGGTGAAAAAGGCCTGGGTGAAATCCTGGGCCTGGTGGCTGTCATTTCCATGGCGCCGCAGATATGCATAAAGCGGAAACCAGTATGTTTGGCACAGGGTCTCCAGGGCCTGCCTGTAACTTGCAGACTTTGGCCTGCCCGCCGCCATAACTACGCTCCAGTGCGTTGTCGCGAACCGACCAGCGGTGCGGTGATTAACATTTGTAGGAGTATAATCCGACATTTCTATTTAATCTTCTTCGGGCAATTGCTTTTAGTCTGTATATTATAACGATAAACAATCCGCCGAAAAAAAGCAACTGCTTCCAGGTAGTTTTCCCGGCTCTACGCTTATAACACTTCATTGACGACTTATGGCAAGACAGCTTGCTAATCAACAATCAACTATACCTTGAAACAACTCAACAGCCGTGATATTTTTTTTATGAGGTGATAAGAATAATTTTTGACAATTTATTTAACCAGCGGTATATTTCAAGATGGTTTCGCAATTCATAAAAACTTATATAATATCAGGCAGGGAGTAAAAAAGATGAAGAAGAGATTTTGTCTTATATATGTTCTGGCATTAACGACAGTTTACATGCCCGGCTGCAGGAAGAAAACACCGAAAGAACCGGAAGTTAAGCCCGAAGTTAAGGAGGCAATACCAATGAGTGCTAATGAAGAAGCTTTCGGCCAGACACCCGACGGCAGACAAGTTGTCTTGTACACATTGATTAATTCCAACGGCCTGAAAGCCAGGATTACCAACTACGGCGCCATTCTGGTTTCGCTGGAGGTACCTGACAGGACGGGGAGGTTGGCTGATGTAACTCTCGGGTTCGATTCACTTGATGGATATCTTAAAGGGCCTCCCTATCACCCCTATTTCGGAGCGACTGTCGGGCGGTATGCCAATCGCATCGGCAAGGCCCAGTTCACGCTCGACGGCGTCGTATATAAGTTAGCCACCAACGACGGGGAAAATCATCTGCACGGCGGTATCAAGGGATTTGATAAAGTAGTATGGAAAGCCGAGGACGTAAGGGCCGAGAGCCAAAAAGCACTGTTGAAGATGAGCTATATCAGCGAGGACGGCGAAGAAGGATACCCCGGTAATATGGCATGCACCGTCACCTATACTCTGACAAAAGATAATGAGCTGAAGATAAGCTACGAGGCCGAGACGGACAAAGCCACCATATTAAACCTGACAAATCACAGCTACTTCAACCTTGCCGGCCAGGGAACAGGGGACATTCTGGGCCACGAGCTAACGCTCAACGCCGACAAGTACACACCAGTCGATGAAGGTTTGATACCTACGGGCGAAATCAAAATCGTTACAGATTCCCCGATGGACTTTACTTCATCTATGTCAATTGGTTCTCGAATCAAGCAGGTTGAAGGGGGCTATGACCACAACTACGTACTCAACAGCGGCGGAGGCGTGCTTGCTTTGTGTGCAGAGGTGTATGAGCCGACCAGCGGACGAGTGATGACAATTCATACCACCGAGCCGGGTGTTCAGCTCTATACCGGCAACTTTCTGGACGGTACCTTAAAAGGCAAAAGCGGCAGAGTGTACAAACAGCATTATGCATTCTGCCTGGAAACGCAGCACTTTCCGGATTCGCCCAATAAGCCCAATTTCCCTACAGTTGTTTTGCAACCGGGTCAAAAGTACAGGTCCGAAACCGTGTATAAATTCTCAACACGGTAAGTACGGAGCCGGCGACAGGTGACAGTCGAGAGATACGCCGGTATCTCAGGCCAGATAGATTTTGTCACCCGGGTTGATTAGTGGTATCTGATTGAGCTTTTCTTTGATGTCCTCTTTACAGAGCGCGAAGCCGGGGGCGATTTCAATTACACAATCAATCGAACCATCCGGCTTTTTCGGAACGGTCAGGCCTGCCGATTCGAGCCAGGATGCAGCGCGGGCAACCATCATTTTTCTGGTGGTTTCAACGCTGTCAACACCAGTGGCATTTTTGGTGGGCGCAAATTCTTCAGGCCGGAGTGTCTCTAAGATTATCGACTTCGAGGCCAACGGCACTGCGTCAAAAACAAAGCTCTCCAGTTTTACACCGTTCGGCTCAGCAGTTTCGAGAGGTTCTCCACGCTCATCGATGTGCGGAATCTTTTTAAGTGCCCTGTGCAGGGGCAAAGAAAAACCATCGGCGTTTAATCTTTCGGCGAAGGTACGGTTTATGATGTGGATAGCGATACTACCGAGTTTAAAGGTCAATGAGCCGTCCGGGTTTCTTTTTTCGGCCAGCTCGTCAGGCAAATCGCTGTATTCGATTATGGTCAGCCTGCCTTCAACCAAACAGAAATTGCCGACCTTTTCAAATGGTCCGGTTTTAATAACCGCTCTTGAAGACATCTCAGCTTTGTCATAGGCGTGCAATCCGATAAAGAGAGGGTCGAAAATATTTATCAGAGGATTATCTACCTGGAAGTAGCTGATAAATTCGACGCCTCGTCTTTTCATATTTTCTATCGCGCCGCTTTGGTAAAGTGCCTTAAGGCTTCCGCCGTGTCCGTCTGGTGAGCAGCTCAGGCTGGCTTTGTCTGCCAGCAGTATCCTTCCGTCGGGGCTGAAATTGGGCATTGTGCCCTGTTGTAATATAAAGACATTCTTTTCGTCCAGGCCGTAATAGTTATTCGAGCGAAAAATCTCCTCGGTCCTTGCGTGATTCAAGGGGCTGGTCATGATATACCATGGGCAGACGGTATTGTATTTTCTTGAAGCCGCTGTGATGTACTCGGCAAAGATTTGAAACAGTGTTTTATTTTTGACGGGGCTGATGGGAAAATCCCCCTTAGGGCCGTCGAATCCGAGTCTTGTTCCCTGTCCGCCTGCGACAACAAAAGCGGAAACTTTTCCCTGTCGTATCAGGTCCTGGCCCAATTTAACAGCTTCGGTGTACTTGTGCTTTTGCTCGTTATCGGACGGTTCGAGGCTGTAAAAAGGAGCAGGATGCAAATCGCTGCTGATTTTGTCAGAAGCAGGTTTTTTGACATAATCAGCCACCCAACAGTCTATTTTCGCAAGGTCAAGCCGGCGGATTTGCGAAAGCAAATGCTGTCTTTGAGCCGTATCCAACTGGTCCCATAATGCCAAAAGATGGCTCTGGCGGTGCTCTTTGAGCATATTTTTTATATCTTCGTAAGTTTGTTGAGTACCCATATCCACGATTTCGAGCTAAAAACGAGGATATTACACTATTTTTAATATTTTATCAAGAAACACTTAAAATTCGCCGAAATTTATTTGACAGGGAAGCCACCCTGTGTTACGATTATATTTGAAAACAGGTAGGTTTGGAAAAATACTGTTATCATAATAAAAACCGTCATCATATTTTGTTCGGAATTTCATATCGAAAACCAACCTGTCAGGATGAGGCATATTGAAGAGGCATTTTACGGTTTAGCTGGGAACCTCGAATTAGCTGGTATAACTGGAAGTATGTAAATTCAAGCGTATAAAGTCTGTTTTTAAATATGGTTTAACCAGGTTGGACTGGCCGTTTTTAAGCAAACAACATTAACTCGAGGAGATTCGCCTACGGAAGAGTGTTTAGTGTCCGGCGTTTATGTGGCAGTAAGCATTTATAAATTAAAAAGTAAACCGAAGCGTACTTAAAAACGGTCTAATATTGCGAATCTCAAAATAGAAAAGGAGAACAAAAATGAGGAAAAAAGGTTTTACATTAGTTGAGTTGCTGGTCGTCATCGCGATCATCGCCCTGCTGATGGGCATCCTGATGCCGGCTCTGGCCAGAGTAAGGCAGATAGCCTTCCGCATGGTCTGCGGGACGAACCTGTCCGGTATCGGCAAGGCAATGCTTATCTACAGCAACGATTACGACGATGAGTTTCCGCGAGCCGGCGGCAGAGCCAGCACGTGGAACAATCAATTAGGAGGTGGTGCCAATGGCTGGATGGCCGATAACCGCTTCACAGCTTACGGCTTACAGGGCGACGGCAGCGGCGGTATGGCCACCATCACGTCCAGTTTTTATCTTCTGGTCAAGTATGCCGAGGTAACGCCCAAGTCATTCGTCTGCAAAGGTGATTCCGGGACCAATGAATTTAAGCCGGTGGACTACGACGCAGGCGGCTATGATCTTATCGACCTCTGGGACTTCGGCCCCAACGGCACCGAGCACTGCAGCTATTCCTACCATATGCCTTACGCCCTATACGCTCTGACTACATCAAGCGAACCGGGTATGGCAGTAGCAGCGGACCGGAACCCATGGATGACCTCCCCGGCAGCAGAAGGCAAAACTCAAGACCTGCTGGCTGCATACAATCCTGATGGTGGTAAAGAATATACCAATGTCGGAAATGCCATTGCTCACCAGGAAGACGGTCAAAACGTACTGTTTATGGACATCCACGTGAACTTTGAAAAAGTACCGTTCTGCGCCATCAACGATGACAACATTTACACCTGGGATGACCTTTCGGGAGATCCCCGTCGAGGCGGTTACCCAATTGGCAATGCCAGTGAGCCGGGTAACAGGACGGATTCATTCCTCGTAAATGATGCTGAAGGCGGAACAGTTGCACCAAAGGGCAGGGGATGTTTTCTTGCTGATACCCTCGTATGGGTAGATGGCGCAACAGTGAAAATCTCGAAAGCGGTCGCAGGCCAGACAATCGGCAAGGCCAACTGTCTTGCATCAGCGAGCTTAGAGAAGCTCGAAGAGCATCAGGGCTCCTTCGAATGCCGCGATATAACGCTCGAAAACGGAAACAGCATCAGCGTCGTATGTGGACACTGCTTCAAGCTTGATTCAGGAAAATGGATTAACGCCCAGGACCTGGAAAGTGGTATGCAGCTGAAATCACTAAACGGCACAGTTACAATCAAGAGTGTTGTAAAAAGAGCAATGCCATTCGTCGGCAATGTTTATAACCTGAAGGTCAGCAACTCAGACCAGTACAATGTAGGCAAAGACGGAGTAGTCGTGCGTGATTTCTAAGACGGCATCTCAATACGGTCGTTGATAGAACGCCGTATTGGCTGAAAAGCCTGATAGAGCACAGATTATTCCTGCTTCGGTTGTTTACAAGCGGCCTTATGCACAATCGCGTAAGGCCGCTTTTTTATTTTTTGCGCCCGAGAGAGTATGCCTGCAGGGCTGTTCTTGCAAAATTCCCTTCCTGTCGCTATTATAGTTCAAATGGCAGCTAAATCACGAAAGGACAAGCATAAAGAAGGTCCTGTGGCAGTTAATAAAAAGGCCTACAGAAACTTCGAGCTTGTCGAGAAGTTCGAGGCCGGCCTTGGACTGCTCGGCAGCGAGGTCAAGTCACTGCGGACCGGCACCGCCGACCTGAGCGGCTCATACGCTCGAATCGACAGCGGGGAATGCTGGCTCGTCGGCGCAACAATCGCACAATACCAGCAGGCGGGGGTCAACCAGCATGACCCGACGAGAAAAAGAAAACTATTGCTGCATAAATCCGAAATACACAAAATAAGAACAAAGCTCGAACAGCGAGGTTTTACCTTTGTTCCGCTGCGAATCTACTTCAACGACAGGGGCTATGCAAAAATAGAACTGGCTTTGGCCAGAGGTAAAAGGCAATATGATAAAAGAAAAACAATTACCGAACGCGACCAGAAGCGTGATGTCGATAGAAGCATGAAAAAATATCGAAGATAACAAGAATATTCAGAGGGTTTAAGCTATGGCCAAAGAGGAAAAGAAAGAAGAGAAAAAAATCATAGTCGATGAGGACTGGAAAGCCGAGGCGCAAAAAGAAAAGGAGATATTAGCGGCACAGGAAGAAGCCGAGAAGGAAAAGAAGCAGGAAGCAAAGCAGGCCCGCGGGCCTTTGCCGGAGGGTAATTTTGCCGCCCTGGTCAGCATGCTCACAACGCAGTCACTGTTCGCTTTGGGCCTGCTGCAGGTGAAGGGCCAGGAAGAAAAGGAGCCGGACCTGGAGATGGCGAAATACAATATCGATATACTCGAGACTATCCAGGAAAAAACCAAAGGCAACTTAACTAAAGAGGAAGAAACGGTTCTGGCCAATACCCTCAACGAGCTTCGTATGGGCTATGTCAGGGTCGCAGGACAATAAAAATCAAAATGCAAATGTCTTTGCAATCCCGAACAAAAAGCGAGGGCGCGACAACCCCCGATTTACGAAGCGTTGAGATTGCTTCGTCGCTTTGCTCCTCGCAATTTCAACTTACAACATTTTGACATTTTAGCAGGGTAAGTACATTGGCAAACATATTAGACAAGATAATCGCCGACAAAAGGCATGAAGTGCGCTCTCGAAAAGAAAAGACAAGTCTTGAGGAGCTCAAAGAGCAGGTTCGCGCAATGCCGAAGTGCCGGAACTTCTACAAGGCCATCACCAAACCCAACAGGCGGGGCATAAACGTTATCGCAGAGGTCAAAAAGGCCTCACCATCTGCAGGGGTCATCCGCGAGGATTTCGAGCCCGTGGCGATTGCGGAAACCTACAAGAAATGCGGCGCCGACGCGATCAGCGTTCTTACCGATGAAAAGTATTTTCAGGGTCGTCTCGAATATATAAATCAGATACATCAAGCGGTAGATTTACCCGTCTTGCGAAAGGATTTTATCCTCGAGCCCTGGCAGATTTACGAAGCCCGCGCCGCCGGCGCCGACGCGATACTGTTAATAGCAGAAGCACTAAAGCCCGGCGAACTGATGGACATGATGATAGCAGCGGCTGAGCTGACTCTAACAGTTCTTCTCGAAGTCCACCGCGCCGATACGTTACTAGCTGTTCGAAGCATGATTGGTTTTCCTAAAAAAGGATACAGCGTTCTCGGAATCAACAACCGCAACCTGACAACGATGCAAGTCGATTTGAACACGACCAGCCGGTTAGCCGAATTTATCGACGACAAAAATGAGCTTGTCGCTGAAAGCGGGATAAAGACACGAGCCGATGTCGAAAAGCTAAAGTCCGTCGGTGTAAGAGCGGTCCTGATAGGCCAGACGCTGTGTGAGCATCCTGATATTGAAGAGAAGTTTACGGAACTTTTTGGTTAACTATCTTATAAGATTACACAATATCGCCCATAGGAGAAATTAGGAATCGCCTACTTTTTCTTTTGGGCTTTTTGTATTCTGGCCCACGTGTCACGCAAGCTTACGGTTCGATTAAATATCAGTTTGGCATCGGAGCTATCCGGGTCAACACAAAAATAGCCCAATCTTTCGAACTGGTATCGGTTGAGCGGTTTTGCATTGCCTAAAGACGGCTCAATCCGGCAGGAAGTCAGAATTTGGCACGAGTCCGGGTTCAGGTTTGATTTGAAATCCTCATCTTCGGCCGTCTGGTCGGGATTTTCCTTTGTGAACAAATGGTCGTACAATCGCACCTGTGCCTCGAGCGCGTGTTCGGCTGAAACCCAGTGCAGCGTTGACTTGACCTTTCGCCCATCGGGAGCATCTCCGCCGCGTGTGGCGGGGTCATAAGTGCAGTGCAGCTCGACGATTTGGCCGTTCTCACCCTTAATTACATCCGTGCAGGTGACAAAATACGCATATCGCAGACGGACCTCCCGGCCGGGCGCCAAGCGATAAAATTTCTTCACAGGCTCGGCCATAAAATCATCCTGCTCAATATACAGCTCCCGCGAGAAAGGGACTTTTCGCGTACCGGCGTTTGGATCTTCGGGATTGTTAACGGCTTCAAGCTCCTCGACCTGACCCTGCGGATAATTTTCAATGACCACCTTTAGCGGTTTTAGCACGGCCATCATGCGAGGCGAGGTTTTGTTTAAGTCTTCCCGCAGGCAATGTTCCAGCAGTGCGATATCGACTGTACTGTTGAATTTGTTGACTCCGATGCGTCTGCAGAATTCCCGAATGGCCCGGGGTGAGTATCCCCGTCTTCTCAGGCCTGAGATGCTCGGCATACGCGGGTCGTCCCAGCCGCTGACGTGGTTTTCCTGGACGAGCTGCAGCAGCTTTCGCTTACTCATTACGGTGTAGGTCAGATTCAGCCGGGCAAACTCTATCTGCTGCGGATGATACGCCCCAAGCTCGTCAAGGAACCAGTCATACAGCGGGCGATGGTTCTCGAACTCCAGGGTACAAATAGAATGGGTAATTTTTTCGATGGAATCTTCGAGCCCGTGCGCCCAGTCATACATCGGATAGATGCACCATTTATCACCGGTGCGGGGATGCGCCGCGTGCAGGATTCGATACATAACAGGATCGCGCATATTAAGGTTGGGAG
>Ga0307380_10004183_pt1 | contig 19600 bp, 15 predicted proteins | sample UN3MG_FD_202239 | JGI IMG/M metagenome (GOLD analysis project Ga0307380, IMG submission 202239) | Soil microbial communities from Risofladan, Vaasa, Finland - UN-3 | ecosystem: Environmental > Terrestrial > Soil > Coastal area > Acid sulfate soil | place: Finland: Risofladan, Vaasa | collected... | reverse complement strand
TCGACTTGAAGATAGCCGGCAACAGCACGATTGAGAGACTCTACGCCAAGGAGATGCCGGCCCCGTTCCTCTCGCTCCTCGTCGATGACTGCATCGCGCGAGGGCTGGATTACAACGATGGCGGACCTCGCTACCCGACGACCTACATCCAGGGGGTCGGGCTGGGGACGACGACAGATGCCCTGTCCGCGATCAAGGAGCACGTGTTCGATACGGGTGATATCAACCTGCCTGATCTTGTGCGTGCTCTTGATGGCAACTTTGAAGGGAGAGAGGAACTACGACGGAGGCTCTCTTCCTCACCAGCGTTTGGAAACGATGACGACCGCGCGGATGACATAGCCCGAGCGCTCTTCGACGCTTACTTCGTTGCGATCGATGGTCGCGCGAACACTAACGGCGGTTTCTACCGAATCAACCTCCTCCCCACCACGGCGCACATTTACTTTGGAAAGATGCTTGGAGCGACGGCGAACGGTCGACTGGCGGGAAGGCCGCTTTCCGATGGGATCTCTCCCAGTCAGGGAGCGGACACGCGAGGTCCAACAGCAGTCGTGCGCTCGATGGGAAAGATCGATCACGTACGCACCGGAGGGACGCTCCTCAACCAGAAGTTCCTCCCCTCTGTCCTTGCCGGTGATGAGGGGATCGACAAACTGGCCGCGCTCGTGCGCACCTACTTCCGCTACGACGGACATCACATCCAATTCAATGTCGTTGGCGCGGAGACCCTGCGCGATGCAAAGCTTCATCCAGAAGCACACCGCGACCTCATTGTGCGGGTGGCCGGATACAGCGACTACTTCAACAACCTCGAACCGAGCCTGCAGGACGAGATCATCGCCCGGACTGCTCACGATTCGTTTTGAAATGCCCTTCGCAATGGATGTAGAGAGATTATTGACGTTGCCAGATACTTAGTTAAGTATGATAATCATGTATGTACATGCCACAAACATATCAACGCGGGAGGTTCTGGGGGATCTCTTCGCTCCGGGAGGGGGGCGGATTTGTCCACGTGATGGCTATTCCCTACCTCGTCCTAATAGACGATGATCCATTTCCGTCCGGGTTCAGTCTGGAACGGGAGGATGGCTAGATGTAGTATCTCGAAGTGGAGACCTGTGAGATCGTCCAAAGGGTGTTGGGTCTGGCAGCAGATGGCAAGTGAGGTTTCGTATGTTGTTTAATGGGAAAAGGTGAGGCAAAGCCATGTCTATTCGTGAACAGACAAGTGTCCTTTTCGTGGCCTTTGGGATCAGGAAGGTGATGGTCCCTTAGATGTTACTAGGAATTGATATCGGTGGAACATTCACTGACATTGTCATCAGTGATTCGGGGCAACTCAGGCTGTTCAAGGTTCCTTCAACACCACAGAAGCCCGCCAAGGGAGTCATCGCTGCTCTATCTGATCTTATCAAGCAGGGAGTGATCATCCCTGATCAGGTGAAACGAATCAGGCACGGATCAACTGTGGCGACTAACGCTCTTCTTGAGGGGAAGTGGGCGAAGACTGCTCTCATAACAACGCGTGGGTTTCGCGATGTACTGGAGATTGGCAGGCAGAATCGGCCGAAGCTGTACGATCTCTTCTTCAACCGACCTATACCGGTTGTACCGCGTGATCTCCGTTTCGAAGTGACGGAACGGTTGGACTACCGTGGGAATGTTATCCAACCACTGGTTCAGGAGGATGTAGACGGATTGATTCCCCTCCTGCGTAACGAAGGCGTGGATGCAGTTGCGGTGGTCTTCCTCTTTTCCTATCTCGACCCAACGCATGAACGAGCAGTGCGAGATGCCCTCGCTTCCGCCCTAGATATACCGGTGACGATTTCTAGCGACATCTTCCCCGAGTTTCGCGAGTTCGAGAGAACCTCAACTACCGTGGTGAGCGCGGCGCTTCGCCCGGTGATCGGGGATTACCTTACATCGCTTGAAACCGACGCGAGGAAGAACGGCCTCCTCACACGTTGGCAGATCATGCAGTCGAGCGGAACCGTCACCCATGCAGATTACGCCCAGGCTAACCCGGCGCGAATCCTTCTCTCCGGTCCGGCAGCGGGTGTTGAGGGAGCCCGAGTGGTCGGAAAACTGGCAGGGTTCTCCGATCTGATCACGCTCGACATGGGAGGAACGAGCTGCGACGTCTCGCTCATCCGGGATGGCGAGCTCAGCCGGACGACAGCGGGCCAGATCGGCGATTACCCGGTGGCTCTACCGATGGTCGACATCCACACGATAGGTGCTGGCGGGGGGAGCATTGCTTGGATTGACCACGGCGGGGCATTGCGTGTCGGCCCGCAGAGCGCGGGGGCGTCCCCCGGACCGGCCTGCTACTGCCGCGGCGGTATGGACCCGACGGTGACTGACGCCCACCTTGTGCTGGGGCACCTTCTCCCCTCCCACCCCTTGGGCGGGCTCGATCGACTAGACCTGGATGCGGCCAGGGCTGCAGTCGGAGTGCTAGCAAGTACGCTTGGCATCTCAGTGGAAGAGGCTGCTCTCGGGATACTCGAGATAGCGGATGCTGCCATGGAGCGAGCGGTCCGCGTGATCTCGATCGAACGCGGGTATGATCCGCGACAGTTCTCCCTTCTTGCCTTCGGCGGAGCCGGCCCATTGCACGCTGTTTCAGTCGCCAGTCGTCTCGGCATTCACAGGGTGATCGTTCCCGCGGCAGCCGGTGTGCTCTCCGCGTTCGGTCTCGTTGCCGCCGAAATTGGGCACGACTTCAGCCAGGGCGTTGTACGATCGTTGAAAGACTGTAAGCCCGAAATGATTGCAGGCATCCTTGCGAAGTTGCGAGATCGCGCGCAGGGAGAGCTCAGGGCAGAAGGGGTGGAAGAGGGAGCGATCCGCTTCCATGTTTCGGCGGATCTGCGCTACCTGGGACAATCTCACGAGCTTGACGTACCGCTCTTCGAAGCAGCGGCAGAGAATATCGAGCGCTGGGCGATCGACGCGGAGTTCATGCAAGAGATAACGTCGCTCTTTCACGCTGAGCACTCACGACGGTACGGGCACGCCGCGGATGACCAACCGGTCGAGCTCGTTGCCTTGAGAGTGCGCGCCGTGGGTCCACCATCAGAGGTTCCCCTCGTGCCAACGTTTGGCGAAGACGGCGAGAATCATGACGCAGGTGCAGCAGATTCGTGGTTTGCTAAGGACGGCCCGACAAGAACACACCTACTGCGCCGTAGTGAGCTCCTTCCTGAGAGCGAGATCGAAGGGCCGATAGTAGTGTTTGGCGAGGATGCAACGACCATTCTTCCTCCGCGTACGGTGGGAAGAATAGACAAGTACGGTAACATGATCCTGGAGATCCCATGACAAGAGGCGCCGCAATTGTTGATCCGATTACCCTCGAAGTGCTGCGGCACGCCCTTTCCGCAGTTGCGGAAGAGATGAACGCGAACCTGATTCGCTCCGCTTACAGCCCGAATATCAAGGAGCGCCGCGATTGCTCCTGCGCGATCTTTGACCGACAAGGGAAGATGGTCGCACAGGCCGAATCGATCCCCGTGCACCTTGGGGCGATGCCCTTCTCGGTCGCGGCGGCCATTTCCAAGACCGATACATTTCACCCCGGGGACGTTATCGTGCTCAATGATCCCTACTGCGGCGGAGCGCACCTGCCCGACATCACCTTCATCGCGCCTGTGTTTGTGGCCGAAGAGCTGTTTTCCTTAGTCGCCAGCCGCGCGCATCACGCGGATGTCGGCGGCAAGGAACCCGGGAGTGTGGCTGGAGACACGACGGAGATCTACCAGGAAGGACTGCGTATCCCGCCAATCCGTCTGTGGAGGGAGGGTCGTCTCGACCAGGATCTCGCTGATCTCATACTGCTTAACGTGCGCACTCCCGTGGAGCGGATGGGTGATCTGCGCGCCCAACACGCGGCCTGTGAAACCGGGATCAGGCGAGTGCAGGCACTGGCGAATCGCTTTGGATCAGGTCTACTGGAAAGTGGCATGGAGGCAATCATGGACTATTCCGAGCGTCGAATGCGCGCGCAGATCGCGCAGATCTCGGATGGGACGGCGAGCTACGAGGACTACCTCGATGGGGACGGAATCACTGATGATCGGGTTCCTATCAGGGCAAGCGTAACGATCGCTGGCGAGAGGGTGAAGGTTGACTTCACCGGCACTTCTCCAGCCGTCGCCGGTCCGGTGAACGCTGTCTACGCCGTGACTGCGTCGGCGACGTACTTCGCGATACGTGCCCTTACTGATGCCGACATCCCACCGAACGCCGGATGCTATCGCCCAATTGAGATCGTCGCCCCACCGGGTAGCATGGTGAATGCCGATCCACCGGCACCGGTCGTTGGCGGTAACCTGGAAACCTCACAACGGATAGTCGATGTGATCCTCGGTGCGTTTTCCAAGCTTTGCCCGCAACGGGTAATCGCCGCCTGCCAAGGAACGATGAACAACGTCACCATTGGCGGCGTGAGCCCACGGACTGGTGAGCCGTACACCGTCTATGAGACGATCGGCGGCGGATTCGGCGCGCGACCAAACAGTGACGGGGTTGATGGCGTGCACTCTCATATGACTAACACACTGAATACCCCTGTTGAAGCGTTGGAGAGCGCATACCCTCTGCGCGTCGAACGCTACGAGTTGATTAAGGGGAGTGGCGGTGACGGTCGCTACCGCGGAGGGCTGGGGATTCGCCGCGACATCACGATCATCGACCACACGGCGCGCGTATCTCTCCTCACTGATAGAAGACGGTCACGGCCCTATGGACTGAACGGCGGTGATTCGGGGCGTGCCGGAAAGAATATGCTGATCCGTGATGGCGTAGAAACACCGCTTCCGGAGAAGGGAACCGTCACGGTGTGCGCTGGAGAGACATTGAGCCTGCAGACTCCGGGCGGAGGAGGATACGGAAGTGCGGCAAAGCGCGACGAACAAGCCATTAAGCGCGATCGTCGCGAAGAGAGAATATGATAACAACACACTTCCTGGTTAAGGAAGGATCTTGATGTCGCACCGACACAGGCCACTGGAAAAGGAGCTACATCTTTTTTTGCAGTCTGGAAAGAAATGCTGAGCAGGTGTACCATTTCGCAACGCATTTGTCCGCGGAGCACAAACTAATACTGATGAGGAGAAGATGACAACCTATCGCATCGATAACCACCCCATTCTTCCAATTTCCAAACAAGAACAGGTAACGTTCTTTTGGGGTAGCCAGGAACTAACGGCAAATAGAGGCGAGATGCTCGCCTCGGCCCTGTTTGCAAACGGGATCCGCATCTTCGGCCATCATCCGAAGGATGGGGCGCCGCAGGGGATCTTCTGCGCTAACGGGCAGTGCTCCCAGTGTCTGGTGATCGCCAACGATCTCCCGGTGAAGTCGTGCATGACCGAGGTTCTCCCCGGGATGCGCGTCGAGCCGATCGATGAGCTGCCGCGCCTGCCGCAGATTGATAGCGTCCCCGCAATGCACGCGATCGAGACGCTCAAGGTTTCCGTTTTGATTCTCGGCGGTGGCCCAGCTGGGATGTCGGCGGCAGCAGAGCTTGGAAGGCGTGGAGTAGATGTGCTGTTGATCGATGACAAGGATCGGCTCGGCGGGAAGCTCGTCCTGCAGACGCATCGTTTCTTCGGCTCGATTGAGGCCGCGCATGCCGGCACGCGCGGGATCGATATCGCATCGCTCCTATCAGATGAGATTACGGCTCTCCCTTCGGTGAAGATCTGGGCGAATAGCACGGCCCTGGCGGTGTTCAGCGACAAAAAAGTGGGCGTGCTGCGCGGCGGTGACAAGTATGTACTCATCGATCCGCAGGTTCTCCTCGTCGCCACGGGTGCGCGGGAAAAGTCGCTTGCCTTCAAGGGGAATACGCTTCCTGGGGTGTACGGGGCTGGTGCCTTCCAGACGCTCGTTAATCGTGACCACGTGCGCGCCGCCGAGCGTCTATTCATCGTCGGTGGAGGAAACGTCGGACTGATCGCCGGGTATCACGCGTTGCAGGCGGGGATCAAGGTAGTCGGCCTCGTTGAAGCGCTCCCCGAGTGTGGCGGGTACAAGGTGCACAAGGACAAGCTCGCCCGCCTTGGTGTTCCAATCTACACCTCGCACACCGTTGTCTCCGCCAACGGCGAGGACCAGGTGGAATCGGTGACGATCGCTGGGATCGATGATAAGTTACGCCCCATCTCGGATACGGAGAAGTCATTCTCCTGCGACACGATTCTCATTGCGGTCGGTCTCGATCCGGTGAACGAGTTCACCATTAAGGCGCGCGAATACGGGATGAACGTGTTCGACGCGGGCGACGCCGAGGAGATCGCCGAGGCATCGGCAGCGATCTTCTCTGGCAGGATCAAGGGCCGGATGATCGCCCGCGATCTTAGTGTGACGGACGAAGAGATCCCAAACGATTGGTCGCACACGGCGGAGATTCTCAAGTCAAAGCCAGGAAAGATCGGCGAAGAGAACATCCCCCCGTGGGAAGAAGGCGTCTTCCCCATCCTCTACTGTGCCCAGGAGATACCGTGCAACCCGTGCAGCGCCGTCTGCCCCAAAGGTTTGATTTCGATCGATAAGAGCGATATTCGTAAGCGCCCACAGTTCATCGACGACCCGTACCAATGCCTGGGATGCGAGCAGTGCGTCGCCATCTGCCCGGGGCTGGCGATCACGCTTGTCGACTATCGTAACGACAAAGGTATGCCCACGGTGACGATCGCCTACGAATTCCCACCGGATGGTCTTAAGACCGGCCAGAAAGTGACGGTTACCGATTCCGTTGGTGTAGTCCTCGGCGATGCGGTCGTGGAGGATCTCCGCGCGATCGCCCGCAACAACCACACCGTTCTCGTCAAGGTACGAGCACCAAAGGAATACGCTAAGCGCATCGCTGGGATCAGGATTCAGGATCCGTCCATCTGCCTGCCGCTCCCGGAAATCGAGGAACGCATCGAGGACGATGTGATCGTCTGCCGCTGTGAGCGGGTCACTGCGGGGAAGATCAGAAGCCTCATCCGCGGTGGATGCCGAGACATGAACGAGATCAAGGCGGTCACCCGCGCGGGGATGGGGGCGTGCGGAGGGAAGACGTGTACCACTCTGATTAATCGCCTCTTCCGCGAGGAGGGCGTTCCGCTCTCAGAGGTGGAGGAGAACGTGAAGCGGCCGCTCTTCGTCGAGGTCTCGCTTGGTGTATTTGCCGGCACGGCTTTGCCTGATACGGCTTCTACTGGGCAAGAGGAGGCACGGGATGAATAGCTACGATGTGATCATCATTGGCGCTGGTAGCGTCGGTGTCCCCACGGCGATGGACATGGCGAAGAGTGGGGTGAAGGTCCTCGTCCTCGACCGCTTCGCCAGCCCGGGGCAAGGGTCGAACAAGGCAGCGATCGGCGGGATCCGCGCCACCCATTCCGACCCGGCCAAGATTCGCCTCTGCCTGCGCACCCTGGAGGTTGTCTCGACATGGGAAGAGACGTACGGACAAGATCTTGAATGGACAGAGGGCGGGTACAGTTTCGTCGCCTACCGCGAGCAGGAGGAGAAGACGTTCAAGGACCTCCTCAAGACGCAGCACAAGTACGGGTTGAACATCGATTGGTACGACAAGAACGACTTCCTGCAGATCGTCCCCTCGGTGAACCCAGAAGGCCTCATTGGAGGGACGTTCTCGCCCCAAGACGGGCACTGCTCCACTCTTCTGTTCGGCCATGCGCTCTACGAACAGGCAGTACATGCTGGGGCGCAGTTTCACTTCAACGAGCAGGTGAGCACGATTGACGTTCATGAGGGCCGAGTACGTGGGGTGAAGACCGATCGCGGCGAGTACGCGGCACCAATCGTGCTGAACGCCGCTGGCCCCTGGGCGAGTGACATCGGAAAGCTCGTCGGCCTCGATCACCCTGTGAACCCAGATTCGCACGAGGGGGGGATCACCGAGCCGGTCGCTCACTTCCTGAACCCGATGGTCGTTGATGTCCGCCCCGCCCCCGGTTCGGCTAACTACTACTTCTACCAACTCGCCACCGGTCAGGTCGTCTTTTGCATCACCCCCAGCCCGTCGATTTGGGGCTTCGATCGACGCGAGACGAGCGAGTTCCTTCCGATGGTCGCCCGCCGCATGGTCAACCTGATGCCGCTCCTTGCAAACATTCGCGTGCGCCGCACCTGGCGCGGCCTCTACCCGATGACCCCCGATGGATCACCGCTCGTCGGTAAATCAGAGGAGATCGAAGGCTATGTAATGGCGATCGGAATGTGTGGCCAGGGATTCATGCTCGGGGTGGGTGTGGGAGAGCTACTGGCACGCATGCTCACAGACAAGCTGACGCCAGACGACGAAGAGACGCTGCAGATCCTCTCCCCATACCGAGAGTTTCAGGGCCAGGAAGCGTTGAAGTAGGTGCTGGTCAAGAGGGCTTCGACCTAGGAGAGGGAAGATCCGTCAAGATCAGGAGGGAAGAATGCAGATTGGTGCTGTAGAACGCGTCAGATTAGGAATATTCCCTACGCCGCTGGTGGAGCTGAAGGCGCTGGGCGATTTCTTGGATGGCCCACGCATCTTCATGAAGCGAGATGACTTGGACGGCCTCGGTATGGGTGGCAACAAGCTTCGTAAGCTCGAATACGCGTTTGCTGATGCCATCTCACAGGGGGCAACAACGGTGATCACGACCGGTGCTGTGCAGTCAAACCACTGCCGCCTCACTGCCGCAGCGGCGAACAAGCTGGGCATGAAGTGCCATCTCGTCCTATCGGGGGAGGAGCCGGAGATCGCCACAGGAAACCTCCTACTGGACAAGATCCTCAGTGTGGCGGGGATTCATTACGTCCCGCGTCTCACGCCAGAAGAGAAGGAAGCGACCGGACACGATCCGGTGGAGGAGAAGGTCGCAGAAATCGACGAGCAGCTCAGGAGCGATGGCGAGGTCCCCTATTACATCCCCAACGGCTGTCGCGCACTGCACGGTGCGCTCGGATACGCGGGCTGCGTGCGTGAGGTAGTCGAGCAACTGCACGGCCTAAACCTTGCTCCCGATTGCTTCGTATCGGCGTCTGGCTCTGTAAGCACGCAGGTCGGCCTGATCCTCGGAAGCGAGCTTTACTGCCAGGCGCAGGCACGGGTAATCGGAATAAGCGTCTCCCGCGACAAGGAATACGTGACAGAGAAGATCACATCATCCATCGCCGAGGCACGCGAATACCTTGGCCTGGAAGGGCTACCTGAAGCAGAGATCATCGCCTACGACGAATACATCGGAGGTGGGTACGGCATTCCGACGCCGGAAATGAAGGAGGCCGTCGCACTTATCGCGAAAAAAGAGGGGATATTTCTCGACCCGGTGTACACGGGAAAGGCGATGGCGGGGCTGATCGACTTGATCCACCGCGGGGTGCTGCGCAAGAAGGAGAATGTAGTCTTCATCCACACGGGCGGCGTACCTGGAATGTTTGCCGAAGGACAGGTAGCAAGCCTACAGTTCTAGAATGCGAGGATCACACCACATGGAAAGTTGACGGGCGGCCGTGTGGCCGCCCGTTATTTGCTGCTGTATATAATCTGCCTACTCAATATGCGCTACTTTGTAGTGTACTACTCTGCGGCGCAAACTCCCGTTCCGTTTCCGCGACCGAGTCCACTGCCATCAGCCAATCGCTGGCCGTAGCCGTGCGCAGAACCAAGCCCGCTACCATCTCCCAATCGCTGTCCCTGTCCGTTTGCCGCACCGTATCCGGTCCCGTCCATCGGCGCTACCCAATCCGGATCATCGCAGTTGAGGATGCCATCACCATCTGAGTCCTGCTGGTTCACGTAGAGGCGAGCCTCACTTGTTTGATTCGCTGCTGGGACTGTGCTTCCCGCGCCAAACCCGTTACCGGCGAACGCCGCTAAACCAACCACGAGAATGCTAACTGCCAGAATACTGATAACCACCGTCTTGATCTCTTTCATCATGTCCTCCTTATGGACTTGAGATTAATGGTATAGTAGCTGGCCGGTATGGAGCGTGGGTGAAGGACTTCTCTGGAAGTTGTCAGGATAAACGGCAACCGTGAACCGGGGCTGGTCAGCTAGTCGCGCTCGACCAACGGGCAAATGCACAGCGCGTGTGCGCGTCGCAATTGGTCTACACCCTCATTGGCATAGGAGAACAGCGCGGCTGCCGATGGGATGGACGCACCATCGGATTTAGGGATCGAGATCTCCCTCATCGTCGTCCTTCGATGGAGCCCAGAAAGCTCGCGTGCCTTGGAGAGGGCAACGTCGAGCCCTCCCAATTCGTCGACAAGGCCACGTTCAAACGCCTGTCTTCCGGTCCAGACGCGCCCGCCTCCGATGGCATCGATCTCCCCTGAGGTCATCTTGCGTGCATCACTGACGCGCTCGAGGAAGAGCTCGTAGGTGTGCCTAATCGAGGAGAGAAGCCGCTCTTTCTCTTCCTTCGTGAACGGGCGCTGCGAACCATAGAAGGTGGCGTTCTCCCCACGCTGCAGCACTTCGTGATGGATGAGCAGCTTCTCGAGCATACCCGCGTTGATGATCTTGCCAGATATGACGCCAATCGATCCGGTGACCGTCCCCGGCTGGGCGACGATGTATTTGGCCGGTGTCGCCACGTAGTATCCACCGGATGCAGCGACGGAGGACATGCAGCAGACGATGGGCTTCTTTCTTGCGAGGAGACGCAAGGCGGATGACATCGCCTCGGAGGAGGAGGCCGATCCGCCGCCTGAGTCAACGAACAGGACGAGGGCCTTGGCATGCTTGTCCTTCAACACCCGCCGCACCTGCTGCACGATCGTCAGATCCCCGGCACGCGGATTGAGGAGGAGCGGGAGTCTGAACGGCGGCTTCACCGGGGGACGGCCGCTCCTGCCATCAACGATATCACCCTCCACGCGGATGAGAGCAACGTACCCCCCCGGCCGCACGAGAGGCCGCGGGCGGAGCCTCTTACGGCAACTGGCGTAGGGGATGATCCTCGCCGGTTTCGTCCCCGTCTCCAGGTGTGCTGGGAGATCCTCCTGGTTCATGATCCCGTCTACGGCCTTTGCATCCAGCGCCTCTGCATCGGTGTAGGGTGCGCCATCTATGATCGCCCTGATCTTCTCCGGGTTGGTCCCTCGATCGCCGGCGATGTCAGCAACGATCACAGCATATGTGTCATCGAGAAGCCAGTTTGCCATTTCGCGCGCCTCATCTGACATCTGCGTTCGCGTCAGCATGTCGGGTGCCGTCTTGTACGGGCTGATCTGCACGAAGTCACCCTTGAGGCCAATCCGCTCCAGCGCATCCGCGAGGAAGACGTAACCGCGCGAAAGCCCAAGCTGATCGATCGATCCGCCACGCGCGATCAAGACTTCATCCGCTGCCGCGGCGACGTAGTACTCGGCCATGTCGTAGGTGGATCCCCAAGCGACAACGCGCTTTCCGCTTTCCCGCAACCTCACGATGAACCCACGCACGGTCTGAAGCTGCGCTACGGACAGCTTGAGGCTTGCGATGTGGAGTACCACCCCGCGCACGCGTCGATCCCGAGCTACCTGGTCAAACTGCTCGCCAAGCTCCATGAGGCTCAACTTCTTGCCTAGCAGCTTGCCCCGGAGGAACCCTTGCTTGGTTTCCGGGATATCCGGGTATTCGCCGTCCAGAGTGAACAGGACGTAGTCGGGCGGCATCTTGAGAAGACGGAGCGGGTAAAAGAAAGATCGGAGCAGAACGCGAATCACGTAGATGACAAAAGGCATTACTTGCCCTCCTTGCTGTTTGGCTTCCATGAATGTACGCCAAGTACGTCTGTTAGCCAAGTCTTCTCACCCAACAAGAGAGTACAATGACCGCATGAATACCCGATCGATCAGTGATCTCGCCACGCTTCAGGAGCAGATGCGAAGGTGCCGGCTCTGCGCCGACGCCGGCTACCCGATCACCCCAGAAGCTATCTTCTCCGGAGTGGTGACGGCGCGGATCATGGTCGTTGGGCAGGCACCGGGAGGGCGTGAGGTCGACCTCGGTCTTCCCTTCTCCGGCCCGGCGGGGCATAGGCTCTTTTCTTGGCTCGAACAGGCAGGATTTGAAGAGAAGAGGTTTCGCCAGGAGCAATATATCACCGCAATCACCAAGTGCTTCCCTGGGAAGGGTAGATCGCGCGGTGATCGCGTTCCAACCGCGGCAGAACGTAAGCTGTGCCGGCCATTCCTCGCTCGCGAGATCGAGCTGGTGCGACCGGAGCTGATCATCGCTGTAGGAGGGATAGCGATCAGGCACTTCCTCGGCAAAGTGAGGCTCGATGATGCCATCGGGCAGGTCTATCACGTGGATGGACGCTCGATCGTCCCCCTTCCGCATCCATCAGGTGCGAACATCTGGCTCAATCGGCCCACGAGCAAGGATCTCCTGCAGAAAGCGTTGCTCTCTCTGAAGAAGGGGACAGGTGGCTTTTCCCATTAACGAAGTAGAAGTACTGACAGCGGCGGACGGAAAAGTAGCCTGTCCTCTCTTTACCTCTTGGCATCGTCCGCATGTTCTGGTTTTTCTCCCTCAACATTCGAACGCACTGTAAGGACCCAGAACAGCACGGCAAGCAGTACGCACAGTCCTAGGAAGTACCACACCCACCAGGGGAAGCCGAGGGGGCCGAGTTTGCCATCCCCCCAGTTCCAGAAGTCGTTTCCCAAAATGAACATGCCTGCAAAGATGGCTATCCACTTCCAACCTAAATGTGGTCTTTCACGCCCAGAAACCGGCCCGCGCGCGAGCGCGTGAGGACGAGTACCGAGACTCACGGTCACAAGCACAACGCTCGTGATAACAACGACCGGAATCACCGCAAGCGTTCCGAAGCTCGGCAGAGCATGAAAGTGATAGGCTATGACCAATCCTTCGCCCGTGATAATGGACGCTATCGCTCCCTTGGCCGTCGCTCTACGCCAGTACAGACCGGAAATGACGGTGGGAAAGAGGACAGCGAGTCCCGTGAACGTCTCGGTTGCGATCGTCAGGAACGTTGCCGGCGGCCGCACGGCAATCGCTAGACCAACCAGTGCAAGGCCAATGACAAACAGCTTCCCCACCCAGGGCGAGGTGTGGTGACCACGCTTGGAGAGCGGCTCCACCAAGTCGCGAGTGAACATGGAGGAGAGGGTGAGGAGCTGGGAGTCGAGAGTAGACATGAGGGCAGCAAGGGCAGCGGTCAAGACCAGTGCCTCCACCACCGGAGGGACGTAGCCTTCGAGAAGTAGCGGGAGGATCTTGTCCGAAGCGGTATCCGCCGGTAGGCTAGGAAACGCCAGGCGTCCAATCACGCCAATCGCCACTGGAAGGAGAAATAGGGTCCCGGTGATCAGCGGGTAGAGGCTCATGGTAATACCGAGCGCTCTTTCGTTACGGGCGGCGTAGAAGCGTTGGAAGAGCTGCGGAAACATCGGATCACAGAGAAGCCACAGCAGCATGTAACCGAGCCAGATCCCTGGGCCAAGTGCATCACCCATTCCAGGACGACTGAATAGCTGCGGCATTTGGGCTGCCGCGGCACGGTTCGCAGCCGCAATCCCTCCAAACGGAGCGGCGATCATTCCCAGCGCCACGAAAAGCAGTACGATGAGCGCTCCTCCTTGGAAGACATCGGTCCAAGCGACTCCACGCATACCTCCGAAGAACGTGTAGAGGAGCATCACCGCGGTGATGAGGGCCGCTCCGGCAAGGTAAGGAATCCCGAGAAGCCCTTCGAGAGCGTACCCGGCTGCCATCGGCTGCATCGCAAGGTAAGGCAGGGTGAACACAGTCAGCACAGTAAAGAACAAGAGGCGAAGGGTAGTGCTTCCGAAGCGGTCGAAGATAAACTCCGGAGGGGTGATGAGTCCACGTTCCTTCCCAAGCTTCCACACAGGTCTACCAATGAAGTAGAAAGACAGGGCCATGAACGCCGTGCCAAACGCCATGATCGGGTAGAAGGCATACCCAATGCGCCATCCCGCGCCGGAGAACCCGAACACTGTGAATGCGCTGAAGTTCGTCGCCGCCATGGTGAGGAACAAGACGAGCGGAGGCAGGCTGCGCGAGGCGATGAAGTAGTCATCCGCCGTTCCTCTCGCCCGTCTGCGGGCAAGGGCCCCAATACCGAGAAGCAAAGCGAAGTACCCAACAACGACCAGTTCCTTAACAAACATCTATCCTCCTTTCCCAGACACGCGAAAAGCGGCCACCCAGCGAGGCTGGATGGCCGCTTGGCCTAGCATACCTTGTAATGAGTATACGCTTCGGGCCATTTGCCGACAATGCCATGGTGCGTTCTCGTTGCAGGCGCCTGTTTCCTCTTCTTCCGCGCGTGTCAGCCGCAGACGCCTGGCCAAATTGCCGCCCGCTTTCTTGACCGGGGACAGACTGGTTCTGCCCTAAGGGGATAAGGCTGTTCCAAGAGGGTAGCGAAAGGCGGCCTGGCGTCTTCTCTTAAGTACGCCCTCCGTTTTCTTGCTCGGTCTTTGCAAGGACCGTCAGGAGTCCTAGAAAAGCTATCCCTGCCATGGCAAGAAACATGCCTCGGAAACCGACAAGCGGGGTCAGTGCACCGGCGATCAACGGACCGATCACTCCTCCTATCCCACGGCTAGAGTTGAACAGGCCAAACATCGTCCCCTGTCGCTCCATCGGTGTGCGATCGCCAATGTATGACGTCGATCCGGCGTAGAGCGAGCTGAACGACATTCCAAGGATAAAGTAGCCAAGGGCAATCCCCCAGCCACCTCTGGAGAACGCAAAGATCATCGGAGCGAGAGCGGAAATCCCGAAGCCAAAGGTAAAAATCGCCTTGCGTCCAACGAGATCAGACAGGTGGCCGAAGACGAGCGTCCCCAAAACGGAAGTTGCTGCCCCAATGGCGTTTATCGTTCCCATTATTCCCACCGGTATTCCCAACGTAGCCATGTACACGAAGATCAGCGATGCTGCTCCCGATGTTCCCATCTGCCGCAACGCTCCGCTGATGTAGAGCCCATTCAGACCTCCCCTCCGAAGCGAGGCGGATAATGATTGTCGCTTCCTACCAGATCCTCCTGCCTGCGGGAGGAAGAGGAGAAAGAGGCAGGCGCCAATAGGCAGCAGGGCAAGCCAGATAAACGTAAACCGATAGCCGAGGTAGGCGAGCAGGAATCCAGCGCTGATCTTCCCGAGCGCCGAACCTGCTGAGCGCGATGCGCTCAGGTACGACAGATCCCTCCCTCGATGATCATCTGTACTGACCGCAGAGACGATCGCCATCGTCACCGGCGCAATTCCGGTCACCATCAACACCCTCAAGAATACGGCGGGAAGAACACCAGCGGGAGGGAGGAGGAGAGCCAGGGATCCGGTAGCAACTGCACTCAGCGTGAGGATCATTAGTAGTAGCCGCTTCCGCGAGTAGCGGTCGGCAAGCGTCCCCCACATCGTGCTCCCTATCAGCGTCCCCATCCAAACGAAGCTCGTCAGGAGGCTGATCACGATCGGGGGTGCTTGCAAGTCCTTCAGATAGAGCTGCGCAAGCATGATGATCCCGCCAGCGCTGGTAGAGAGGATGGATACAGCCATAAGCGGGGATATGAGCCGCATGTTCCCCGCGTGTCGACTGCCAGTTTCTTCCATGCGCTGGAGTTTAGAACTTATAGGGCGATATTTCTACAGGTATCCCGACTGTTTCAGCGACAGGTAGCCATGCTTGGTGACGATGATGTGATCGAGGAGCGGGATTCCGAGGAGCTTCCCTGCCCGCGCCAGTCGATCCGTCAGTGCGACATCCTCCGGACTCGCCTCAAGTGTTCCGGAGGGGTGATTGTGGGCGACGATGATCGATGCGGCGCGATCGGTGAGCGGATCGGCGTACACCTCGCGTGGATGCACCTGATTCGAATCGAGCAGGCCAACGGTGACGACGCGGTTCTCGATCACCTCGTTTGCCCCATTAAGCGACAGGCAGACGAAGTACTCTTGCTGCTTATCGCGGATCTGCTGCACGAACGGCAGCACGTCTTTGGCCTCAGTCACGCGTGCTCCTTCGCGCTGCAAGTGACGACGCACGAGTTCAAACGCAGCGGCAATGCGCGCCGCCTTGGCCGGGCCAACGCCTGGGATTTCCTCCAATGCGTGCAGATCAAGCTTGTCCGATCGTAGATCGACCTTTCGCAGGATCTTCGTTGCCAAGGCGAGAGCGTTTGTTCCCTTCATCCCGCTCCCGAGCAGAATCGCCAATAGCTCGGAATCGGAGAGCGCCATCGGCCCCTTGGAGAGGAGTTTCTCCCGCGGTCGGTCCAGTTCTGGAAGATCCTTAATCACCTTCACGGCGATCACCCTCAAAGGTTAAGTATGAACACCTCATACTAGAGCACTTGGCCAGGGAATGCAATTCTGCGTCAGGGCTGAGACAGCGGAGGCTCTAAGGAGGTGAGATTAACGATAATGGTGGTCGGATTGCATCTTGCCGCTTCAAGATCAGGCGAGACGGACAAGCGCAGCAGCGCAAATTGCTCACATACGCAAGAGTTTCTTGCACGGTAGTTCATTCATAGTTTGGATGTTGGCCGAGTATCGCTCTCCCAACTTGGCTCCAATTCGTGAACGCTCGCTTGTCAGAAGACTCTTCATCACTGGGGAAGACGACCTCCTGGCGCAGGAGAAGCGCATCCACCAGGTACAAGATCATCTCCGCGTCTCTCTTATCGCTGGTTTCCTTGTATTGCGCTGGGTCTCGATTCACGTCCGCTTAAATCATTCTGTAACTGTCATCTTTGGTGGAGAAATGGACCACGTAAGTGCAGAACCCAGTCCAACTGCGATGAAAGAACAGGGTGTCATCCTTTCAGTAGATGAACCATTTGTCCTCCATTCCCTCAGGGACGAGGCCTTTGCAGATGCGCTCTATTTCTTGTTGCGAGAGGTTTCGATGTGAGCGAATGGTGGTTTTCTTTGATGGTAATGCCTTGATTTTCCAATCTGTCGGTTTGGCTGCTTTCATCTGTCTCCCGTTCAACGGCGCGGGCCTGGGTAGCGAAGCTAGAGCTTGGGAATTGTTTCTGTGTGTTCCAGCCGATCGGCAATGACCCGAAGAGCCAAAGCTTTGGCTCGCGTCAAGGCATCCCGTTGAGCCTGTCTGTAGACCATGACGCCGGGCAATTCCGCCACCTCGGCGATCCATTGTCCAGCGTTTTCTCTTTCGATCTCAATCTTCATGTCTCAACCTGCCCCTCGGATGATACGCCCAGCATGTCAGCGTCGCAATTCTCTTTCCGTTCCGGAACGGCCTGCGCTTCAGTTGCCAACGGAGGCAGAAGGGACAGAAGCGAGGACACTGTAGGCAACCGGCTGCACCGCCTTGTCCGGCATTATCCTTCTATATCAATCCCAAGCTCCGATGCCTTGGTCCAGATGAAATTCACAAATGCTGAACATGCCACAAGCATGAACTTGGCGTCGGAATATGCCGGAGCAACACTACTTTCTGTCAAAGTATGTCGTATGCCTCCTTCATCGCCAGCGTATCCATAGAGCTTTAGAAGTGCCTGTTCAAATGCTGGATGAATGGTTCCTCTGCCCTTGATTACCTTAATGCCGTCCGCGAGGCTCGCCTTCGGCATACCGGCAAGAATTCGACAAGCGGCTTCAACAGCAGAAACCGATTCTTTGATGGAATTCCTATAGTCGGGGTGTTTCCGGTCAGACAACAAATCAAGTGCTCGGGAAAGGTGAGAACGCGACGCATTGATGCCTTTATCGAGTGCTGACTCAATTGCTTCGATTTCATGTTCATCCGTAATTTCCACTACCTCGTCATCGACAATCCGATAGGCAGAATTCTCATCTTGCATGAAACGGTTTAGGTCTTTCTTGAGCTGTTGTCTCCATCTTGCAGGTATCACTCTAATGAGGAATTCAATCAGATCATATGACTCCCACCATTCCCCTTTAAAGAAATGCAAACGGATAATTTTATACGCTGACAATGATAAAGCGCTGTCAAAGGCTGGCATCGTATCGAGAGGCCTCTTGAAGTAATCTATCCAAAGTAGTTTGACAACGAAATCAACTTTCTTGCTTTCACTGGTACCCCTCGGTGACCGGTGGGCCCACAGGTTCATATCTAGGCCATTCCATAGGCAGTTGCGAAGGTCATCGTCAATGGATTCCCTCTGCAGTGCTTTTGCGAACGGTCGTATTTCCTTACGTTGTGAAAATAGTGCCATCGTCGTTTCCTTGCCGAACTAGTTACTCTGCACAAGATCACTACTTACCTGATACTGATTACGTCTCTACTATGATCGTACTCCAAACATCCGGAAAATCAAGCACAGACTAAGAGAGACACTGACGACAGCGGTTGATTACTGATGGAATTGCTGCTGTTGCGAGTGATGGATCTCTACTTAGCCACAGGACTGGCGATCGTGCGGAGCAGCAAGGGTGATAAGTCACAAGGATTCTACTTGTGTTGTCCAGTTGCGTGGCCCTCATTATGACATCCTGTTCCCGTCTATGCGGAACGGCCTCTTGCTTTTCTTGTTGACAGATGAGCTCATTGTGCGTACCATATCGCCTCCGATATATCGGATCCGAAGAGAGGAGCAAAATGCGACGAGGATTTCTCAGGTTCTATGTGTTGAAACTGATTTCAAAGAGCGAGTCTCCAATCTCTGGGTATACTCTGATGAAGAGGATCGAGGAAGAGACGGGATTCTGGCGCCCATCGCCCGGTTCAATCTACCCGCTCCTCGCCTCTTTGGAAGAGGGAGGGTTCATCGAACACCGCGATGAGAACGATAAGAAGCTTTACTCCCTCACCGCGACGGGCCAAGAGTCTCTAGAACGGGCACGACAGGCAAAGGAGGAAGCGATGCGCGGCGTGCGCCAATCGATCCACGTCTTTGGCGAACTGTTCGGCGAGAAGATGTCGGATGATCTGGCACGCCTCACAGAGGCCGGTCAAAGCGGACAATCGATCACACCATCGCTGCGCCGCTCGCTCAAACGGCTGCATTTGGTGCTGCACGCGATCCTCATGCAGCGCCCATCCGCCTCCGAAGCAAACGAAATCGGAAAGACTGTCGATTACGCAATCGAGGAGTTGAAGAAGTATGTCAAAGACGATTGAAGTCACAGACCTTGTCAAGGTCTACCGTAACGGGGTTCGCGCCGTCGACGGAATCTCGTTCTCCGTGGATAAGGGAGAGATCTTCGGCTTTCTCGGACCGAACGGGGCGGGTAAGTCGACGACGATCAAGATTCTTATCGGTCTGGTGAACGCCACCGAGGGGAAGCTTCTGGTCAATGGAATCGACATAACCAAGCACCCCACGGAGATTAAGAGGGCGACGGGCTATGCATCCCAGGAGACGGCGATCGATGATCGCTTGACCGCGTGGGAGAACATCACCCTGCAGGGGCGCTACTACCACCTGAGCGGGCGAGAGATCCGCACGCGTAGCGAGGAGATCTTGAAAATGTTTGATCTCTATGAGCGACGCAACGACCTCGCTGAGACCTTCTCCGGCGGGATGTTGAAGCGGCTCGACATCGCCGAGGCGCTGATCCACCAGCCTCAGATCCTGTTCCTCGATGAGCCAACCCTCGGCCTGGACGTGC
>Ga0307380_10004182_pt1 | contig 19602 bp, 19 predicted proteins | sample UN3MG_FD_202239 | JGI IMG/M metagenome (GOLD analysis project Ga0307380, IMG submission 202239) | Soil microbial communities from Risofladan, Vaasa, Finland - UN-3 | ecosystem: Environmental > Terrestrial > Soil > Coastal area > Acid sulfate soil | place: Finland: Risofladan, Vaasa | collected... | reverse complement strand
TTACTTTACATAACTTGACGACGAAATTTATTCCCTCTATAATATAGGAGACGTAATGTCTAAAATTGATAAGACCTTAGAAAAAATAAATGACCAATTAAAGAGCATCTTTGAGAAAAATCCTGACTTTACTGGGAATATAACAATGGATTTCTGTCTTGGTGGTTTAACTGGCTTTAAGAAAATAGAAATAGTAATATACAAATAAAGCCACTCCAACTGGGTGGCTAAGGGAAGCCTCCGTTGTTTTGTTAACGTTGAACTGGCGGAGATGCTGATGATAGCTTCGGCGGGTTAGACTATCATATTTAATTAAATAGCTCATCTACCAAGCGTAGAAGGAGTAACGGGGGCGTATAACGCCCCTTGAAAAAGGTTGCTTAAATGATATTTTATAAAGAAGAAAATAAAGAAAAAATGAATAAAGTTATAAAAGACTTCATAAAAATGGGGGGTATAATTTATAGTACCTTCCCAGTTAAGGGAGGATATCTTTTACATCTAAATTATATGACCATACAAATTTTCTAAAAGAACCACTCCAACTCCGAATGGAAGCAAGGTGGTGATAACGGGTGCTATATCAGGATAAGTGTCCAAGTGTATAGTTAACCCTGACAGCTTGAGGGTGCTGTTAAGTCCTATAGGCAAACCCTTCATACGAGGGAAGTACAGATGGGTCAAAGTGTAGGTGGTCTGTACAAAGTGACTTTGTGGGTTATGGTCACAACTAAAATTAAATAGACTACAAATGTACTCTTAATTGAGTACACAGAGATTGCTCCGAAGAAGTCTGCTAAAGAATTACTCTTCAGAAGCTCTGGTAAGCGAATATCTTTCGCTTAACCAGGGCTTTTTTTATTTTAGGAGGATTATGGACAAAATAAATAAAACGAATCAGGAAGTTAAACTTTTAGAATACTGGGAAGACGCAAAGAAAGGAAATAGATTATGGAGACATGAAGCGGTAGAGAACTATGATTTTGTTTGCAATAATCAATGGACTGCACAAGACAGGGCTTTGCTTGCAGAAGAAGAAAAACCCTGCCTCACTATCAACCACGTTCTACCTATCATCAATCTTTTATCAGGAATGGAAAGACAAAATCGAGCCGATATAAAAGCCTTCCCAAGAAAAGGCGGAACAAGAATTATCGCAGATGCTTTCACTTCTTTAGTAAAACACTCCGTAGATATGTGTAATGGTGACATTGAACAATCCATACAGTTTGTAGATGGTATCATAGCGGGAAAAGGTTGGACAAAGACTGATATAAGTTATAAAAAAGACAAAATCAATGGAGATTTCGTTGTAACAAGAAGGTCTCCATTTGATGTTTATGAAGACCCAAATGCCAATAGATACGATTTGAACGGATCTGCAAAATATATTTTTGAATGTTACTGGGGAGATAAAGAACAGATTTTGCTTCTTTTCAGTGAACACGAAGAAGAGATAAGAAATTATCTGGGGAGTTATCAAGATGAAGATGATACGGATTTAAAGGGTAAACTCGTCAAGAAATCCGATACGGAAGACCGAGACCCCTCAAAAGAGAGTTATCGACTAAAAGAGATATGGTGGAAGAGTTACAAAAAACAAAGTTACTTCATAGATGGGGCTACTCTTTCTTTTTCTCCTATTCACGATTCTCAAAAAGAAGTAGCCAAAGCTGTTCTGGAAAAAGAACGCAGGTTAGCAGAGAACGAAAGAAGGCGTCCAAGATACTCCATTAAGGAACATATCATTGAAGTCCTTCATGTAACAACCATGTTAGGAGAAATGATTTTAGAAGACATCGAAGACCCCTACAATGGAATGACTATGTATCCCCTGCAAAGATTCTGTCCTTATTGGTTTGACGGGGTTGTCTTTGGAGTGGTCGAGGGTCTCAAAGACCCACAGAGAGAAATCAATAAAAGAACCTCCCAGATGCTTCATATCATTAATCATACCGCTAATACAGGTTGGATAGTCAAGGAATCGGAAGTAAATACTCAAGCAATCGTAAAAGAAGAAGGCTCGAAACCTGGAGTTATGGTTACGTATGCTCAAATACCGCCAGAGAAAATGAAACCCAATGATTTTCCACAAGGAATCTTCATTTTAAAACAAGATGAAGAAGCAAACATCAAAAAGATTTCAGGTCTTAATCCTGACATTTTAGGACAGGGAGATAAAAGAACTGATTCGGGAATTGCCATCTTACGAAGACAAAAGGCAGGAGCAACCATTAGTGAACCAGTTTACGATAATTTTAGGGATACCCAAAAGATATTCGGAGAAACCCTTATTGAAATGATTAGACATTCCAAAGTTTATTCACCAGCCGAAGTTGCTCAAATAATGCAGGAAGAGAAACAAAAGGTTGATATCGAAAAACTTTATAAAGCAATGAAATCATGGGCTGTCGGACATTACGGATACAACATTGAGACCACACCACACACACCGACCATTAGAATGGCTAACCTTGAGGTACTTATGCAGATGGCTCAAGCTGGACTCCCCATCCCAATTGATGTAATTATAGCCAACTCTGATATTCCGGACAAAGATGAGATCGTCCAGAGAATAAGACAAGAAGCCCAACGTGTTGCCCAAGAAGAGCAACAGCCTGCCCGTCAACAAGCTAAAGGTAAACCCAGTCCCCCGAAAATGCAGTCCAATGTAGGGAACGTTTAATGCCATATAAAAAATATTATCAAAGAGATCCAGAGAAATATAAAAATGCTACCAAAGAATGGCAAGAGAAAAATCCAGACTATAAAAAGAGTTGGGAAAAAGAAGATTACAAAAAAGATCCAGAAAAATATTTAGAACGTAGTAGACAATGGCGTAAGGATAGTCCTGAAAAATATAGAGAATGTCAAGGAAAGTGTGAAAGGAATAGATATAAAACAAGTCCGAAACACAACCTTATTCACAAAGTAAAATCGGCAATAAGATCATCCTTAAGGGGCAATAAAGCAGGTCGTCATTGGGAAGATCTTGTTGGATATACATTAGATGATTTAATGGGGCGTTTAAAAAGCACAGTACCCGAAGGATATAATTGGCAAGATTACTTAAAGGGGAGATTACATATAGACCATATAATTCCAATGAGAGCTTTTATTTTTAAAACTTCAGAAGATGAGGAATTTAAACAATGTTGGAGTTTATATAATTTAAGACTATTACCAAGTAAAGAAAACCTATTAAAGAAAGATTTAATAGATAATCCTATTTTATTAGGATTGTTAGTAAAAAATACTGCCTAAAGGCAGGTAATATCCTTACTGGAAGGAATCCAGGAATTACCAAACCTCAGGGTGAAAGGAGGGAACAAACATGGTAGATAAGGATGTGAATCAGGAAAAAGTCTACACCAAAATTGAACACGAGGGTATTTTGAAGGATTTGCAAGGTGAAAGAGAAAGATATCATCAAGCCCAATTTGAATTAGAGCAAAATAGGAGAGAATTAGAGTCTCTAAGAAAAACTACCGAGGATTTAAAATCCCAAAAGGTAGAACCTATTGCTGATAGTTTGAAGTTTGAGGGCAAAGATGAAGACTATGTGACTATAAAAGATGCCAAAGCGAATTTCCAGAATTTTGAGAAAGGAGCATTGGATGTCTTCAAAAAGGCACAAAAAGTAGCCAAAGAAATAGATCAGCAAGAAAAAGTTATGGAGAAATTTCATGCTTCTTGCGGTCAAGCAATCCAAAAGTATAGTCGTTTAAAAGATGTTGGTTTAGATTTTGACACCGTTTATAAAGCAGCAGTCAGGCTGATTGGTAGGAATAAATATGAAGAACAAGCCATACTCCATTCAGATAATCCAGGCGAAAGACTTTATAAAAAAGGTTGTGAAGACCCTGATATAAAAGCAAAACTTGATTTAGAAGAAAATCAAGAACTCCTTAAAGACATGGAATCTCGCAAGGTAGACAAGACGAGTTTAACGGGTGGTACAAAAATAAAGAATGATGAGTTCTTTACACCACAAGAAGTCAGTAATATGACTTCGTCAGAAGCTCAAAAGAACCTTCCTAAGATCGAGAAATCAATGATTTATTGGGAAGAATTAAGAAAAGGAACTAAATAAAAAGGAGTTGAAATTAAATGGCTATTAACTTTGGTAATGCTGCAATAAGAGACACCGTCCCTATTATTTTTGCTGCTAAAGTATTAAAAGTAATCGATGACAAATTAGTTTTCGGTAAGATTGCCACCAAAGAATATCAAGGTGAAATAAAGCAGAAGGGTTCTAGGGTCGAAATCATAGGACTTGGAGAAGTAACCATTAATGAATACGATGATACTGCTACACCTGCTGTCACTTATGAAGCACCTAAAGATTCGGCTATCTTCTTGGATGTTAACAAGGCATACTACTATGGTATTTCTATGGGAGACATTAAGGAGAAACAATCTAGTGTTAATCACATGACCAATTATGCCGACAAGGCTGGATATGGATTAGATAAAAAGGTTGATACCTTTATAGCTAGTCTGTACGACCAAACTGCTACTGGTGCTGCTTATATATCTGATACGACTTGTGATACAGCTACCGTAACTAGTGTTATCGGTGAATTATGGGATGCCTGTGAAGGCGTAAATATCGAAAAGAAGTTTATCGTACTTCCATCTTGGGTTACTTTAAAATTATTACTTGCTGGAATTCTTAAAGCTCAAGACTTAGAAGGAGAACTTAAAAATGGTTTTGTTGGAAGAGTCTTAAACTTCGATATGTACCAATCTAACAGATGTGTAGCACTTGCTGGGACTAAACGTAATGTTATCATGGCTGGAAGTTATGATTCAATCGCATTCGTACAACAGATAATAGAAAGTGAAGTCCTCAGGTTAGAGACTCGGTTTGCCGATGCTATTAGAGGTCTGCACGTTTGGGGTTCAAGAGTTATTAAACCTAAAGAACTATTTTGGGCTGATATGACTTACGCTAAAGAAACTACAATATAAAATAATATAGGGGACTTCTATAGTCCCCTTTGAAATTTTAATGAAAGGAGGAAAATTAAATGGCTGGAAAAATAACTGTAACCAATCATACTATGGTAAAGGAAGTACCTGTAGAACTTACTTGGCAACCTGTCATAGCTGCAACTGAAGGATATATCAGTGCTGTTGACATTAGCTTTTTGTATGCTGCGGGTGCTTGCCAGATAAATAAAGCTGCTGTCGGATTTACTGCTGCTAATTTTGTAGCCAGTGATGGTGAGATGTTACTTGTCGAATCAACCAGTGGATTAAATGATGGCTTATACACCATCGTAAGCGATGCAGACCAACAGATTATCTTGGGTGCTACTGATGTAATCGCTACCGAAACCGCTGTTGCTGCTGGAACTGTTAAACTTACTTGTGTTGCAGTCTTTGTTATTACACCGACCAAGGCAACTCGTAACTTGCTTATCACTTATACGGAAGGTGTTATAGGTGCTGGAGAAGTCGGAATGATTCCTTGTGTACTCAATGGGTCTTTCTGGGCTGCCAAGAATACTGTCTATACTCAATTTGCTGCTACGGTAGCAACTCCTGCAACTTGTGTTTTGTTCATAGAGACTGCTCCATATATGCAAGCTGATGGAACAATACTATTTATGTTAAAACCTGTGGGAACAAGTTCTCTACTTTACACTGACCATTTACCTGCTGCAAGTTTTATAGAATTACCATAAAGGAACGAAAGGTAATAGGCTTTGAAATCTTTTGTACCCCCTTTAGAAAGTAAAAGTCTGTTGCCTTTCTATTAAAAGGAGGGAAACATGATTTTTTACAATGACCGTTATCCGAATTCAACGGTAACGAGTAAGAAAAATCATAAAAGAATAGCTCAATTTGTGGGTGGAAAATTTGAGACAGATAATGAGACTATTATTGAAAGATTAAAACCACACTTTAGATGTGAAGAAAGTCCTAAAGTTTTATCTAATTTAGCAAATTTTGTCAAGTTAAGAAAAGAAGTGGCTAAATTAGGAATAAATACTCAAGGAATGAAAAAGAAAAATTTAGAAAAAGTTTTAAAGGAGAGTGAAATAAATGGATAATCAAACAGTAGTGAATGCTGCGAAATTAATGCTTGAGAGTCCTGTTACGAAAACTGTAACTATATCCGCAGATGGATATGATTCCACTGTTTTGGATAAATCTCGTTATAGAAATATCGCTATATTTTTACCTGCAAATTGGATTACTTCGATAATAACTTTAAAGGGTTGTGATACTATTGGCGGGACTTATAACCCGATAGTCTTTTCTGATGTGAGTGCGGTTACTATAGCAAGTGTAGCTGCGAGTAAGATTGTAGTATTAAGCGATTTGGCTAAAGATGCAATAGCATCTGTTCCATTTATAAAATTAGTGGCGACAACTCAACAGATTACCACTGATAAAATTATAACTATTGTTCTTACGAGGTGAAGAAATGCCACAAGCATTTGAAAATTGTGTAAAGAATGGTGGAAAAGTAAGGACTATTTCAATGCCGGGAGACAAGTATGTTCATGTTTGTAGTATAGGGGGAAAAAGTTATTACGGCGAAGTTAAAAAGAAGAAGGTTGAAAAGAAATGAGTATATTAAAAGCTGAACTTATAACTGTAGTAAATGGAACTTTAAAGAGGGGATATACGGGAACACAGTTAGATGAAAAGATTACTTCTGTCTTAAAAGACTTGAGTCAACGAGGGAATTTCTTACAAGATGAATTTGTAAAACCGACCATTATAGACAGGGATTACTATTCTCTACCTGATAACTTTAAGGATTTACTATTCGTTGGAATGAAAAGTTCTGATGATTTAACGATATACAAACCATTGGAATATGAAAGATTTGCGATGTATAAGAGGAATATCTACTATGACTCTACGACAGGAACTCCTGAACGCTACACTTGGCAAAGCGGATATATATATCCAAGACCAATCCCAGACGCAGTTTACAATATGTACCTTTGGTACGCTTACTATCACCCTGAAAGTGTAACCGTTGATGAAGTCACTTATAAAGCCTGTGATTATATCCTCTTCACCGATACCTACCGCAAAGCTCTTGAACTTCGATTACTTTATGAGGTTGCGGAAGGTCTTAATTTAGATGATGCACAAAAATATAATACTTTATATCTAATAGATGAGATACCCAAATTGAAGGCTAATTTAAAAGAACCGATACAGATCGCCGTATATAGGAATGGATTTTAATGGGAAAAAAACAACCTTTTGCTATTTTTAATATTCAGAGTGAGCTTATTAAAAACATTCCAAACATCCTCTTAAATAAAGTCCTATTACCTGATTCGCAGAATGTCCTACTCAAAGATGGGAAAGTAATCCGTAGAAAAATGCGAAAGGGAGATTTATTAAATACTGAAGTAAAAGTCCAGACTCCCGACAAAAATCCTATTATTCATTATCATAAATTTATAAAACGTTCAACAGGAACACAGTATTTACTTGTCTTTACTAAAGCACATATCTACCATTGGAATTCTCCAACTTTTGACTTGAAATTCACCTGTTCTTCCGATTGTACATATTGGGAAACGAAAAGTTATAACGATAAGGTCGTTGCAACGAATGGTGTAGATTTTGTAATAGCTTGGGATACAACGGGTCTTTTTGTAGCACTCGATGATACCACAAATGGTATCGAATATGATACAGGTAAATACTTAACCAAATGCAAACACTTAACTACTTACGAAAATTATTTAATCTTGGGATACACCTATGAAGATGGTAAATGGTATCCCCAGAGAATGCGTTGGAATGCTATCGGTGATGAAGTTACATGGATACCTACTGGAATTGTTGCTGGGGCTGGAAGTACAGAAGTTGGAAAAGCTGATTTCATAATCGGTTTTGGTATGTATCGAGGATACTTGATTGTTTTTAAGGAAACAAGTCATTTTAAATATTGGTTAGTTGGTTCAACTTACACTTTCAATGGAGCATTTATTTCAATGACGGTAGGTGCTAAATGTAGTGGTGGAATTGTCAACGATAATAAGGGTAGGTTGTACTGGTACGCTTCTGACGGAACAATAAAGGAAATGTCAGTAGGAACAATCTCTCAACCTATTCAAACAGAAATTATAGATAAAATTTATCAAAGTTCGGTAGACCTTATTAAAAGTAAATTTATCGATGAAACAGAGGAAACTTGGTGGAGTATTCCATTTGATAATGCTCTAAATAATAAAGTAATTACTCTTAAAGAGGATGAACAGGGAAATAGAATATGGGGTCAATTAGATTTGGCGATTCCAGCTTTTGGAGATTATAAGGAGGATTAATGGACACATTATATTTATACCCAAATTCAGAAATATCAGGTGATCTTGCAGGATCTTGGTATTCTGTTAATCAACCTTATAATGAACCTGATGAAGATGCCAGTTTTGTTCAAAATAATGTTTGTGGAGCAAGTGTGTATGAAGATATATACGGAATTCAAGACCAAGTAGATATAGGAACGATATCTAAAGTAACTATTTTATATCGTTGGAGAACATTTACTTTAGAAGAAGGACTGGGTGAGGCAGGTTGTTTTTGTTATATACAAACTCATGAAAATACTTATATGGTTCAAGATACTGTAATACCTTCTGCAACCTACAAAAACGAATCTAAAGAATGGATTACTAATCCCTTTACTGGTGTAGCGTGGACTTGGGAAGAGATTAATGATCTGAAGATTAAGATTGCAAGCAAATGGAGTACATGCTTTCCCGAAAGCAAAGGTAGATGTACCCAAGTTTATGTCAAGGTTGAAGGTGATTGGTATGACCCTCCCACCGTTACCACTCAAGCAGTAACAAACATATTATCTATCACCGCAACGGGAAATGGAAATATTACCGCAACAGGCGATCTCAATGCCACTAAACGAGGGGTATGTTGGAATACCACAGGAAGTCCGACAGTAGCAGATTACAAGTCAGAAGAAATAGGTACTTTCGGAACAGGTGCTTTTACCAGACCGATGACGGGGTTAAGTCCAGGAATACATTATTATGTTAAGGCTTATGCTTATAATCCAGTAGGTTATAGTTATGGCGGTGAAGTAGAATTTACTACTGACAAAGTAGCTCCAACCGTAACGACACAAGACCCTACTGATATACTCATAACTTCAGCAACGGGAAATGGTAATATCACTGCTTTAGGGGGGGAAAATTCCACAGTAAGAGGTTTTAAATATGGTTTAACTAAAAACAATACTTGGGATGCACACGATGATGGGGATTTTGGAGCAGGGGCTTTTACTAAAGGAATTGTAGGACTTGTAGCTAACACCGAATATTGGATACGGGCTTATGCGACTAATACCATAGGAACAAATTATGGTGAATGGATACAGTTTCAAACTGCTGCTGCTGGAACTACACCGACAGGAACGATGATAAGTATATGTTCTGATTATTCAGGATACACTTACATATTAAACGAATCATTAACAGATGACGGAAATGCTTATGAATCTTACTTCGTTATTTCAACTGATTTAGCAGATAAACAAGGACTTCATTTTAAGAAAAGACTTGAGGATTTATATTCATATTTCGAGAAGAAAGATAGTGGGACTTGTAAGATATATGTCAAGCGTGACAACGAAACGACTTGGCAATATTGTGGACAGATTCTTATGACAGGTGATGAGGATATCATTATCAAACATCTTCCAAGTGAAAATCAGGATACGAGTGGAGATGTTGATTTCGCTGCGAAACACTTCTTGATTAAGTTCACATTTTCCAATGATTTTGAGTTTATAGGTTTAGTTACAGAAAGTATTTTGATTGGGGTGAGATAATGGCAGAACTTTTAAAAACACCACCAACTTTAATCTTACCTGATATAGAAGATATAGAAGATGAAAAAATTAAAAGAGTATGTGAAGAATACAATAAAGCCTTAGAAGAATTTGTAACTGCTGTATATAGTGATATATCTTTGCTATATGGAACTAGTGGTTTTATTTCGGGTGCGAAAGGTTATAAATCTGCTTCAGACCAAACCATTGCTCACAATACTACTACTAAAGTTGTTTTAGATGGAGAAGAGTTCGATGTGTTGGAAGAATTTGACCCAATTACAAACTACAGATTTACAACTACAGTTGCAGGATATTATTTATTTATAGGTTCTTGTTATTATTTCCCAACGGTTGACCAGAAGGTATATACCTGTAGAATCCATAAAAATAATGTTGTGTATCAGGTTGGAGCTATAACTTCCAGCGGAACAGGCGATATTATAATTCCATCTATTGGAATAGTTAAATTATCGGTAAATGACTATTTAGAATTGTACACTTACCAAAATTCAGGCGGAAACGCAACTCTAATTAAAGGGAAAGAAGTTACTTTTTTAACGGTTAAAAGATTATGTTAGATAACGAAAAAATAAAGCCTAATGAAATTTATATGATAAATAAAGAAAATTTTGCTTCACAGGCAAATGTAATAACAAGGATATGTATGACCTTAAAATATGCCGAGAAAGAACCCATAGACCCATATATATTCTTAAAGTATATATCTATGGGGTTAGCTGTTGGCAAATGTATTATATTCGTTACTTTTAACGAAAAACAAGACTTAAATGCTTGTGTGGTCTTACTCTTAAAGGATAATCCCATTCAAGGAAAAGTTATATGGATAGAATGGGCGTGGACTGATGGTAAGGATTTAAAATTAGGATTAAAGATTTTTGAAAAAGTAGAAGATTTAGCACAAAAATTAAAAGCCGATAGAATCGCTGGTGCTATGACGCGTGGTCTGAAAGCAGTTTCCAAAAGATATGGACTTCACACAGCGTATACGGTTATTGAGAAAATAATGAAAAAGGAAGTGAATTGAATGTGGAACAGAATTAAAAGAATTTTTAAAATGGCGTTACTTCTTCCTGTCTTAGTAGCACTTGCCAAAGGTAAAAATGTACAAGACCCAGACCCAGAATTACTTACAACTGAATATTCTGATGAAGCAATGGCAGGTTTATCGGATTTAGCCTATGGAGAAACTCCGACCTTACCAAAAGTTGATTTACCTGGAATATCAGGACAGGAGAGTATATTACTAAATTGGGGAATGAGTCTCATTGAAAAGATGATGAGTGGACAGATGCCAGAAGCCTTCACTTTAGGAATGGATAAAATCAAGAGTGTATTGGCAGGAGAGTATGACCCTACAAAAGGTGATTACTATAAGGGATTAAAACAAGAAGCCGAGACTTTAACAGAAGAAGGAATTGGTGGAATTAGACAGGCAGGTCAATTAGGAGGAATGCTCTATAGTGAACCCAGAATGGCAGAAGAAAGTAGATTGAGTGGGAAGATAGGTACTGGTCTATTACAGACTTTAGGTGGATTATACGAATCAAACATCAACCGAGAAGTAGGTATGATACCGCAATTATTAGGTTATTCCGCACAAGAAGCTGGTATGCCTCTGGCAGCAATGTCAGGAATATCGAATTTAGCTCCATTGGCAGGTAAGAGTGGAGATATAGCCAGACAGGAAGCCTTCACTAATTGGGGAGTTGATACCAAACAAGCTTTATTCCCTTATGAGTATAAAGCTCCGATAATGGAATCTCTTGCTAATTGGGGAACTTGGAGTCAACCAACAACTCATTATGAACCAGGGATTCTTGATTATATACTTGGCTTCGCAGGTGCAATATTTTAAGGAGATGATTTTATGGGTTACAAGAACATAGAAGATAAAAAGACCTATAATAAAAAATATTATCAGGAACATAGAAAAAAGATATTAAAAGATACTAAAAGATATAAAGAAGAAAATCCAGAATATTATAAAGAATATATAAAAAAATGGCGTGAGAGAAATCCAGAATACGGGAAGGTACACCATTTGGTTAATCGTGGAAAGGAATTGGAACAAGTAAAAAAATGGAGAGAAAATAATTTAGAATATCGTAAAAGATATAAGAAAGAATATTATGAAACGGAGAAAGGGAAGGCGACTAATCAAAGGAATCAATGTACAAGACGTGCAAGAGAGAAGAAAATTATTAATACTTTAACCGCTCAAGAGTGGATAGATATTCTTAAACGATATAAATTTAGATGTGCTTATTGTGATTGCGAGTTTACATTGTTTAACAGAGAAACACGAGACCATATTATACCCATAAGCAAAAATGGAGACAATATAAGAGAAAATATTGTTCCTGCTTGTCAAAGTTGTAACTCTAAAAAAAATAATAAATCAATAGATGAATTTAAGGAAGTGATATAAATGCAAGTGTTGTCTTTTCCTTCGCCTTATCGTCAGGGTGAAGCTCCCTATGATATTTTTAAAGATCGTATGGCAGCTATCACCCAAATTATACAGGGAATCAAGGGAAGAATTTTAAATAAATATAATAAAGGTGTAATGAATGAGGTCATAACAGGATTTTACAAAGCACTGACCCCAGAACAAGCAACCGAAGAGATTAATATATTAAACGCAGACCCAGACGAAAGTATTTATGGCGATCAAGAGAAATTGTCTGAAATGGCAGGTCAATTTGTAGACTATGCTAATATGACGGGAAAATTTATACAAATGGGAACTCCTCCTACTCCTCCAACAGGTGGTTTACCTTCTATGGCAGGTACGCCTACAGGAACACCAACTTCAGAAGTAATGATACCTAAAGGTAGTCAAGCCGAAATCTTAAACTACATAATGAATATGCCTGAAGGACAGAAGATGGACTTTAAACCTGCCCTTAAATACATGCAAGAAAACAGACCCAAGATGATGGGGTCTTTCTCTCCTATGGAAGAATGGGTAATGAACCAAACTTTAGGACAGATAGAAGGACAGGAATCACAAAAGGAAAAATTATCTGAAGATTTAAAATTGGCTAAACAATATTCTGATTATTTTACAGAAACAGAAAAACCAGAAACAAAATCTTGGAATGATTTTCTTGGAGAAGCAAATCAATTCATACAGAATAATCCTGGTTATGAAATAACAGGTACTAACCCGCAAACAGGAAGTGTAACGATATCTAAACAAGATGTAAAACCAGAAATTAAGTGGGAAGAAGTAAATAAACAAATAAAAGAATATGGATTGAAATTGACTGGTATGAATGTAAATCCAGCGACCAATAATGTATCCTATAGTTTTGGTTCAGGGGAAACGGGAATAACCTGGGAAGAAACCATTAATAAAGCAAATCAATTCATACAGGACAATCCTGATTATGAAGTAACCTCTACCAACCCAAAGACAGGAAGTGTAACGATAAGTAAGAAGGGTGAAGTTGAAGGTGAAGAAAAACTAAAAGATTTAACCAGTGCTGATATAAATACTTTCAATAAAATGTTCTACGGAGACGAAGAAAATCTTTCTGTTGTTACCCCAGAAGATTATGAGAAAGCATTAGATATAGCTAAAAGAACTGATAAGAATTATCCATTCCCTTCATATTTAGAAGTTATGGAAAAGAATATACAACATTGTTTAGATAATGAAGGCAAAATCATAAGTAGAGGCGAGGGAAATAAAACTACTGATGAATGGTTTAAGATATATGAATGGCTCTATCCATATTACAAAGATGCCCTTAAAGGTCAATCACCTAAATACTTACCACCGGAAGAAATTAAGAAAGTAGGAGCTATCGAAGGTGCTTTAACTTTTGGTGGTGTGGTAAAAGGAGATTATGGTTCTGCGTTAGCGGGAGAAGGAAAACCAAAAGATGAAAAAGGTTACATCATCGGTGAGACTTATCGAGATGAGGAAGGTATTTTGTGGAAATATTTAGGGAATGATAAGTGGGAAGAAGTCGAAGAGAAAACAACAAAAAAATCAGGTAGGAAGTAATAAATGGGAAGAATAAAGACTACAGCAGAATTATTTGAAGAAGAAGAAAAGAAAGGTTGGGAACAGAGAAAAAAAGGCGTTTCACTGATCAAACCAATTTCACCAGTTGGTGAATTGACTTTGGAGAAAACCGAAGAGGTTAAAATTCCTGAAAAACCTAAAGGTCTATTGGATGTATTAAATGAAGATATTGAGAAGAATTATACTGAATATCTTAAACTTCAAAAGAATCTTACGGAATTTGATACGACTTTAGAAGGAATCCCCGATAGCATAAAACCAAGTGTTATTGCTAATTATAATAAAGTAGTTAATAAATTTAATTCTTTAATCGGTACATTACAGACTGATATTACCAAAAGAGATGAGATTTATTCTGTTCAGAAGAAACAGGAATTCATAAGAAGAAAACATTTAGAAGAACAATCAGCCCAACAATCAGGCAAGAAAGAAAATCCTACTTGGGGAGAACAATTAAAAAATTGGGCGAAGGCTGGTCTTAATTATACCCAAGGGGGTTTTTATAAAGCATTAGCAATGGTTGATGAAGGTTTTGCTCTTGTAGATGAAGCTATGGGAGAACTAGTTCTTGTTAGTCCAGAAAAAGTAGAAGCATTTGAGAAAAAATACGGATTCAATCCTTATACTGTTTCCTCATTAACTGAAAAGTTTGAAGACATTGCAACGACATCCATCAAGAGAGCAGATGAGGCAATGATAAAAACACAAAGTACGAATTGGTTACAGAATTTAGCTGGTAAAGCAATAGTTCCTGCTATACCCGTAGTGGTAACTGGGCTTTTAACTGGGGGTATGTCTCCTACTATGACAGGAATGAATGCCATCTATGCTGCCCCATGGGCTGAAACTGTTGCTCAATTAGGTCGAATGACACCATTTATGACAATGGCTTTTGGTAACTATGCTCAAGACCTTGAAGAGAAGGCTGAGAAATTAGGAAAGGAATTGCCTTACTGGAAAAGGTTTACAGCTTCCGCTGCACTTGGTTTTGCAGAAGGGGCTTCCGAGTTAGAATTTTTCTTGGGTATGTCGGCATTGGTTAAAAAACCAGTCCAGAAATCCATGGAAAGGGGAGCTAAAACATTATGGGAGATATATGGTACTAAGGTTGGGGAAGTTGCTAAAACGATTTTTAGTGAATTCAGACAAGAAGCCACAATGCCTTGGATACAAACTCCTGCTGAGAAAATGTTGGGGTTTCCTGTAGATATGAGTCCAGGGGCATTAGGTAAAGAATCATTAAAACAAGGACTTGAAGTATTGCCAATGGTGGGTCTGCTTGCTGGTATTGGTGGTGGTGTCAGTGCTTCCAATGTGGTTTCAGCAAGAGTACAACGAATATTGGGGGACATGGTAGAAAATAAACAAAGCATAAAAGATGGTATGAAACAGACATTTGAAGAATTAGGTTTTATAACTCCAGAACCTAAAGTAGAAGCCTTTGCTTATAAAGTAGAAGAAGAAATACCCAAAGAAAAACCACCAAAGGTAGAACCCAAACCCCCCACTAAACCCCAAGAACTTGAAGCTAAACGTGAGCTTTTACGTGAACGTGGTGGTATTCCTGAAGATTTATTAGCTGATGATGAGTTTGTCAAGAAAGCCAAGATTACTGAAATACCCAAAGCCGAAAAAGAAGTAAGAGAATTAGAAGAATTGATGGGAGAACAATTAATTGCACCAGAAGAAGCAAAGAAAGTTGAAGAGAAGATTGCACCGAAAGAGGAATTGAAGGCAGAAGTTAAACAACCCATTAAACCCGAAATTACAGAAATTATAATCCCTAAAGTTGAACAAGTCTTTGATGAAGAAGCGATACCTAAAGCATTTAAAAAACCAGAACCAATTTTCATTAGGAGCAATATATTAAAGAAAGTAGATTATGTAATCAATAAAGAATTACTTAAAGTATTACCCAAAGAACCTTCTGGTCTTTTATCTAAAGAATCGAAAGAAATAATATCTAAAGTCGATAATATTATTAAAGAAAATTTTCCCACTAAAGTAAGTGGCAAAGAATTAGACATATCTGCGATTAAAGAAAAAGTAATTCCTGAAATTAAAAAAGTAATAGAAGAAGTAATTGTAGAACCGACTCCAAAAGTTACTCCCAAAAAACTTAAACCGTTAGTAGAAGAAGCACAAAAAGCAAAAGATGTAGATGAATTTGTAAAGAATATTTCAAAACCTACAAGACCAATTCGTGAGGCAAAGGTTGGAGAATTAGTTACAATCCAATCTGATACTTACGGAGAAAAAACAGCAGACCAATATAATATGTCTATTCCTCGTGATGGTGAAATAGTAAAGATTAATCCAAAAACAGTGTCAGTTCAGGTTGCAGATGGAACAATATATAAATTTCCCGAAAGTGCAAAAGTATCAGCTTTAGATTTAAAAGAACTTAAAGGCAAAGATAGACAAGGTGTTACCGATTTTTATAACCAAGCTACCGAGCAAAAAGCGATAGTTGAGAAAGTCGGAGAAGAAGTCGGAGAAGAAGTCGGAGAAAAGGTTGCTCCTGCGAAACAAGAGGAAGAACCAACTGAACCTGTTGCAGAAGAAACAATAAGTGAAGAAGAAGAACCAGAGTTCGATAAAGAAGTAATGATTAAAGATCTTAATATGGATTTTTTTGCTCGTTATGCTATGGGTGAGAAAGCTCCTTCTAAAAAAGTTAAGTTAGCTGATTCAGTTGATAAGGTTTTCGACCTTATTTTAAAAGGTGAGAATAAGGCAGCGAAAGAGGCTTTTAAAGAGGGCAAAAAAGAAGGAATATTTAAACAAAAAGAAAAATTTGAAGATCTTGTAAATAGAGCAAAAGAGAGAAAAGCTCAAAAGAAATATGTTAATAAATTAATTAAAGATATTAATAATCTCCCAACTCAAAACATCTCTGTCGATTACAGGGATAAGATTGAAGCAATTAAAGAAACATTTGATTTAAAGAAAAGACAGCAAAAGACTTTACATGCCAGAGAAGAAACAGCCAAGTTCATTGAAAAAGAAATAAAGGAAGGCAATACGAATTTGCGAATCCCTCAGGAAGTCATAGACACCCTAAAGAAGACTCCCTTAAACGATATGACCATAACACAGTTAGAAGATGTTCACGATACCATCTTACAACTGGCTCATATAGGAAAGACGAAGGGTAAATTACTTAAAATACAAAAGGGGAGAAGGACAGAAGAACTCGTACAAGACCTGATTAAAACACTTAATCAAGGGAAGGAAGCTCCCACCGGTAAGAGAAATATCAGGCAAGAACTGAAAGAATTAGAAAGTCGAAAGAAACAAGCCAAAGATATTTGGAGTCATTTCTGGATGAACACCACTTTAGATGAAGCCTTATTCGAGAGAATGGATGGGGCAAAGAGAGGTATATGGTGCGAGACCTTCTATGATGTAATTAATAAATGTTATAACGATGAACTTATTGCTGGTTTTAAGAGGATAGGGGATTCCCAGAATAATATATCAGATAACAAAATAGATATCGTAAAACATCTACAGGAAAGGTCAGGAGATTTAATGCTGACTTCCTCTCAAAGGGTCGGGGTTTACTTGGCTTCTTTAGATGAGGATGCCAGAAGGCATATCCAAAACAAAGGCTTTCCCATAGTAAAAGATAAAGAACTTTATAAATTTACAGACAAGGATCTTGAGGACATTGCCAATAACTTAACCGAAGAAGAAAAGGCAAGAGTCAAACATTATCAGGACTATCAAACAAATCAGGGAAACGAACTTGACGAATTCGATGTGAGGGTACGAGGGGTACATTTAAAGAAAGTCAAGAACCGATATGGTATCCAGATTCAAAATGAAGATTTGGACAATAGTAAAGCGATAGAAATAGAACGTAATCCAACCACAAGACGAGCTTATATAGAAGAAGATTTTCGTAAGCCAAGAACACATCGTGCTGAAAACATCATCAATATAGATAGTGAATCCAATATGTTGCGTGACATAGCGAAGGTCGAACATTACAAAGCTTTTGAAGAAGCTGTCATAGATATCAATAACTTACTGACTAACGAGGAACTCAAGAAGGCTATCATAAGTAATCCAAGATACGGAAGAATCGCTTATGACAATATCATGCAATGGTTTAAGGATTCTGTAAAAGCCAAACAAAACAAGATCCTCAGTACATCGGATAAGACTTTGATGTTTTTGAGAACAAGTGCCTTCATGTCTATGTTGGGAGTCAACGTCATATCGGGTACAAAACAGCTTGTTTCGCTGTGCAACGCTGTAGCGGAAACGAACTTAACGACTATCTTGAGTGGGATAGAGCAGGTTTCTCTTCATTATAACGAAACCAAACAATTCGTCTTCCAAAGAGATCCCCAGATGAGAGCCAGAAAAGGACAGATTGACAAGATAATGAGGGAATGGTTAGAAACGACTGATGCTAAACAAATCCTCACAGGAAAGACCAAAGATGTCAGAATGAAGACTTTGTTTTTAATCAGAACATTGGATGAGTTTGCTGTTTTGTCAGTTTGGAAAGGTTCTTATGATCAAGCAATTAATCAGGGGAAAACAGAAGAACAGGCTATAAAACGTGCAGGTGAAGTTATGAGAAAGACCCAACCAGCAGCATTAACGAAAGACCTTCCACAATGGTTTAGAGATGGTACGGTAGCCAATCTGTTTAGTTTATTCCAAAATCAGATAAGTAAAAACCAAAATTATATCAGACATGATATGTTCGGTAAATTGAAAGCCGGACAAATCTCTCCAGGAACTTTTGCTCATAGGGTACTTTGGGGATGGTTTCTCCCTGCTGTTTTAATCGGAACAATCACAAGAGGCAGACTACCCGAAGACTGGGAAGAATTCGCCAAACTTACTTGCAAAGATATGGCAACTTACTATATGGGTGGATGGTTTTTTGTGGGTGCAATAGTCACCAACATAATGGAAGGTTACGGTGGTTATATGCCAGCACCGTTAGCTTTCATAGAAGAATTTATTAATGCTGCAACCTACAAAACAATGGAAGCTAAATTCAAACATGGCATTAGTGGTATTTGTAAAGTTATTGGACTTCCTTATAATCAACCTTATAGAACGATTGACGGAGTCGATGATTGGCTTAAAGGGGAAACAGATGATGTAAGACGTTTAATTTGGAGTGAATACGTTTTAGGTAAAGAAGAAAAGAAAGCAGTTCAAAAAGGTAATTATTCCTTACCCAAAAAATCTCTTAAAAGTGGAACATATACTTTACCTAAAAAATCTTTAAAAAAGGGAACGTATACTCTACCTAAGGGATAATAGGTTTACCCTGATATTGTAAGGGTTTAAGTGGTTTAGAAGAAGATGTGTATCTTATTACATTAATTGTTCCAGTTATCTTGTTCAATTTATAAAGCTTGTCAGAATCGGAAACTATCTGGTATTTAGGAAATAGAACATAACCTATTACAATAATCAAAGACGCTATTAAGATGATTTTTAGATATTTAATTTTCATACTAACCTCCTAAAAGAGGACGAGCCAGAGAAAAGAAGCGAACCTAATACATGGCAGCATATTAGGATACTGAACCCTAACTCGTCCATGTTTAGATATTGAAAAGGATAGCACAAAATAGCGAAAATGTCAAATTTGCTAATTTTTTAAGACATTAATCTACCTGAAGTGAGGTTGAGGCTTTACCATAAAGAAGAGTGTAAAGATACAGAAGAGATT
>Ga0307380_10004180_pt1 | contig 19606 bp, 16 predicted proteins | sample UN3MG_FD_202239 | JGI IMG/M metagenome (GOLD analysis project Ga0307380, IMG submission 202239) | Soil microbial communities from Risofladan, Vaasa, Finland - UN-3 | ecosystem: Environmental > Terrestrial > Soil > Coastal area > Acid sulfate soil | place: Finland: Risofladan, Vaasa | collected... | reverse complement strand
TTTGTTTGTGCTGGCCTATAATCTGGGCAACTTTCTGCGAAGATTGGTTCTTCCAGGTAAAATCAAACATTGGTCACTTCGGACTCTGCTTGTAAAACTTATAAAGATCGGGGCCAAGGTTCTAAGACACAGCCGTTACGTTATTTTCCAGATGGCAGAGGTTGCTATAAGAAAGGAATTATTCGCCGAGATATTATCCCGGATCAATCTATTACGATGTTGTTCATTGCAATGAGTTGCTTTTCAAAACAATCAGATGGACAGGTATCCCCTGTCCTTGGATTTTAGAGAAAAACGATGAATATTAAACTGAATAACGACTCGTTAGTTCCAAATAGGCGAATAAATCCCTCTATTATAAGGAACGATGTATTGGAAATGAATTATATACCGATTGAATCCCGGATATACTCTTTTAGGAAGTTGATATGGGGAATGTTGATTTCTGTTCAGATGTGAACAGAAGTTGTTCATGAATGGACATATAGTGTTAAATAAGCATTCGAAAATCCCAGTAAGTAATATTGGCATGTTTATTGCTGGTTAAAATAGGGAATGTGGATTTAAAAATAGGAGGATAGATGTTAGTCAATACTCCAGCATTCATAGCTCTCGAATCCAAAAACCCCGGTCTTTTCATTCGTTTCAAGGCCCTAGTCCTCATCCCTGTTCTTTACCTGTTCCTTGTAGCAGCGGGTGGTTCTTTTAAGCTGATGGCACAATGGGAACCTGATATGGCGGCTGTACCTGATATTAAGAACCCTGCCTATCCATCAGGGAAGGGGCCGGTGGTGCTATTTGACAATGCTCATCATAATAAGCCAGAGATTGACGGGCTTCAGAGTCCATTTGTTGAACTTTTGCGAAGAGATGGGTATCAGATTCGAATAGCGGAACGGCGGTTCGACGAACAGCTTCTCGAGGGTGTGGATATCTTAGTGCTGATTAATGGAATAGATGAGCGAAATTTGAAGAATTGGAAAATTCCCATTCACTCCGCATATTCTGATGATGAGATCTCGTTAATCAATCGCTGGGTATCCTCAGACGGTTCCTTATTTTTGATAGCTGAGCATATGCCCTATGCAGGCGCCGCGACCGACCTGGCTGTAACCTTCGGGCTGTATTTTAATAACGGCTTCTGTATCGATCAAAAAACCGGTGCGGGAACTTTGACATTTTCTCGCTCCATCGGCGGAATTACCGATCATGTAATTACCGGAGGTAGATCTGTCACTGAAAGAGTGAACCGTGTCATGGCCTTTGGGACACAGGCGTTTCGGGCGGAACCCGGAGCGAAGGTTGAGCCGTTGCTGGTTCTTGACAATGACAAGATCCTAATACTGCCTGAAGATGGAATGCGAATCAACCGTAACTCCCCTTGGCTACATGCCGGAGGCTGGCTAGTGGGTGCAGCGCTGAAATATGGGAAAGGTCGGGTGGCTGTCTTTGGTGATGCTGCCATGTTCAGCGCCCAGGTGGAGGGACCGGATAGGAAACCAACCGGATTCAATGTGCCTGAAGCAAAAGACAATCTAAATTTAGCTCTAAATGTTATTCATTGGCTTTCAGGTTTGCTTGACAAATGAGGAGACCTTCCTCAGGAGCTATTTGGGCTGAGATCTTGTAGCCAAGCCAAAGCGACTTGGATTGAGCCATAGCCCCACCTCGCATTCTCTAGTGTGCGAAATCGTCTGGCCAATCTCAGTTAATTCAGCGTAAGATGATAAAAGCAACGATGATGATTGTCCTGGCGGTCTTTGCCGGAACGCCCGTTTTCTCGAGTCCATCCGAGTTCCCCAGGCTGACCGGCCCGTATCTCGGCCAGAAGCCGCCGGGTATGACACCGGAGATATTCGCTCCGGGGATCGTATCCACCGCCGACTCCCGCGAGTTCAGCGGCACATTCACTCCGGATGGCAAGGAGTATTATTTCTTCCGCTTCGCGGAAAGCGCCGGGCTGATGGTGACCAAGCTGACCTCCGAGGGATGGTCGGCGCCACGTCCGGCTTCGTTCAACACCGAATTCATCGACAACGAGCCGCACGTCACGGCGGACGGCCAGCGCCTGTTTTTCTGCAGCAACCGGCCATTCCCCGGATGCGGGGAGGGAAGAAGGATGGCCCAGGTATGGATCATGCAGAGAAAAGGGGACGATTGGGGAAAGCCGAAGCACCTGGGCATGGGCATGTTTCCCACCACTTCCGATTCCGGCTCGATCTACATGGGGTCGGCCCGGTTCGCACTGGTCAATGACAAGCTGGAAGAGGCCGGGGCGCTGGAATATGACCCGATCGTTCCACAAAACGAAAGGTTGCTGAAACATCACACCTGCATCTCCCCGGACGAACGCTTTCATGTTTTTGATTTTGACGAGAACCTGTACGTCTGCTTCCGGACAAAACAAGGGACGTGGGGAACGCCGATCGATTTGAGCAAAAAGCTCGACCTGCCGGGCGGAGAAATGCTGCCCACCTTGTCCCCGGACCGACAATACCTTTTTTTCTGCAACCGCGGGGACATCTACTGGGTTTCGGCAAAACTCATTGAGGAGTTGCAGCCCCCGGCCGAACGAATCCCAAAATAATTCGCAGGGGCGGCCGCCCGTGCAACGGCAATTGAAAAAAATGCCGATAACGCAAAATGATCCAAGATCCCTCGGAGGTACCCAATGCAATGTAACGTGATCACCCATGATGAGACGGGCGGGAAGGCCCTGATGAGGAGCACGCCATGCCAAGAAAAATAGTGCCGCTGGCATTGATCCTGGCGTTCTGCAGCCTGGCCCCGCAATGGGGGCAAAAGCGGTGGTCACGAATCTCTCCAATTTGGCCCAATGGGCGAGGAAGGGTGTGCTCTCTCCCGGCAAGGGCGAGCTCAAGGGGAGAACCAGGAAAACCTTTGCCGGCTACTATCGGCTCGCGTTCAACGGCGAAGATATCTTCATTATCCCCGCTGCCGGCGGGCATTCCGAAGCCGATGTGATTGTTTATTTCAAGGGCTCCGGGATCGTTTCTCTGGGCGACCTGCTGTTTTCCGGTTCTTTTCCGCTGCTTTTTGGAGACGTGAACAGGTACCAGGAGATCCTGGAAAAAGCGATCGACGTATTTCCGGCCAATGCAAAATTCGTCGCCGGCCACGGGAAAGATTATTCAATGACTGAATTGAAAAATTACTACAAGGTGATTGTCGATACCCGGAGAATAGTTGAAAAGGAATTCAAGGCCGGGAAAAGTGTCCAGGCGGTGATGGATGCGAATACGCTGAAGAAATGGGAGTCTTACGGAAACGCGTTTCCTCTGGTGACGACCATCGACTGGATCGCCGCGATTCATCAAGCGTATCTCCAAAAAAAGTAAAAATTGAAAGAAAACGGGATTACTAAATAAAAAAAAACATGAAAATGAATATCCTTACATTTCTAAAAACGGCCCTATTATCCTGTGTTGTTCTTTATTTAGGCGGCTGTGCCTTAAAAAAAGAAACCGGGGCCCTGCTTCCGCGCATCCAGCAAAAAGAATACCAGGAACTTATCGCGCAAGCTGACGCTTATTTTGCGACGATGCATCTGACCGGATGGAGAAAAGCGGAAGCTTTCTACGACCGGGCCTATGCCTTGAAGAAAACCACGGCACTCAGGGATAAACGGTTCTTGACCCTGTACCTGATTGCCATCAGGGAAAAACATGAAGGGATTGTCGGGACAGAGGTGTTTGAAAAAATTGCCGAATTGGCAAATTTTCCCATGAATAAAAAGCAGCGATACCTTTTTGATATGATCGGTGATTATCGGCTGCACTACCGGCCAACGGCCTCCGAAAAAAAAGTAACCGTCGACATCACCAGCTTTGATATTGAGAACTCCTCTCTTGATGCCTATCTCTATCTATACTGCTTAAAGCATTATTCCTTTGATTATCAAGCAAACAACAAAGAGCTGATGGAATTCATGGCCAAGCATCAATTATTTCGATTATTAAAAAAATATTCGGACACGCCACTTTTTATTTATCTGGATTACAGGAGCCAATATGGCCGGAGAGAGGAAATCGAAAAGCGATTCCCCCAATTCGCGGAATTTTTTGTAGGTATGGGCAACCTGGAGCTGTTCAACAAGAAGCCCGGAGAAGCCTGGAAGTATTTTAAAAAAGCGCTCCAGTCCATCCCGGAGTACACCCAGGCGCTCAATGGAATTGGCAATATCTTTTTTTTACATATTAATGACTATGAAACGGCGGTCAATTATTACGACAACGCCTTGGCGCTGGACCCCATCAATCCCACGGCCCTTTTTGGCAAAGGGGCCTCATGCCATTATTTAAAACAGTACAACTTATCCAACCAGGTTTTTGATATTCTGCTGCAAAACCATTCTTTGCACCGGGGTGAGGCCTTCTACTTCAAAGCCTGTAATTTTTTTCTTACGGATCAGCTTGCACAAGCACGAGACATGATCCAGGCGGCCAAATCATATCTTCCTCTTGCCGGGGAAGTTCATTTTCTTTCCGGCAGCCTTTACCTCAAAGAAACCAAAGTGAAAGAAGCCGAGGTCGATTTTTTGAAATCCCTGGAAGATGTGCAATACTCCAAATGCCGCTCCTACTATCATCTCGGATTGATTCATCATGAAATGAAAAAGGATTCCTTTATCAACTATTTTTTATTCACCTGTAATTGCCTTGAATTTAACCTACAAAATGAACGGGAGAAATTGAAAACGATTGATGCCATGGAAATCCCGGATGAGCGAAAACAATGGATGAAAAATAAGTGGAGCTCTGAGCTTGCGGAGTCCATCGACTCGTCGCAAAAAATCATCGGGCAGGTCATGTCTATTTTAAAGCAGGCCCAATGGAATGGGAAAGCGAGCGTTATGGAAGAATTGGACCGGCTGTCGGCGCGGGTGCGATCGGGAGAAGCAGGGGATCCGGCATCCAACCCTTCCAGTGACGATGACGGCCAAACACCACTGCATAAAGCAGTTTCAGGCGGCCAGCCTCTGGACGTCGAATTGCAAATTTCCAAGGGCGCTGCGGTGGATAGTAAGGACAAAAGAGGGTATACCCCTCTCCATTGGGCGGTATTGTTGGGTAAAAAGAAAATCGTGGAACTGCTGTTAAAAAATGGAGCGAACATCGATTCCAGCAACCAAAGCGGCTGGACTCCGCTTCACGACGCCGTATATGGGAAACATAAAGAAATCGCGAGATTATTGATAGAAAAAGGAGCCACTGTATACGCGGCAGACCATGATGGCCGCATGCCGCTGGATCTTGTCATTCCCGGAAAGAACCAGGAATGGCGCGATCTCCTGGAGCCCCTGCATGCGGCAGCCCAACGTGGTGAGCTCGAGCGGTTGAAATCGTTATTGATGAAGTATTCCGCAGCAATCGATGTCAAGGACGAAATGGGGTGGACGCCGCTTCATGCCGGCGTCCAAAATGGCCATGCAGATATTGTTCGCTTTTTAATCGCTCAAGACGCTGATGTTAACGCCCGGGGAAATAAAGGCCGGACTCCACTCCACATGGCCATCCAGCACAATCAAAAAGAAATATCCGCTCTGTTGCAGGAAAAAGGAGCGCTGGACGAAAGCGATGAAAAGCTGCTGGAAAGAAAACTGGAGGAAAAGCAAGCCGTCATCTGGTATTTGCATCATCGTGGCTGGGCGATAAAAACAAAAAATCACCTGGTCATACTGGGGTACGAACCAGCAGCGGATCTGGGATCATCCGCAGCGCCGCAGCCTTGTCTGGCCAGCGGGCAGATCGATCCCCTTGAGATCAAAGGCCAATCCGTTGTCCTCGTTTCAAATGCCGGCGGCAATGAGGACGAGGTTCAAGCCGTGTCGAAATGGAAAAAGACAATCAGCAATATGACTTGCGTTATGCCCCTTGTTTCCAGGGGCAATACAGACAATCAAAATCCCGATTGGCTGGGTATTGCCCCGGGAGAAAAGAAAAAAATCGGGCAAATGGAGATCACCATTTTGAATGCATCCGCATCCCATCCCGGATACCTGGTGAAGGTGGATGGACTTACGATTTTGCATACAGAAAGTGAAGAAAATGGAGAAGGCCAGTGGGAAGGGTTTGCCAGAGATATCGATGAACAAGGGGAAAATGATGAAAAAATCGATGTTGTTTTTCTTTCCTTTCACGAAGGTTTCCGGGAGAATAAAGAAAATGTCTACAAAAATGTATTCTCCGCACTGGAAAAACTGGAAGTAAAGGAATTGTTCCTGGGGGATTCAAGGGGGAACAATATTGATTACAATGAATTCGTTGCGGCGCTGTCCCGCCACCGGTTTAAAGCAAAAAAGAAAATCGCAACCAAGGTGCATAAAATAAGGAGCGGAGACCGTTTCCTTTTTCCCGCTGATTCAACCAAGACATAGGAGGACAATATGGCCAGAAAAGCAAACCTCGGTCCGCTTCCGCCTGGAAGATAAAGATCTTGTCTGCCGCCTGGATTCCTATGCCGTCACGCCAGTGCCGCCGGCCCTTCTGGAAGCGGAGAAGCTGCGGGCGCCGAAATTCATCGTGAATGGGTACTGGACCGAGGACCCTGATATCCTGGAAGCGCCTCGCCCGATGGCAGCCTGCTCCTTGGAACCGAGCGCTTCAACCTGTACCTCCGTTCCGGCAAGAGCAACAAAAAAGAATTCATGACAGCGGACGGAACGGCCGAAGCCCCATGGTCCGTGCTCAGCGCGTGCTGGTCTCCCGACGGCAGCCGCGCCGTCGTGCAAAAAATGGATTACCGCGGGTTATTTTGCTTTGCGGCTTCATATTACATGGAACAACCGCAAAAATTTCATGGTTTGATTGAAAAATGGAGGAAACAATTATGAGAACCAAATGTGTGTGTGTGCTAATTACTCTGTCCTTGAGCATGATCTGCCTAGGACAAGATGCAACTGCGTTAAGAAATGAACTGCTTATTTTAAAGCAGTTGGTTGGAAAAACGTGGATTGCTGAATCAAAAGATCCTACAGGACAAATGACGCTCCACAATTTACTGAAATTTGAGCCAATTCATAATGGGAAGGTTCTTAGGATTTATATGGAGTGCCCTGAATTGAAGTTCCAATCCGATGGTTTCTATTACTATGATCCCGATAAAAAGGAAATTGCTTTTCTGAACCTCGGGAGCAACGGCAATTTTTCAGCAGGAAATGTCAAAGTTGAAGAGGGTAAGATTTTGCATTACGGATATGTTACATTTTCTGATTATAAACTAGAGTTCAGGAATACATATGAAATTACACGCGAAGGGCAGTTACTAGATAAATGGTTTTCATTCGAAGATAAAGAATGGAAGGCAGGACATTCAAGGGTTTTCATTGTAAAACAGTAACTCCTACTTTAAAGTAAATCTTTGAAATTCTACCAATCTTTTAATAAGGAAAAATTGAAATGAAAATTATCATTCTTCTTGGTTGTTTACTTCTGTCAACAGCAATGATTACCAATGCGGAGCAAAGCGAATTTCCCAAACTCGTCGCCCCCTACCTCGGCCAGAAGCCGCCGGGGACAACACCGGAAATTTTCGCACTTGGGATTGTTTCCACCCGAGCCGATGAATCCGCATTGGAAATATCGGCCGCCGGAAATGAAATCCTTTTTATCCGGAAGAACAGCATAATGTTGATCACAAGAAATGGCGATGGAACATGGAACAAACCGGTCACATCTCCTTTTTCAGGTGAGTTTATTGACGATGAGCCTTGCTATTCTCCCGACGGCAATAAAATTTATTTCATGTCAAGGCGTCCTTCAGCAGGATCAAAAATTGCTTCCAATTTATGGGTCTCAGAGAGGAATAACAATACCTGGACGGAACCGGTTCCGGTTTCGGGAATTACTTACAACAAATTACTGCATGCCCCTGCGATTGCGGCCAATGGGAATATCTACGATACTGGGATAATCAGATTCAAATACTCGGCCGGCAAATATTCAGCGGTTGAAAGATTGCCGTCCCTAACGGGGGTTGGCCCATTTATTTTTCCTGATGAAAGCTATATGATTTTCTCCAAACGGAGTCAGGAAACAAACAGCATGGACCTTTACATTTCTTTTCAGCAAAAGGACGGGGTTTGGAGCAATGCTTTTTCCTTGGGCAAGGAGATCAACACCCAGGCCTTGGAGGGGAATTCCTTTGTAACCGCGGACGGCAAGTATCTTTTCTTCTCCAGGAAATTCGACATCTTCTGGGTCTCCGCGAAAATCATTGAAGACCTGCGGCCGAAGGGACTGCGCGCCAAATAATTTGATTCAAAAAGGAATGAAATGAAAAAAATCATCCTTTAAAGTCTTTCGGAAGTGATGGGATGAATCGCGGAGGATGCGACCGATGAAAAAAAACCCTTCAGAGTAGAAGATTTTTTCAAAATGAAAAGAAGAATATTTCAATTACGCGCTTTAATTTTTCTGCTGGCATATTTTCAATCGCATTATTTTGTTGTCGGACAAGAAAAAACAGCAAACCCAGACCTTTATTCAAGACTAAAGGCTGTGAAAGGTGTATTTGTAAAGAAAATTGAAGCGCTTCCCGGATTCAAAGAAGGTTATGAAATAGCTGTTGTACAGCCGGTGGATCATGCAAATCCCAATGGGCCCACATTCACCCAGAGGATGTTCTTGTCTCACCGCGATTATAAAAAACCGGTTGTACTGGAAACGGAAGGGTACGGAGCGACATGGCCAAAGGAGCGGGAACTGGCAAAAATACTGGAAGCCAACCAGATCATTGTTGAACACCGGTATTACGAATCATCAAAACCCAAACCTCTTAAATGGGAATACCTAACCTCCTGGCAAGCCGCATCCGATCATCATCGGATCGTGGAGTTCTTAAAAAATATTTATCCGGGGAAATGGGTCTCCTGCGGAAGAAGCAAGGGCGGCATGGCCGCATTGTTTCACCGAGCATACTATCCAGCCGATGTAGATGCCACGGTTGCCTATGTGGCTCCGATTATGATCGGCCCCATTGATCCGCGCTTCGAAATTTTCATGAACTCCATCGGCGATGAATCAAGCCGTGAAAAGATCAGGCAATTTCAAAGAACCTGCCTTGTCAGAAAAAGCGAACTTCTGCCGCTGTTAAAAAAATTCACCGATAAGCAAAAACTCACTTTTCCATGCACGTTGGATGAGGCATTGGAATGGACGGTTATTGAATTTCCTTACTCGTTTTGGTCCGGGAATAACAAGGTGAATGAATTGCCGCAACCAGGCGTTGCCAAAGAACGGTTGTTTGCATATTTGCATAAGGTAAATTCATTCTCGAGTGTAAGCAAGGCAAAAATTAATTTTAATGCCGCTTTGTATTATCAACAGTACACCGAAATTGGCTATCACGGCTATCCCGTCTCTCATCTTGCAGATTTGCTGAAGGCAGTAAAGAACCCGGACTTTTCATTCCATGTTCCGAAAGATGTGCATCATGCAATATTCAATAATGAAGCCATGTCTGCGATTCTGGATTTTCTTCAGAACAAGGGAAACAATATAATCTACCTCTACGGGGAATATGATGTGTGGACCTCGTGTGCTGTTGAATTAACGGGGAAAACAAATGCGCTTAAACTTGTCATCAAGGAAAAGGGGCATCTGTTTGATATAAAGGATTTATCAGTAGCTGAAAAAAATAAAATATATACAACCCTCGAAGGATGGCTTCAAGTAAAAATTAAAAAAAATGATGAAAAGGAAACAAAACAATGAAAAAACCAATTATTCTCTTTTATTCATTGCTGCTTTCGGGAATAATTAATTATGCCCTGCAAAAAGATTTCCCGATCCTCAAAGGCCCCTACCTCGGCCAGAAGCCGCCGGGTACGACGCCCGAACTGTTCGCCCCGGGAATCGTTTCGACCGGGCTGGACGAATTGAACTCGGTCTTTTCCCCCGACGGCGGCGAGTTCTATTTCTGCGTACGCAATATCACGAACACCGCCGCGATCTTTCAGATGAAGCGGGAGAAGGGGTTCTGGTCGGAGCCGCGGCTGCTGCCGTTCGCCTCGCGCTTCGGCGACATCGACGTCAGCATCTCGCCCACGGGAGACGCGCTCCTTTTCAGTTCCAGGCGCCCCCGGCCGGGAAGCCAGGAGCCGCGGCAGGACAACGATTTCTGGCTCGCGCCGCGGAAGGGAGAAACCTGGGGCGACCCGGTCCACCTGGGCGCCGGCATCAACTCCGACAGCCACGACTATTACCCGGTGATGACCCGCCAAGGGGCGATCTATTTCTCGAGCCAGCGCGAGGGGCCCAGAACGAACAACATCTTCAGATCGGATAAGGTCGACGGAGCCTATGCCGCGGCGGTCAAGCTCGGGGCTGCAATCAACACGGAATCCCGGGAATTCGATCCTTATGTTTCCGCCGATGAGGACATGCTCCTCTTCGCCTCCGACCGGCCGGGAGGCCGGGGAATGAGCGATTTGTACGTCAGCTTCCGTAGTGCCGACGGCGACTGGACCCCGGCGGTCAACCTGGGCGAAACAATCAACTCGCCAGGCCCCGAGTTCTGCCCCGTGCTCTCCCCCGACGGGAAATATCTCTTTTTCACGAGCTTCCGCGTCGATCGCGAGCGCTTCCCGGAAAAGCCCCTCTCACTCGCCGATTTTCATGCCGCCCACCGCCTCCCGGAAAACGGCCTGGGCGACATCTACTGGGTCGACGCCCGGGCCATCTATTCCCTGCGGCCCGGCATGCCGGCCAAGAGCGAATAAGCAGGGCCGCGAACCTCGAGGCGACTTGAGCTGCATTCCAATGGAAGGAGATACACTTGAACCGGATGACAAGTACTTGTTTAATATGAAACGGAACGGCATAGTTTGGATCAGTACTGAAATTATCAATAGAGCAAAACCGGACAAATGGAGTTCGGTGGAGGAGGTGCGATGAAAAATGAAAAGAGCATTTACTTGCTTGGCTTTATTCTGATCCTGTTTGTGTTCGCCGGATCGGGATTCTGCCTGGCCCAGCAGGATGGAGAGGATGTCGTGATCGGGAAATACCGGGTGCTTCATTCAAAAATATTAAATGAGGACCGCACGCTCCTGATTCACCTCCCCCGGGGATATGAGGGTGCGCAACAACATTATCCGGTCATGTATATGCTGTACGGCGACCATGTGACGACCTACTTTGCGGAGGCGGTTTCGATTCTGGATACGCTGGGACCCACCGGAAGAATCCCCGATTGCATCCTGGTTGGCATCATGAATACCGACCGCTACCGGGACCTGCTTCCTCTGGCTCCGGACGGAAAGCCGACGGGGATTGAGGATTTTACCCGCTTTCTGGTTGAGGAGGCCTTCCCGTTCATCGAGGGAAACTACCGCACCAAGGATTACCGGATCCTGGTCGGGCCCCAGGCAGGGGCCAATTTCGGCTTGGCTACGCTTTTTGAGCATCCGGATCTATTCGCCGCCTTTATCCTCAACCATCCCTTCCGCTGGCGGGGAGGGAGAGACGATATCATGCGCAAAGCGGAGGCTTTTCTCAAGCGGAATTCGGCATTCAGGAAATTCCTCTTCATAACCTATGACGAGTCGGACCCATTGGCCGTGGAAGGGATAGGGTATATCAAGAGGTTTTCGGCAATGACGGAAACCCGGAATCCGGAGGGCTTTTCCCTGGTATTGAATTATATCGAGAAGAATGATGAATTTCTCCAGCGTCTCGGATTGCGAGAAGGCCTGAAAAAGCTCTTTGAAGCGTATCCCTTTCCAGAGAACCGGCAAGTGGAAAAGCTTGAAGATATTCTTGCATTTTACCGGGAATTGTCCCAAAAATTCGGTTTTGCAGTGGATCCTCCCGAGCATGTTCTATCGGTACAGGGGGACGGCCTGCTGCAACGGGGAAAAGTCAGCGAAGTCATCGAAATACTGAAGTATACCATGGAGCAGTATCCGCGCGCTGCGAACAGCTATTTCCGGATGGCCAACATGCTCAGGAGAGGCGGAAACCTGGAAGAGGCCAGGGAATATCTGCGAAAAGCATTGGAGATGATTCCACATGATAGCGGCATGATCCGCTCGCAGCTCGCCGCACTGGAAAAAAGGATCGCCAAATCCGCCGCCTTTCAGGTCGAAAAATCGATCAACTCGGCGGGAATCGATCAGGGCATCCAGAAGTTCAGGGAATTGAAGGCCATGCCTCAATCTCGGTTTTACTTTGATGAAGGGGAGTTCAACGAACTGGGTTATCGATTGATGCAAACCGGAAACCTGAACGGTGCCATCAAAATATTCAATATCAACGCGGAATTATATCCCGCTTCGGCCAATGTGTACGACAGTCTGGGCGAGGCCCACATGGCGAATGGAAATAAAAAACTCGCCATTGAAAATTATGAGAAGTCATTGCAGCTCAATCCGGAAAATAAAAATGCAATTGAGATGTTGAAGCAATTGCGCAGCAATAAATAGTTGTTGCCGACATGGTGCGTTCATAGGAAGTCGGGACAAGAACCTGGATTTCGGATACCATGGTCCCGGCCGCTGTGAATTGCTGATGCCATCTTTTTTCCCATCAATGGCGTCAAAGTTAAATAAGGAGGAAAACCTGAATGCCCATAATAAAAAAAATCCTGGCGTCTATTGTGATCTGTTCCTTTTTTTTACAGGCGGCAACTGCCGGAAAAACAGATGAACCGATCTCCGAAGCGGATAAAAAAGCGCTGATAAAAGCCGTTTGCGAACGCATAGAAAAAATTTATGCCTTCACAGAAAACATCAAAAAAACCTGCGATCTTTTAAAAAGCAACCTGGAACAGGGAGCCTATGCGAAATACACGTCGCCCCGTGAATTTGCCTCGCGTTTGAACGAAGACCTCGAAATCGTTACCCACGACAAGCACTTCGGGATCTCCTATGACCCCAAGCAAGCCGCCGAAATGGCGGAACAAGCCAAAACAAGCGAGAATTATGCTTTCTACACACCGCAACTGGTTCGACAGTACCGGCGCATGAATTACGGTTTCAAGGAATTGAAGATTCTGGAGGGCAATGTCGGCTATCTGGACCTGCGGGATTTTTTCCCCCTCAAATGGGTGGCCGACTCGGCGGTTGCCGCCATGAATTTTCTGGCCAATTGCGATGCCGTAATTATCGATCTGCGCTTCAACGGCGGCGGTGAGGACCTGACCGTGAATTTTCTTTTAAGTTATTTCCTCGATTCCAGTGAATCCACCATCACCTTCAACACCAATTATACGCGTTTCAACAATTCCTACTATCAGGCGACCACCTGGCCCTATGTACCCGGCAAAACACTCTATCACATGCCATTGTATCTGCTCACATCAAAAACGTCTTTTTCCGGAGCCGAAGCCTTCGCCTTTCGCTTGAAAAACCTGCAGCGGGCCACCCTGGTCGGCGAAACGACGCGGGGCGGCGCCAACCCTGTTGAAATCCAGGAGATCGGGCGTAAATATGTAATCTATATTCCCTCTTCAAAAAGTGTCGGTTCCATGACCGCTGCCGATTGGGAAGGGGTCGGCGTCAAACCCGATATCGAGGTGGAAGCATCGGAAGCCCTGACCGTTGCCCACCTGGAGGCGATCAAGGCATTGTCTGCAAAATCCGGCGATGAGAAAGACAAATTCCTCTATCAATGGACCAGCGATGGAATCAAGGCGAAAAATCACCCGTTCCCCGTCAATCCGGCCCTTTTCCAATCCTATATGGGTGTCTACGGCGACAGAATCATTGGAATTCACCACAACGAACTCTATTTTCAAAGAGGAGAGCGAGCCAAAATGAAAATGATCGCCATGGCCGAGAATCTGTTCATGATAGAGAACATGGACTACTTAAGGCTGAGGTTCGTCAAGGAAAAAGACGGCACGGTCAGCCTGGAATCACTGTACGATGATGGCCGGGTGACGTCCTCCGCAAAAAACAAAACACAGGAGAATTCGGAATGAAACGAATGTTGTCAATTTGTTGTTTGCTCATCCTGGCGGTCCTGGACGGTTCCGCACAGCAAAAGGAGTTTCCAAAGCTCACCGGCCCCTACCTGGGTCAGAAGCCGCCGGGGATGGTGCCGGAGCAGTTCGGGGTCGGGATCATTGACCGCGACGAGCGGATATTTGCCATTGCCTTCTCCCCCGATGGCAGGGAATGCTTCTATACAAAGTCCTTCAAGACGAACGCGATCATGACGGCCAGGGAAACGGACGGTCGATGGACCGAACCGAAAATCGCCGATTTCTCGGGCAAAGCCTTCGACTTCGAGCCGCACATTACCATCGATGGCAAAAAACTGATCTTCGGCTCGATGAGGCACCTGCCAGGCGCGGGGGGAAAAGATGAACTCCATCAATGGCAGTTGGAAAAAACCGCCGACGGCTGGTCTGAACCGAAGCCCCTGGGACCGCCGTTTAGCGACGGATTCTGCATGTATGTTTCCGTTACCGAAAATGGCAACATGTATTACACGGGAGAAGACGGGATCTACATGTCAAAATTCCTGGACGGGAAATATTCATCTCCCGAAAAACTCGGCGACGCCGTCAATCACTTGCAATACGCCGCCCATCCGTTCATTGCCCCCGACGAGTCCTATTTGATGTTTGACGCCCAGCCCCAGGAGGGAAACGCCGAGTTGTTCATCAGCTTTCGCAACGTTGACGGGACGTGGGCCATTCCCCAAAAGCTTGATTCCCGTTTCAATACCGACCAGGAGGAATTGTGCGCTTTTATGAGCCGCGACGACAAGTACCTGTTTTTTTCTCGCTTGGCAGCCGGCAAGGGGGACATCTTCTGGGTCTCGGCCAAAATCATCGACGAGTTGAGGCCGAAGTAATATGCTTCATCCCAAATGACACGCCACGCAGGGGGCACGATGAAAAAACAGATGGTTGTGCTTTTTGCCGTGCTGCTGGCCGTCGGGGGCGCGGGGTATATCGCTTTTTCCCATCAATGGCTGCGATATGTTTTTGCCCATGCCGGCGGACTGGGGATCATGGGATTCCTGGGCCTGCTGGCGGGGGCGATCGCCGCGCGCAAAGGATACCATTTCATGCGGGCCTTTTGGCTGGGATCCGCCCCGCCCTCCCTGCTGGGAGTCCTCGCCGTCCTCATCGTGCATGGGTCGGGAGGAAGTGGCTGCGGCGGGATCGTCAGCCTGGCCGCTTCATTCCTCGTGATCGCTCTCTATGGCCTTGCCAGGAAAAAAACTGCCGGCTAGGCGAATCCCAGAATAATTCGCTGGAGGTGGCCGCACGTACAAAGGAACTTGAAAAAAAATGCCGATGACACAAAATAATCCCAGATTCCCCGGAGGCACCCGATGCAGTGTGCCGTGATCGCCCATGACGGAACGGACGGAAAGCCCTGATAAAGAGCGTGTCATGCCAGTAAAAATATTGCCGCTGGCTTTGATCCTGACTTTCTGCTGCCTGGCCCCGGGATGGGGACAAAAACAGGCCCCCAACCGGCTGACCGGCCCGTATCTCGGCCAGAAGCCGCCGGGGATGACTCCCGAGTTGTTCGCGCCGGGGATAATATCATTAGCGGGATTCGTAGATTTTAAGGGTTCATTCTCTCCCGACGGAAACGAGTACTATTTTTACAGATTATCGCATCCGCCTGATGAACTAGTCCTAACATTTCCGTGCATAGCGCCGGATGGCAGCTATTTATTTTTTAGTAAAAATGGAGATATTTGGTGGGTTGATACAAAAGTGATCGAAAAGTTACGGCCCTTGGAATAAAAAAAAGGAGAAAACAAGATGAAAAAATCAATTATTATCAGCAGTTTGCTGCTTGTGGTAGCAATAGTTATTGATGCGGAACAAAAAGAGTTTCCGAAATTAACCGGCCCCTACCTGGGGCAGAGGCTCCCGGGCACGACGCCCGAGCTCTTTGCGCCCGGAATCATTTCGACGGGATTGCACGAGGGGGTATGCACCTTCATGCCGGACGGCAGCGAAATCATCTTCAACGTACTGTATCGAAAGCCTCATTCCCATTCCGTTTACAGTTCTCTTGTAGCAAGCCGGTTGGTGAACGGCCAATGGGCTCCACCCGAGGTCCTAAAATTCTCCGGAGGGAAGAACCTGGACACGGCGCCATTCATAAGTTACGACGGGAAGGAACTGTTCTTCGAGTCGAACCGGCCGACGAACAGGGCGGACCTGAAAAACAAGACTAATATCTGGAGATGCTCGAGGACGCCCGCCGGCTGGAGCGATCCCGAGCCGCTTCCCTCGCCGATCAACGGCCGGGGGAACGTGTTCGGCCCCTCCATGTCCAGCTCCGGCGCGTTCTACTTTACCTTGGCGGACGCGAAGGGGAACAGCGCCATCTATGCATCTCACTTTTCAGCAGGAAAGTTTTCGGAACCGAAAAGGCTGCCGGAATGCGTGAACGTGAAGCAAGGCACCTTCGATGGCGTGATCTCTCCCGACGGGAGCTACTACATCGTTTGCGTCTACAACAAGGAGGATTCGCTCGGAGAGACCGATATGTATATCACGTTCAAGAACGAGCGGAGCGATTGGACACCCTTGAAGAACCTTGGCAAAGCGATCAACACGGAGCGGAATGACGGATCGGCGAAGATCTCGCCCGACGGCAAGATCATCTTCTTCGCCGGATGCCTGGTAAGCCACAATTATTACAATGACGCCCTCACCTACGCGGATATCCTGAACAACATCCTTAAGCCGCAGTACGGTAATTCCGACATCTACTGGATTTCCGCCGAGTTCATCGAGGCATTGCGGTCCAGGGCAATGGAAGGGATGAAAAAAGACGCGGGCGCTCCCGAAAAGTCCAAGACCGCCCGGGGGCCACTGACGCTCGCCCGCATCGCCAATTCGGGGGTCATGCTGGCCTCCGGGAAGGTCAAGATCCTGATCGACGCCCTGTTCGACAAGCCTCCTACCAATTACCGGTCCCCCGACCCGGAAACTCTCGAAAAGATCATGACGGGCGTCGCGCCCTCTAAGATCGACATGGTTCGGCAGCATTACAAGGACATCTTCCTCCTGCGGCCCGGCATGCCGGCCAAGACTTTTCGGCAGGGACGGGAGTAGCCGCGGTCCATCGCCTCGGCAATGTTTTTATAAAAGAGAAGAGAAATCCGGACGTCTATAGTGTGGAAGCGCAGCACTTTCCGGATTTTTCCTTTTCTTGTTGATGCGAAATAAAAACGGAGGATCGAAATGATGCGGAGAACACGTTTTATCCTGATCGTATTTTTGGTCTCAATATTGCCAGGTTGCGGACTGGATCTGGATTGGAAGGCGGATGAAGAATTCAACAATTCCATTCAGCCGCCGCAGGAGGTGATGAACGCCATCGGGGTGAAAGAGGGGATGGTCATCGGCGAATTCGGCGCCGGGTATGGGCGCTTCACCCTGCCCCTTGCCGCGCGTGTCGGAGAAAGCGGGCGTGTCTATGCGAATGATATCGAGGAATCGTCCCTTGCATTTCTCAGAAAAAGATGCCGCAAAGCAGGATTGAAGAATGTCAGAACGATATTGGGGAAATATGAAGATCCTCTCTTTTCAAAAGGCTCCCTGGACATGGCCATCTCCACGCTGGTATACCATGAGATCGAAAACCCGGTGGTCTTTTTGAAAAACCTGATTCCGGCTCTCAAGCCGGACGCCCCTCTCGTCATTATCGACAATGCTCCAGGCAAAAACAAGGAAAAAAGCAATGCCGGCCGGGACTGGAAGCAGGAATTCGCAGATGCAGGATTTGAAATCGTGAGAATGGAGAAACTGCATGAACGGGATATCATATACATACTGAAAGTTGCCACTCGGTAAGGAATGCTGGGAAGGAATCAGGGGCAAACTTCAAAATGAAAAAAATTCAAGTGATCGCGCGCCGGGAATGGCGGGCCTGGCTGCAGGCCAACGGCGAAAAGGAAAAGGAGATCTGGCTGGTCTTCAACAAGAAAGAAACGGGCAAAAAAAGCTTGGCCTACGACAAGTCGGTCGAGGAAGCCTTGTGCTTCGGCTGGATCGACAGCATCATCAAGCGCATTGACGAGAAGACATACGCCCGGAAATTCACGCCGCGCAACCGCGGCAGCAAGTGGTCGGAGCTGAACATCGCGCGGGCGAAGAAGATGATCGCCGCCGGCCTGATGACTCCAACCGGCCTGGCCAAGATCAGGCCGGACGTTCTCAAGAGCCCACCCGCCCCGGCGCCACCCAAACCATCCCCCGCATTCACCATCCCGGCCTTCATCCTCGAAGCCATGGCCGCGGACAAGCCCGCCTGGGATTATTTTCAGGCCCTGGCCCCTTCTTACCGCCGTCTTTACTGTCGCTGGGTGGCCAGCGCCAAAAAAGAGGAGACCCGGCAAAAAAGGCTGGCTGAACTGATCGCCACCATGCGCGCCGGGCGCAAGCTGGGGATGAAATAACCCTGCCCCGGTTCACGCGCCTGGCCCACGACATCGCCAAGCTGTTCCAGTTGCCCATCGAGGAGGTCTTCCGGTTCGAAGATTGAGCCACAGGCGGGGTCGTGCCTTGTCGCTAAACCTTGACAATTCGAATCGCAGGGAATAGCATGTTTCCAGTCGTGCCCGCGGCGCAGGAAGGGCGAAAGCGCCGGCCGCAGCCTGCTGAAAATGGAGGCGCTTCGCCGGGGAGGGAAAGATGATCAAAAAAACTCTGGCCATCCTGGTGTTGTCGGGACTGCTGCTTCTGCCCTTGAGCTGCAGCAAGAAATCCGACGAGTTGAGCGATTCGGAGGTCAACGAGGTATTCAACACGCTGTGCCTGCTGATCGATAGAGCCATGAGCCAGGCCAATGCCAGTGCCATGGCCGCGGGCGGGCATGTGGCGGAAAGCTGGCAAGCCGCCGACATCATCACCCGATACGTCAACTGGGTAGGAGAAGGGGACTTGCTCGGGGTTTCACTCGTCGGCTGGATCACCGTGGATACCGTCACTTATGAGTACAAAAGCGAAGTCACAATCGCGATGGGCCTTTACGATGCGTCCTCCGATCAGAACATCTTGATCGTCAATTCCCTGAACGGGAAATTAGCATTCAACGGCGTGGCTGCCCCAACGATTCAGTCTCATCATGCGGAGCATCTATACGAATTCGACATCATCATCGGCACTACCCAATATATAGGTGCCGCCGAATATGACGTCGATGCCCTGGGGAGCGCGATAACCATCAGCGGGACGGTCGTCCTCAACGGCAAAACATACAGCATCTCCTCTTGAAACGACGGGACGAGCCGATCCCCCGTTGGTCGCTGAACCGGTGGTTTCAATTTCTTTTCCAATAACGTACAATCTCTTCACGACAATCAAAAGATCCGTATAGGTGCAGCATGAAGACAAAGAAGGACCACAAGAGGGAGAGCCAGCGGCATCAGGCCGAGCAGTTGATCAAGAACTTCAAGAAAAGGGGCATCGACGGCATCTACTGCAATAATGCCTCCGAGGCGGTCGAGGAGATCCTCCGCCGCATCCCGGCCGGCGCGCTGGTCGGCCTGGGCGGTTCGGAGACGATCCTGGAGTCGGGGCTGGTCGACGCCCTGCGCCGGATGGACATCCGCTTGCTGGACAGGTACAAGGAAGGGGTCGGCAAGGAAGAGGTCAA
>Ga0307380_10004179_pt1 | contig 19609 bp, 16 predicted proteins | sample UN3MG_FD_202239 | JGI IMG/M metagenome (GOLD analysis project Ga0307380, IMG submission 202239) | Soil microbial communities from Risofladan, Vaasa, Finland - UN-3 | ecosystem: Environmental > Terrestrial > Soil > Coastal area > Acid sulfate soil | place: Finland: Risofladan, Vaasa | collected... | reverse complement strand
AAATCGTCGGTGAAACAACGGGGTACACCAACCGGTCATATCTCATAGGAGGTCGAAATGCCTGAGATGAACCAATCGCCTCTGTCTACTACCCCCGCTTTCAGCCAGCCGCGCACGAGGCGCATTACCGGCTGTGGAGCGTGGAGTTTGACGAGCAGCGTGTCGTGCGATATGCGGTCGAAGCATTTTTCGATGTCGGCGTCCAGAACGAACTTGGGTTTCAGACAGATGGCGTTGAAGGATGCCCAAGCCGCGCTTTTCGTTCGGGTTATTGGGTTTGGGAATGTACACCCGTCGTATCGGTGCAACTGTCCAGCCTGTCAGGCGGCGCAATGTCCCGGCTAATCGTAGCCGTTGTTTTGCGGTGAGTGCTGCGACGCCATCTACTCCCGGCGTGCGTTTGCCGCGATTCTCCTGCGTCACCTGGCGCACTGCCAGACAGAGCGCCGACCACGAGCGAAGCAGCAGCCGTTGTAACCGGTGGACACGCTTCCAGTCGCCCTGTCGCGGCGCTCGGTAGATGCGTTCTTGAAGCCGGCAGACGTTCCGCTGGTATTGCTTCCAGGGGAGCGCCGCCCAGTCCTCAGTATGGGGTGTCCCTGTTTTCGATTGTCAAAGTTCAGGCAAGGTGTCCCAAGTGGCCTTCTTTTCGACCAACAAATGGCTCTGTTTTCGCTTGACAAAAGCAACCCCCCTTCAGAGGGGGGTGAGAGCCGCAAGGGGTTGCCCCGTTCCGTGACCACAGGACGGTACTCTACGCCGTGTCCCACGTTTCGAGTGAATACCCCGTGACGCATGAACACTGGGCCGAGGGGGACAAGTTCCCTTTTGGGCCTGCATCTCAGCCGCTTTTGCAGGTTCTAACTCACGACGCTTCAACCATACCTTCGTTGCCTGTCCATAGTCACCCGCTCAGACAGGTCGCCGCCTGCGGCTGGCCGCTTATCCCTTTCTGACCCTTGCACGCCGCCGCGCGTTTACCAGTCGCCCAACGTAGGGTGATGCTCTCTCTCCTTCACCTGGAGGGCTGGAGTTGGCAGACGGTGTCTGTCGCACCCGCCTGGACATACAGTTGTCAAAGTGCTCGCCTGTGCCGCTCATCCCCCTTCGGCCTTCTGGCCTCCGGTTTCGAGCGAACGGGTCGCGCCATGCGGTTGTTGGGCGGCCGTTAGTATATACGATATAATTGAACCTGCCCCCCATAAAAATCGCGCTGCTGGATTAATTTCATTTTCGATGCAAGTATTTGCGGGATTAGCCCCTTTGGATCAGTATACGAGTTATGGCTGTAGACCAGCCAGACCCTGTTATGCCCGCGCAACAATGAAAGTAACTTGGGTATATCGCTATCCGTCATCTTTGGTTCCAGGATACCGCTATCGAACAGATCTACGGGAACCCCATATTTCTCTACCTGGATAGAATACAGGCTTTCATATGGTTTAAAATAATAGTCGAATGGGATTACCACAAAGTTGGAATTGAAAAGGACCAAATCATCCTTTTGAGCGAATAATGCGACATAACCGGCAGCAGTGCTCCAATCCTCTTTTTGGTAGAACCTGTAATAATCGCCGGCAGAAAACAGGGAGTATGTACCCAAAATCCCCACCATCGCGATAATAAGAAGGCGAAATCTTAATTGAGCGATTCCAGCTGCCAGTACCAGGAACAATGGAACCGTTGTCCAGATCAGGGTTCGATCGAGAAAAATAGGTCGGCGGATGCTCACGATCAGCTCACCCAGGAAGGGGAGGGCGAACAGAACAGCCAGAAATAAGAATTGCGATATTTTTCTCCGGTAATGCACCAGTGCTAAACATAACACCAGCGCGTACAGGATCCACATCACCATTACCTGGCTGCTTTGAAGATATAGCATAGAATAGTTCAAAAAGGATTCAAGTACCTGGATGACGCTGTCCCAACTTGGTTTAGGAATCCAAAACTCCTGATAGACTCTGGTGGCTTGACTGATAAAGGCAAATATCCATGGACTCCATAGCAAGAAGATGACAATCTGAGCCTTCACCCAGTTCCAAAAAGAGGGAGCCTGGAAGGCAGGTAGAGATCCCGATTTCGTTATCCTTTGAAAAAGCATCAGACCAAGAATGAAGATGTTGGTGGCTAAAAGGAAAAGGACAGCCGTATTGTGGGTGAGCATGGTCGCAGCCGAGAACACGATAAATGCAACCCAGGCCAAGTCAGTCTCAATGGTCTGGATGGGTAACCAACGATGGCGGAACATCCGGGCTCTCCACCCGGTTTGATTGCGGGGTTCAACCTTATAGCTGAAATATCCTCCGTTGTCTGGTTCAACCGGCCCAGACGTACGCCAGGCATGCAGATATTCCCGAAATTGGCTGCCGATAGGCCTGACGGAGCGTGAATCCGCAAGCAATCTGACCAGTGCATAAATCGCCACGGCTGCATTGAACGTCAGAAAGGTGTACATGCGCGTTTCCTGGGCGTAGGCGATGTTAAAAGGCGAAAGAGCCAGGATCACTGCTGCCGCCAATCCCACTATCGCACCAGACATGCGTTTGCCGATCAGGTAAATAATCGGGATTGTGCCTGCGCCGAATAGTGCTGAAAGCAGACGTACATAATAGGGCGTATCCCCATTGAGTGCTATCCAGTAATGGAGCAGGAGATAATAAAGGGGTGGGTGTTGGTCAATCTTGATCATCCATTGCAGCATATCGGCAACACTGTGGTTGGCCAGCCACACACTGAACGTTTCATCCAACCACATCCCTTTATGATCGAGTAGCAAAACTCGCAGAAAACCACCAATCAATGTGATGATGATTACCAACCAGGGCGCCAACTCTTCAATTTCGTTTTCTTCGTTCATCGTCTTTAAGAAACCTGTAATTCATAGATGTACCCGAAAGCAGGCTATTTTCCATGTTCGACCATGATTCGCCTGAATAAACTGATCAGGCGCAGATGTACATCGGTTAATGGATACCATGAACTGGGTATAAAGCCGCCCAACTTGTTAGTCGGCCTGTCTTTTCCACACTAAAACCACCGATTGGTATCTTGTACGACGATTCCGTTCCATAAAACCTCCTCGCATCATCTTATACGACTTCCCACTCGCATATCACCCATCTCGCGGCTTTAGGCCGCCTAAACCGCTTGCCATATTGAGACAAATCAGGTATAATAACCCTAGAACATACGTTCTGTCCCCGCCACCAGAACACTCAGTCACCAACATACCACCATAGCCCGCGGCGTGCAACCGAAAGGAGCCCCAAATGCCCAACCAACCCAAGAAACTGCTCGACCAGGTGCGTGACGACCTACGGCTCAAGCACTACTCTCTCCGTACAGAAGAGGCCTACGTCAGTTGGATCAAGCGCTACATCCTCTTCCACGACAAGCGCCACCCTGCCGAGATGGGCGCCCCCGAAACCGAAGCCTTCCTCACTCACCTGGCGTCGCCCCGATCATCCCACCGGCCATAACCGCTTCCGCCAAATCTTCCTCGACCACTGGGATCGCTGGTGTGACCTGCGTCTCGAAAGCCAAGTCCCCCCAGATCAACGCACCTACGTCTGCGACATCCGCCCCATCCGCGGCCGTCAGTCTCACCACTGGGCCCCAGTTGCCGGTGCCGCCCTCGTCCCGGTAGAACACATAGGCGGCCCCCTCGTTTTCCTGGCCTTCGACGTCCATCCCGGGCGCGCCGACGACAATGATGTCAGGGCCCACAGCAACGGACCAGCCAAACCAGTCCTCCGGCTCACCGCCGCCGGCGGTCAGCTTGGCCAACTGCCCCTGGAGTGTCTGCCACTCGGCGGCAGTCAGGCCGGCGGGCACCTCGCCCGGCTCTGCTGCCCGCACCTCAGGACCACCTGGGCCCAAGAGGCCAGCCGGCAGCCACAGGCCGCCCGCCAGCCACAGCACCCCCAGAGTGAACGACACCAAAATGCGTGCGCCTTTCATCGGAATACTCCTTTCTCTGTCCTTGATCTGGACTCGACCCAACGCACTCCGCCGCACGGTGCAGCGGAAACAGGCGGGTAGAAACAGGAGAGCGGAAACCGGGTGGAGCATGACAGGCGTCGGGAGTGTCGTGGAAGAACTGTGAGCCTGTCTACACCATATACTATACATCCAGAATGAGTCGCTGTCAATACGTCGAGTTTTGGTCTTAGGGCTGTTGCATAGTCTATTGACAAACGGGCGAAAGAGCCCCTTTGACCGAGCCAATGACTACCCGGCCGTGGTCCAATCACCGCTATTCTGATTGTACGGCTGGTGGCGCGCACGTTCCGCGCCCAGCACCTGCTCTCCGGACAACCGTTCTCGGTCGGGCGTTACTTCCGTACGCTCCTGGACAGACCTGCCAGGTTTCCAAAACCTGGCAGGTCTCGGGCCTAATCGTCCTCCCCGATCAGACCTGCCAGGTCTCCGTCGGACGCGCCGCGTCCGCAACCTGGCAGGTCTTGCGTCCCGCTTCAGCCGCGTCGCCTTGTCCGAAAGCATCGCCGGGTAAGAGGAATACGGGCACTCGCGAAAGTCGCCGGCGAAGCCGTGCTTTTGCGGGCTAAAGTGAATGTAGCGCACCAGCGCCGCCAAGTAGCCGTCGGACGTAACAGGGATACGGCCAAAGCGTTTCTGGAACAGACTGCCGGTGCGCCCATAGGCTTTGTTGATGGATTTGGCGTAACTGTTGAAAAAGTTGGAGAATTGCTGCGTGGGGTCTAGACCTGGCAGGTTTTGAAAACCTGCCAGCTCGACTTTTGCAGCGGCCCGTGAGGACCAAGAACATTAACAACAGCAGATAATCAAGGCCTAGTTTTGGGAGCAAGGCGCACTGCTCCCATCTCGGCCACTTTGAGCGGCCGGGCTAAAAGGAACCGCCTGGGTTTCGGCAAGAGCCGTATCAGTAGCAGACTGCTGCCAAGAGCGGGGCCATCACTTCGCGCAGGGATTGTCCTTGAGTCAATCCTGCACCGATGAAGCAAGCCAGAGCCCACAAGCTCTGTGCTTGGGTGGCCCGACGCCAGAACGGTGTGCTGCCTTCGAGATCCATCTCGAGTTGACGTTGAAGCTTGTGCAAGAGCGCTGCGTCGTGTGGGGTGGCACGCAGTAGGCTATAGGCGACGGCGACGAGGCCAATATGCCGGGATATGGCCTGGAAGTCCCGCACCTGATACTTGTCCAACCCCTCCGCCTTGCCCTCTTCGTGATAGACTTCAACGGGCCAGCGGTGGCGTCGAATACGGGTGATGCCTGGCGCCTGCCAGTGCAGGCAGTTGGATCTGAAGCAGTTGCTCGGCGATGATGAGTTTGCTCTGATACAACGCCGCCACTTCCGGTTTGTGCTGATGACGTCGCCACACCCCTTGCAAGTAATTCCGCCATTTCGGGAAACTCCACTCTCGAAATCGGGCAAGACAGTGCGAAAAAACCGTATTCTTCATTGCTGGAACCCACCCAAACCCATTGACACAGCTCGTATTCTGTGGTATACTGCTCGCAAACGATTGCGCAATCCTTTGCGCAATCCTCTGCAGAAGGGTTTGCGAACCTGTTTGCGCATTTGAGGAGGGGGTGCCCCATCGTTACGATGCGCGACGTGGCAGAGCGCGCCGGTGTCTCCATCACCACTGTCTCCCATGTGATCAACGAGACACGTCCCGTCAGCGACGAGCTGCGGCAGCGAGTGCTGGCCGCCATGCAGGAGTTGGGCTACCAGCCCAATCTGCTGGCTCGCGGTCTGCGCCGTGGAGAGACGCATACCATTGGCATGATCGTCCCCGACAGTGCCAACCCCTTCTTTGCCGAACTGGCCCGAGGCATCGAGGATACCGTCTTCGAGCAGGGCTACAACGTCATCCTGTGCAACTCCGATGGCGACCTGGACAAGGAACTCCTCTACGCCAACGTGCTGGCCGAGAAACGGGTTGACGGCATCCTCTTCGTGGCGGCCGGTGTGAGCACAGAGCACATCCAGACCCTGCAAGAGCAGCGCATGCCTGTGGTCGTCGTGGATCGCGAGGTTCCCGACGCAGCTGTGGATTCGGTGTTGACCGACAACGCTCGAGGCGGATGGCTGGCTACCCGCCATCTGCTTGACCTGGGTCATCGGCGCATCGGTTGCGTCGCTGGCCCCTCGGACGTCACCCCCAGCGCCGAACGGATCACCGGCTATCGGCAGGCCCTGGACGAGGGCGGCGTTCCCGTGGACGAAGCGCTCATCCTGAAAGGGGACTTTCAGTACGAAAGTGGCTACCAGGCAGCGCGCCAACTCTTGTCAATGGACGATTCCCTCACGGCCATTTTCGCCTGCAACGACCTGATGGCCATCGGCGCGATCAGCGCGGCTGTGGAGGTGGGACAGCGGGTTCCGGCAGACCTGTCCGTGGTCGGCTTCGACGACGTGCGCCTGGCATCTTTCGCCAATCCTGCCCTCACCACAGTTGCCCAACCCAAGTACGAGATGGGCGTGGTGGCCGCGACAATGTTGCTGGAGCGCATGCACGACCTTGGCATTCCGCCGCGCCGGAGAGTGCTCGATACAAGACTGCTGATCCGCCAATCTACTGCTCGTGTAGGAGCGCCTGTAGGATGAAGCGCGATAAGCATTAGCGCGAGGAAGATATATGGCTGCACACATCACCGTCGTCGGTAGCTTGAACATGGACCTGGTCGCCCGCGCGCCGCGCATTCCCCAGCCCGGCGAGACGATCATCGGCGGCGACTTTCACACCGTGCCGGGCGGAAAAGGCGCTAACCAGGCCGTGGCGGCCGTCCGGCTGGGAGCTCAGGTCTCGATGGTTGGGCGGGTCGGGCGTGATGCGTTCGCCGAATCACTGCTCAACAACCTGGCCGCCGCGGGTGTGGACCACGCCTTTGTAATCCATGACCCTGAGGCCGCCACCGGCGTGGCTCTCATCGTGGTTGACGATGCCGGGCAGAACAGCATTGTCGTCGCCTCCGGGGCCAACATGCGACTCTCTCCAGCAGACGTGGATGGAGCCGAGGCCGCGATTGCCGGCGCCGACGTGCTGCTCCTGCAACTGGAGAGCCCACTGGAGACCGTGACCCGGGCGGCCAAAGTCGCTCACGCCCACAGGGTGACCGTCATTCTCAACCCGGCCCCTGCACGCTCGCTGCCTGACGCGTTGCTGGCGCTAGTGGACGTGCTCATCCCCAACGAGAGCGAGACGGCGCTGTTGACCGGCTTGCCCGTCCGCGATCCAGCCGAGGCTGAGGCGGCGGCTGCGGCACTGCGAGAACTGGGCGTGGGCACAGTAATTCTCACCCTGGGAGAGCGAGGTGCGTTGCTAGCGCGGGAGGACAGGGCAGAGTACTTCCCCGCCTTCGAGGTAACGCCGGTGGACACGACGGCCTCGGGCGATGCATTTGTGGGCGGCTTTGCCGTGGCCCTGGCCGAAGGCCGATCGCTGGCTGAAGCAGTACAGTGGGGGAATGGTGCCGGTGCCCTCGCTACCACTAGACTGGGCGCCCAGCCCTCTCTGCCTACCCGCCAGGAATTGGAGAGATTGCTGACTACAGGAACCGTAAAAGTAGCTACGTGAAGAAAATAGGCATTCTCAACCAGCCCATCTCATCCGTCATCGCTGGCCTGGGCCATACGGACACGTTGGTCATTGCCGACGCCGGCCTGCCGATCCCTCCCGAGACGCAGCGCATTGATCTGGCACTCGCGGAGGGCATCCCCTCCTTTCTCGACACGCTGCGCGTTGTGCTGACGGAAATGAAGGTGGAGCGGGCCATCATAGCCGAGGAGATGCTCGACTTAAGCCCACAGGTTTACGAGGCGGTCAAAGAGATGCTGGGGGATGTGCCCATCGAGACCGTGACGCACCTCATCTTTAAAGAACAAACTCGTTCGGCCCGGGCTGTGATCCGGACCGGTGAGTTTACCCCCTATGCCAACGTCATCTTGACTGCTGGGGTGGTGTTCTGATCGGTCGTGGGCGGGAAGGAGGTGATAAGAGATCTGAGACAGAGCAAAAAAGTGCGCACAGATCATCCGCTATCCCTGGACAAGGGGGATGGTCTGTGCGCCCAAACCTGGTGGAGCGATTCCACCACACACGCATCCGATTATAAACGATAAGCATAAGGAGGTCAAAAGATGAACCGCGTTCGTTTGTTGTGGATATTGTCTATCGTGACAATCCTGGCAATGGTATTGGTAGGCTGCGCGCCCGCGCCAACCGAGGCGCCAGTGGTAGAGGAGCCAGCAGAAGAAGAACCGGCAGAAGAGCCTGCGGAAGAGGAACCAGTAGCACCTGCTGAAAAGACAACAGTCACACTATGGACGGATCCACCGGGAGGTGGAGAGGCGGCTACCTGTCTCGCCGCGACCGTAGTTGACCCGTTTAACGAGCAGAGCGACACCATTGTTGTGGAGGTTGTCTACCAGCCCGAAGCATGGGATGCCATTCGTACCGCGCTGGCGGGCGGCGCTGGCCCCGACATAGTCGATACCCCCGGCCCGTCGTTTGTATATGAATTGGTCCAGGCCGACCAACTGATGGCGCTGGATGAGTTTGGCGACGAGTTTGGGTGGGGCGAGTTGTTCGTGCCCTGGGCGTTGAGCCTGGGAGACGTGGATGGTGAGTTGTATAGCATCGCAGACGAGCTCGAAACGCTGATCCTCTATTACAACACAGCCGTCTTTGAAGAGCACGGCTGGGAGCCACCCACGACGTTGGCCGAACTGGACGTACTCTGCGAGGAGATCGAGGCCGCAGGCGTCATCCCCTTTAGCCATGGAAATGGCGACTGGCGCCCGGCCAATGAGTGGTTCGTCGGTGAATACCTGAACCACGTGGCCGGCCCGGACAAGGTGTACCAGGCGCTGACCGGGGAGATTCCCTGGACCGATCCAGATTTCGTGCGCGCCATCGAACTGCTCGACGAACATCAGCAAAAGGGCTGGTTTATGGGTGGTCTAGAGTTCTACTATACCACTGGCTGGGATGATTATATCATCGCCCTCGCCAGCGGTGAGGCGGCCATGAAAATCGAGGGTACCTGGGTTGCGGACGCTTTGATTGAGCAAATCGACACCGGGGAATACGGCGACAATGATTGGGACTGGGTGCCGGTGCCCTCTATGGGCGGCGAGGCGATCTTTGACCTTGGGATGGGCCATACCTGGTCCGTTAACAAAAAAGCCGCGAACCCACGAGCGGCCGCCGAATTCCTCACTTACTTTTTCTCACCCGAGGTCCAGGCGCGACGTTTCAGAGAGTGTGGTCTCGTTCCGGGGCCTGTCCGGCTGGAAGCGGATATGCTGGAAGGCGTAGACCCCCGCATGGCCGGGATGATTGTGGCGTTGGCCGAAGCGTCCGACGCTGGCAACTATGGGTACACGACTTGGACTTTCTGGCCGCCCAAGAGTGACGTCTACATCTACGAAGAAATCGAGAGGGTCTGGGCCGGCGAGATCGGGCCCAGAGAATATCTGGAAGGGCTGCGAGATATTTTCGACCAAGAGTTCGCGGCTGGCGAGATGCCGCCTATCCCAACTCGCTAGTCTCTCCCGTTAGTCGGGGTGCTCCGGCTATGATGCCGGGGCATCCCGCCCTCCCCGCCAGGCGGCGTGGCTACAGACCGAGTATCAGAAAGGAATATATTATGACACGTCTGCAAAAGATACGACACTGGTTCCGTGGCCCCACCTTTCGGAAAAAGATCCTTCCCTGGCTGCTCATTTTGCCCATCCTGTTGATCCACCTCCTCGTCGTCATCGGGCCTTCACTGGGAGCCTTTTACTATTCACTCACCGACTGGTCCGGCATCGGGGCGGCCGACTTTATCGGGCTGGATAATTTCCGCACCCTCGTTGAGGATACAAACTTTCGAAAGGCGTTTAGCAACAACATGGTCTGGTCGGCCTTTTTTCTCACCGTTCCCTTTGTTCTGGCTTTGGTGGTTGCCAGCCTGCTGGCGGGCTTGCGGCGCGGCGCCATGTTCTATCGCGCCACCATTTTCCTCCCCTACGTCCTGCCGAGTGTGATCACGGCAAGTATCTGGAGCAATCTGATGAATCCAAGGCTCGGTATTGGCGCGCAACTGGCCAAACTGGGAATACCGTTCCTCAATCGTGCCTTCCTGGGCAATCCTGATACCGTCTTGCTCTCGGTTGCCTTTATTGACAACTGGCACTTTTGGGGTTTCTTGATGGTCTTGTTTCTGGCGGCGATGCAGAATATCCCCCCGGATCTGTACGACTCGGCCAAGATCGATGGCGCCAACCGTTTCCAGGAGTTTTGGCACGTGACGATCCCCGGCATCCGGCCCACGCTGCTCTTTATGTTTATGATGATAGCGATCTGGTCTTTTCTGGTGTTTGACTATGTCTGGTTGCTCACTCAGGGAGGGCCGGCCGGCGCCTCCGACGTACTGGGGACGTTTCTCTTCAGAGAAGCGTTTAACCGCTTTGAGGCCGGCTATGCATCCGCCATCGGCCTCACCATGAGCTTTTTCGCAATCCTGATTATCGGCCTGTTTGGATTCCTGCGCCGACGAGGATGGGAAATATGATCAAAAGAATATTCAAACCACAGCGCCAGAGCAGCCAGGTCATCAACTATGTTGTGCTGACTCTGGCCCTGCTCTTTGCCCTGGGGCCGCTGGTTGTTCTTGGATTCAATTCAGTCAAAAGCACTGCTGAAGCGATGGCCAATCCCTTGGGGCCACCCAGAGAGATTCACCTGGAGAATTACCCCAATGCCTGGGTGGAAGGGAAACTCTCGACAACGGTGCGCAACAGCGCAATCCTGGTGGCGGGCACGGTCGCCGGTGTGCTGGTGCTGGGAGGTCTGGCGGCCTTTAGTCTATCCCGGCTGGATCCACCAGGCTCCAACCTCTTTATGCTCTACATGCTGGGGGGATCAACCCTGCCCACCTTTCTCTTCCTGGTACCACTCTATTCCCTTTGGCGGATACTGGGGCTGGTTGACACCCTGTTTGGGCTGGTCGTGATCTATATTGCCCTTAACTCACCCTTTGCCATCTTTCTCCTGCGCTCCTATATGGTGCAAATACCGCGTGACTTTGAGGACGCTGCCCGCGTGGACGGCGCCAGCGAGATACAGGTCCTCACAAAAGTGATACTACCACTCGCGTGGCCCGGTTTCCTGACAGTTGGCCTGGTGACCGCGCTGGGTGTTTGGGGTGAGTTTCAGGTCGCGCTCATATTCGTGCACGTCCCAGACCTCTTCCCTGTAACAACCAGTTATTGGTATTTCACCACGCGATACAGCCGCGATTGGTCACTGACCAGTGCCGGGGCAATAATGATGATCGCACCAGTCCTGATCTTTTTCTTTAGCTTGCAGCGCCAGTTCATCGAGGGGCTGACCCAGGGTGGGCTAAAGGCCTGAGAACATGAATTTCGATACATACTACGACAGAGTCTATGGGGCATGGCTGGGGCGCGTCGCGGGCAGTCACTTTGGAGCGCCGCTCGAGTTCCGCCCATTCTCCTCCACTCAGAAAAAGTACTGCGCAGGTGGGCAGAAAGAGATCACCGGGTACGTCAAACCCGTGGACGCAGACCAGGTCAACGACGACGAGATTTACGAGATCGTGGGCCTGGTGGCGCTGGAGACGAAGGGCGTTGACATCACTTCCGAGGACATTGCGCGCGAATGGGACAAGCGGCTTTACAAGATGCAGTTCACGGCGGAGAGAGTCGCGCTCAAGAATATCCGGAAAGGCATGATGCCCCCCGATTGTGCCAGTGAAGCAAACGGCAACATCTGGTACGATGCGATCGGAGGGCAAATGAAAGCCGACATTTGGGGATTGATTGCCCCCAATTGCCCAGAGGTTGCCGCCCGGTACGCGGAGATTGACGGCCAGGTGGCCCACCAGGGCGTGGGTGTGGAGGGAGAGATTTTCGTCGCTGGAATGATCTCGAACGCCTTCGGCGAGTCAAATGTGAAAGAGCTGATACACAAGTCGTTAGAGTTGTTGCCACCTGAGAGCGTGTACCGTCAGTTCGTCGAAAAGACCGAGTCCATCCACCAGAAACACGAAAACTGGAGGCCCGCCAGAGAAGAGATGCTGCGGGAGTGGCACAAGATTCGCCAAGAGTTGAGGAGAAGCGCCGCGTTCAAGCGCAGGGTCGTTTTTCTCAACCGGCTGCTAAGTGGGTTGCACGTTCTCCCCAATGCTGGGATTATTGTCTTGAGCCTGTTGTACGGCGCGAACGACGCCATAGACCCCTTCGGACGCACGGTCTGCCTTGGAGGGATGATGGCACTCGACACGGATTGCAACTGCGGGAATATCGGCGCTATCATGGGAACCATCCTGGGGGCGAAAGGAATTCCCCTGGCATGGAAAGATCCGCTCAAGGATACATTTCACACCTATGTCAAAGGGTATGAACATTGGAAAATCTCTGAATTAGCCCAGAGAATCTGCCAGGTTGGCCAAGTCCTGGCCGCTTCGGGGCGAGATTTTGAGATGTGACAGAGGGAGGTGCGAATAGAACGATTTTTCCTGTTCTGTGCAAGAGCGACCAAGCTGCCCCCCACTTGTTGACTCCCCCTGAAACACAGCCTCGAACTGGTATTTGCAAAAGACGTGGCCTGCATCTGGTCCATACAGGCCCGGCAAGGAGGTGCAGACTTGCGCGGTCGGCCTCAGTCCGGCCCACGCCGAACCAAGGGCTATTATCGTCGGGGCACCCGATTCCCACAAGCTGTTAAGGTACAGGTAGGTTCGAGAGGATTATATGCAAGGAGTTGAGAGTGAGTCGCACAGGTAAATCTGGATCATTTATTGTCCTTTCTGCAGGGACATTGGTCCTGGTTTCAGTGGTTGTGGCACTGTTCGCTTTGAGAAGAAATGCAGACACGGTCACCACGAGCGCAGGGACAGCTACTTCAACGGGTGCAGGTATCGTCACTGTGAGTGAAGAAGCGGTCATAGACAAGTTGAAAGGCGGCTGGGTGGGCCAGATGGCGGGCGTTACGTGGGGAGCGCCTACAGAATTCAGATGGCAGGGTACCACAATGCTTGACCTATCGGTGCCCACCTGGCGGCCAAGGCATATCAACGCTGGTTTCGACCAGGATGACATTTATGTCGAAATCCCATTCCTTGATGCGATGAGGGATCACGGTGTCAATTGCAGTTGGGAAATCTTTGGGGACTATTTCCGCGACACAGAGTTTCGACTTTGGCACGCCAATTGGGAGGCGCGCAACAACCTGAAACGGGGGATATCGTCACCCGATTCAGGTCACTATAGCAATAGTCTGCATGCTGATGATATTGACTGGCAGATTGAATCGGACTTTGTCGGTCAGATGTGTCCGGGTCAGGTGAGCGCAGCCATCGAAATGGCGTGGCGCGCTGGTCACGTGATGAACTATGGAGATGGCGTATACGGCGGCGTGTTTGTAGCAGCGATGCACGCCAAAGCATTTACTGCCTCAAGCGTTGACGAGATCATCCAAGCCGGTCGACAGGCAGTGCCCGCGGGTAGTGAATACCGGCATGTGATCGAGGACGTAATCGCGTGGGAAGAGCAAGGGAACACCTGGGAGCAGACCTGGCAACTGCTCCAGGACAAGTGGGGGGAGGACGACCGTTGCCCCGACGGCGTTGGCAATCCCCTCAACATTGATGCCAAGCTCAACGGGGCCTATGTCTTGATCGGGCTGCTCTATGGAGAAGGCGACTTTGAGAAGTCTATGCGGATCTCGATGCGTGCTGGCCAGGACAGCGACTGCAACCCATCCTCGGTGGGCGGTATCCTCGGCAACTACCTGGGGTTTTCCAACATCCCCGATGAGTGGAAGTCGGCCCTGGAGCTTTCTGACCGCCAGTTCGCTTACACCGACTACAGTTTCAACGACGCAGTCAACGTGAACCTGGAACTGGCGCGTGAGGTGCTCCTGATGAATGGGGGCTGGATTTCCGGGACGACCTGGTACATTCCTGAACAAGACGCAGTCAGGCCACCCATCCTGGAACAATGGCCAGAAGACGCGAACGACCAGCCGAATTTGAACGCTTCGGCAAAAGTCCAACAGGACCGCACCGTCAAATTCAGCGCCTCGGCGTCCGATGACGATGGCATCAAGGCCTACCAATGGTACTTTGGCGACCTTTCCTACGCCGACGGCCCCGACGTCGCGCACACCTACCGCCAGGACGGCACCTACGACGCCATCTGCTACGTAACCGACGACACCGGCAATACTGCCTGGCAGGTCATCCGGGTCACGGTTGGCCCAGATTAAGCACCACCCCCAACACCTTGGGGAGATTACGAGATGAGAAGACTCAACAGACCCAATTTCTGCTCGCGGCGGATTACAAATCCGCCGCCCAGTTGCCGGGTTGCAAACCCGGCGGGAGCCATCTTGGGTCTACTGAGACTCTTTCCACTGTTCCTTTCGATGACCTTTATCGTCTTGGCGGCGAGTAGCTGCGGGCCAAACTCATCCTCTACTTCAACTCCTCTATCGCCTACGCAGACGCCACCAGGTACGGACTACTATGCAGACAGCGTGAATGGTCAGGACTCGAACTCGGGTCTGTCGCCATCGTTAGCCTGGCAGACGCTCACGCCGGTGGATGACCACACCTTTGAGCCAGGCGACACGATCTACTTTGCCCGTGGATCCAGGTGGGACACTGGCTTGATCTTTCGTGATTCAGGCACAGCCGACCATCCGATTACGCTTACCTCCTACGGCACAGGTGACATGCCGGTATTTGAAAAGCCGAGCGGGATCGCAGTCTGGATTATGGGCAGTTACGTTGTCATAGACGGCCTTCACCTACAAAATGCGGCCAACGACCCCGATATCCCGTATGACTTTAGAGGAACCTTGCTCCTCTACTATGATACGGAGCACAACGTCGTCCGGAATTCCGAGTTCACCAACGCCGGTGTCGGCATCAGGGTCTTTGGCCAACATCACCTGATCGAGCACAATTATATTCACGACCTGGTCCTCGTCTATGACCGTCCAAAGGAGTCATATGGCGCGATTGGCATCAGCGTCAACGACTCTAACATCGAGGTAGCCCACAACCACTTTGAGAACTGTCGCCACGAGGCCGCCGCTTATGGCTATGACGGTGGTGCGATCGAAATCGAAGGTTTTACCTCCGTAAAAGACAACATCTACATCCATCACAACGTCTCAACCGGCAGCCAGGGCTTTATCGAGGTCACCGAGACAAAGACCACCAACGTCACGGTAGCACACAACATCAGCGACGACTACCAGCAATTGATTGCCTGGGATACAACAACACGTCCATCAGATTTCCTGGTAGAACACAACACTGTCATCCGCACCCATCCAGAAAACGCTTGCCCCCTCTTCACCATGTTCTACTACCGGGAAGAAGGACCAACCCCTGACGATTCGTGGCTGACGTTCCGCAACAACATCTTTTACACGACCTGGCGGCCGGTTCTAGATAGCGCCAACTATCCCTGCAACTATCCGCACGACCACAACCTGTTTTATACACCCAGCGGCTCTGCGATTTCCGACCCCGTGGGATATCCGCTGGGGCCAGGCGACGTCATCGCCGATCCGCAGTTCGTGGATTTTGGTGCGCGTGACCTGCATCTGCAACCGACCAGCCTCGCTATCGATATGGGGGCTGACCTGGGGTACACGAACGATTATGATGGTAACCCAGTGCCCATCGGGCCAGCGCCCGATGCGGGCGCCTATGAATATCAGAACTAATACAAAGGAGATTGAAAAGTGTCTATTCCAAATGATTACACGGAGCGCGTCTATGCCGGTGTGCTGGGCAAGATCATCGGTGTCTACGTGGGCCGGCCTTTCGAGGGCTGGACCTACGAGCGCATTATGAACGAGCTGGGCGAGATCTGGTACTATGTCCACGAAAAGCGCGAGCTCCCCTTGATCGTGACCGACGACGACATCACCGGCACCTTTACTTTCCTGCGCGCGCTGCCAGACTATGGTAACAATCGCGACTTGACCCCGGCCCAGATTGGGCGGACCTGGATGAACTATCTCATCGAAGAGCGCACGATCCTCTGGTGGGGCGGCTTGGGTAATTCCACCGAACACACCGCCTTCTTGCGCCTGAAAGACGGCATCGAGCCTCCGCGCAGCGGCTCGATCGAGATGAACAGCAAAGTGGTGGCCGAACAGATCGGCGCCCAAATCTTTATTGACGGCTGGGCGATGGTCGCACCCGGCGACCCCGGACTGGCCGCCGACCTGGCCCGTCGCGCCGCCAGCGTCAGCCACGACGGCGAGGCGATCTACGGTGCGCAGGTACTGGCTGCGATGGAAGCCCAGGCCTTTGTCGAATCGGACATCGGCAAGTTGATTGACATCGGCGTCTCCTTCATCCCCCAGGATTCCGTCATCGCTCGCATGATTGGCGACATCCGCGAGTGGCGCGGCAAGGAGCCCGATTGGCGGAAGGCTTTTGAGCTGCTCGTCGCTGATTACGGCTACGATAGGTATGGCGGCAACTGCCACATGGTGCCCAACCACGGCCTGATCGTCCTCAGTCTGCTGTACGGCGACGATGATTTCCAGAAGACGCTGATGATCGTGAACACCTGCGGCTGGGACACCGACTGCAACTCGGGCAACGTGGGCTGTTTGATGGGCATCAAGAACGGACTGGCGGGCATCGACGCTGGCCCCGACTGGCGTGGTCCCGTGGCCGACCGGCTTTACCTGCCCGCCGCCGATGGTGGGCGGGCCATCACCGACGCCGTCACGGAAACCTACCACGTCGTGAATATCGGTCGCGCCTTGGCTGGTGAGGAGCCATTAGCGCCCAAGGGCGGCACCCGCTTCCACTTTGAGTTGCCCGGCTCGGTGCAGGGCTTTCGGCCGGAGGATGCCGTCGAGTCCAAGGGCACGACGGCAGTGGAGAACGTGGAGGGACACAGCCGATGGGGGGCGCACAGCCTGGCCATACGCTACCATCACGTTGCGCCGGGTCGAGTTGCCCGGGTGGCTACGGCTACCTTTATCCCGCTGGATGCGATCAACCTGCCTGGCTACGGCTTGCTGGCCTCGCCTACGCTTTATCCAGGCCAGACGGTGCGGGCTGGGGTGGCTGCCGATGAGGGTAACGAAACGCCGGTCACCTGTCGTCTCTACATTCGCGCCTACGGAGCTGACGACGAACTGGTCAGGACGTACGGGCCGGAGACCATCTTGGAACCAGGTGCCGACCACGCTTTCGAATGGCGCATCGAGGACACCGGTGGCGCGCCGATCGCGGAGGTCGGCCTAGAGCTCAGCAGCGAACGACGGGCAGATGGCGCTGTTTACCTGGACTATCTGACCTGGGACGGTGCGCCCGATGTCGTTCTGACCCGCCCCGTAGGCGGCGGCACGATGTGGCGGCGGGCCTGGGTGGATGGTGTAGATCAATATGGCCCTTGGTGGCCCGAACCCTACCGCCTGGTGCAGAATCACGGCACTGGCTTGCTGATGCAAGGCACTCGCGAGTGGACTGACTACCGAGTTAGCGCTGACGTCACGCCGCACATGGTAAAGTCCGCCGGTATCGCTGCCCGAGTCCAGGGTATGCGTCGCTACTATGCCCTGCTGCTGTGCAATGACGGTGCGGATGGACATCCGACGGCGCGCCTGTTCAAGGCGCTGGATGGGAACACGGTGTTGGCTGAGGTGGATTTTGCGTGGAAGTTCGGTGAGACCCACGAACTCAGCCTGGAGGTTGTGGGCACGCGCCTGCGGGCGTGGGTTGACGCTCAACAACTCTTCGAACTGGACGACACCGACCGGCCTCTCACCGGCGGCGGCGTGGCCCTGGTCTGTGAGGAGGGTCGCACGGCTACTCAGGTCGTCAGGGTCCAACCTGCTGTAGCGTAGCATCTAATATCATAAATGATTTTCCGGCCATTCCGTGCGTCATTTGAATCGCCCAGAAAAAGCCAGCACTTGAGGCCAACTCGCCACGTTGTTATATGCTTACGATTCAGCAGACACTTTGCCACGAGGTCTTCAAGAGTATGTACTAGAGTGCTACTTTGGTGAGGTGCGCGCTGAAAATTGGACACGGCTGGATGGGATGAAATTTATGCTGATGTTCTTCAGCGCTATGTGGGGACTGCTGCAATACGGGATGCAAAGGGATGGGCTGGTTCGGATTGTCAATGGATTTGATTTCAAGGAATATGCCGGAACCACTTTTAAGGCGATGCGAGCGGTTCTCTCCTAGTCTTTTGCCGCCCAACACAGCATGGCGCGACCCGTTCGCTCAAAACCGGAGGCCAGCAGGCGATAGGTCAAAGTAATTCTATTATCAACAAAAAAAACTTCCAGGAGAGGTGAGGGCGATGGAACGAGCGGAGTGGCTAAAGCAGATGCGGGACAAGGCGGAGGCGTTGTACGATCATCTGTCGCCGGAGTATTGGGTGACGTACGGGCTGTATGCGAACGAGACGCACCGGGAGTATCTCCAGAAGTTCTTGGGGCGGCTGGCCCCGCGTAGCACCCTGCTGTCTGCGGCGTGTGGGGCGGGGCGGTATGATGGGATGTTGCTGGAGGCGGGGCACAGCGTTGTGGGCATTGACCAGTCCGAGGGAATGCTGGCCCGGGCGAGGGAGCGTTTTCCGGAGGTGCGGTATGAAAAGTTGGGTCTGCAAGAGATGGATTTCCGGGAGGCGTTTGACGGGGTGATCTGCATGGACGCGATGGAACACGTCTGCCCGGAGGATTGGCCGGGGATCCTGCGAGGGTTCCGGGAGGCGTTGAAGCCGGACGGGGTGCTGTATTTTACGGTGGTTCTGGCGGAGGCGGACAAGCTGGAGGATGCCTACGAGCAGGCGTTGGAGCGGGGACTACCGGTGGTGTTCGGGGAAGTGGCGGACGAGGTGGAGGAAGCCTACGAGCGGGCGTTGGGACTGCCGGCGGTGTTGGCGGACGAGGCGGACGAGGCGGCGTACCATTATTGTCCGTCGCTGGAGCAGGTCCGGGCGTGGATTGGACAAGCGGGGCTGGTGATCGAGGAGGAGGGGACGGGGAACTGGTATGAACATTTCATAGTGAGGAAGAGGTCGAAATGAAGAGAGTTTGTATCGTGGGGGCTTCCGGGAAGCTCGGGCAGTACATGGTGCAGCACGCGCTAGATTGGGGCTACGAGGTGGTTGGCGTGTGTCGAGAACGCAGCGTAGGCAAGCTCGAGGCGTTCAAGGGGCGCATCACCGTTATTCCCGGCGCGACGAACGACCCGCAGGTCATCCAGAAAGCGGTCGCAGGGTGTGACGGAGTGCTCACCGTGCTGGTGCCTTGGGGCGCTAACCACTACTCGTCGGGAACGGCCCAGGCCGTACTCGACCACGCGCAGCCCGGGGCGCGCCTCATCTTTTCTTGCGGCTGGCATATCACTCGTGACGGCAAGGATGTGTACCCGCGGTCCTTGAAAAGAGAGGAGAAGCTCGCCCGCTGGCTCGGGCGGCTCACCCGCCTCGTGGATATTGATGACCAGGTGGAAGCGTGCCGGCGGGTGTTTGCCAGCGACACCCGGTGGACGGTCGTGCGGGGAAGCGACATCGAAGAGGGTGAGAGCCAGGGATTGCCTGTGTGGAGTA
>Ga0307380_10004176_pt1 | contig 19614 bp, 17 predicted proteins | sample UN3MG_FD_202239 | JGI IMG/M metagenome (GOLD analysis project Ga0307380, IMG submission 202239) | Soil microbial communities from Risofladan, Vaasa, Finland - UN-3 | ecosystem: Environmental > Terrestrial > Soil > Coastal area > Acid sulfate soil | place: Finland: Risofladan, Vaasa | collected... | reverse complement strand
TGAGTTGGGGATCGTAGAGCTGGTAGCGCGGTTCCCCGCCCGAGAGCTCGATGTGAAGGTCCTCATCGAAGACGGCGGGTGCCTTGAAGCCCTGTGAGAAGGTTGCGCGGACGCGGATGTTTTCGCCCGGGGAAAGCATGACGGAGAGCCGGGGCGAAAAGACCGGGTCGCTGAGGAGTGAGTGTTTGTCGACCCTGCCGCCCAGGAGCAGAGAGAGGCGGTTGTTGAGCTTGAAGTCGTCCTGCACGTAGGCGCCGTAGTTTTCGAACTCGCCGTGGGTGACCCAGTTGAAGCCGGGGTGCTCGTCGGTGATCCTGTCGCGCTCGTACTGGAGGCCGTACTGTAGGTTGTGCCGGGCCAGGCTATGGGAATAGTAGGCGGCGATGTTTGTGTTGGGGTTGGAGGTGGTGCCGTAGGCGTTGGGATCGTAGCCCGCGCCGTAATAGGTGTCGCGGTCGGTGTAGGCGTGGATCAGGTGGACAGTGTAGTTTGCTCCCCCTCCGAGGAAGTGGTGCCACTTGGCGCTGACCGAGGTTCGGGTGCTTTCAACCCACTCTGCCAGGGAGGTCTCGTGGGGCTCGCCGTCCAATTTGTTCTCGCCGCCCTTGCGATCCTCGTAGGTGAAGTCCAGGCCGATCTCCAACTCGGCGGTATCGTTCAACATCCTCTGAAAGAGGCGGGCCCCGACGGCGTTGAGTGACTTGTAGGCGATGTCGGAGAAGCCGTCGCCGTTGCGGTCGTAGGCCGCGGCGTGGACGATGTTTCCGTAAGTGAAGAGAGCCGTTCGGCCACTGCGAGAGGTCCAGGAGCCGAAGCCGCGCAAGCCGCCGCCGTTTTCACCATCCATGTTGCTGTAGACGGTTTCCAACGACAATGAGTTGGTAGCGGGGCGCTTGGTTATGACATTGACGACTCCTCCGACGGCGCTTGGGCCGTAGAGTGCGCTGGCCCCGCCCTTGATGACTTCGATCCTGTCGACCATGACCGTTGGAATTTGCTCGAGACCGTAGACGCTGGCCAGCGAGGAAAAGGCGGGCAGGCCGTTGAGCAGCACGTGGGAGTAGTTGCCGTCAAGGCCGTTGATTCTGAGGGAGTTGAATCCGCAGTTCTGGCAGTTGTTCTGCACGCGCAGGCCGGCGGTGGCCTCGATGGCATCGGCCAGAGTGACAGCGGCTTTCTTTTCGATGAAATCGGCGGTGATGACTTCGGTGCGCACGGGAACGTCCTTGAGTAGGCGTTCTTCGCGCGTGGCGGTGATGACTATCGTCTCGGCGAAGGACCTGAGGTTCTCGAATTTCAACTCGAGCAGCCCTTGCCTGTTAATCAGGTCGATCCGGCCGCTGGAGGCCTGCTCGTAATCTTTGCTGCTGATCTCGAAGGTCACCTCTCCGTACCAGATTTCGTTGAAGCTGAAGCGCCCGTTGCCGTCGGACATGGTCCTCTGACCCGTTTCGAGTATCCGGACCGCCGCGGCGGGCACACGGACGCCCTCGGGCGAGATGACGTAGCCGGCAAGCGAAATCGGTTGATTGAGGCGGATGGGATCAAGGATGAATTCCGCGCATAGAGGCGGAACAAAAAGCAAACATATAATAATTACAACAGATAACTTACCAAATGAACTCATTGTATTACTCCAAGCAATCCGCGTCGGTAAGACGTGATAAGGGATCGGCTGATATGCGCCGGGCTCAGCGGTTTTGGGTCGCGCCTCGCGGGGGGAGTAAGCTGCACACTGTCGCAGCTCTCGGAGATCGAACAAGATCGGGCTTTCAGGGCCCGAAGCCGGCGCTTTGAAGCGGGATGCTAATTATGCGGGGATGTCTGGAGGGTCTCGGGGGCGGCAGGAATGTTGGATGGGGAGTGCTTCAGAATAAGAATCTGGTGTTGATACTCCCAACCACGACCTATCCATCGTCCCCACAAAGGGTCCGGCATGGGTGTCGACAAAGCCGGAGCAGAAGGGACAATGGTGCTCGCTTGCTGGGGCGAGGCTCTGATCATCGCAGACGTCGCTTGAGATCAGGTTTTCGCTCGCCTTGCCTGGGACGGCGAAAACCGGCGGTTCTTCGAAAACGACGTCGTGGACGATGAAGATGGTGAGATAGGCCGCAGCCAGGAGAACCGATAGGGTTTTCTTTGCTATCGAATCGGCTCTCTGATACTTCATTTTACCACCCCAATTTGAGAATCCTTCTCATGTTAATCCCAGTCCTACCTGTAATCAAGAAAAAAGCAGAATATCGACAAATTTTTCACAAACCTTGTCTGGCAGGTCTGTTCTCATCCACGCGGCGGCCTTCGAACTGCTGAAGGGCTTTTTCGACAACGGGGATTTACAGAGGCAGCGTGAGATCGCGCATTTCACCTTGATCATGATCAGGATAAATCCGAAGCTCCGGGAACTGGCGGTGATTCCGGAATTTGAATCCTTCATAGCGAAACTTGAGGCCCTGATATCACGATAGTCCCGGCTTGCTCAGCCGGTTACTTCATCATCTTGCCGGAAACCGTCCGGAAAAATCTCGAGCGCCTTCGCCCGCAGCATGAAATGAATCGCCTCAGCTCGGCTGTGAATATCGAGTTTCTTGTAGAGATTGCGGACATGATTCACGACCGTGAAATAGCTGATTCCCAGTTCCGCACCGATCTCCTTGTTCGAGTTCCCGCAGGCGAGCAGATCGAGTATCTCGATTTCCCTTCTCGTCAGAGTCGTAAGGCTGCGTCGGAGATTCTCAACGGCATCGGCTTGAAGATCATTAGGAAATGAATCCTTGCTGCGGAGTGCTCTTCGCTGATCGCTGATGAAGCAGAGATAGTTAATTTTCCTATAGATAACATTGAATTTCTCGTAGGCTACTCTGGCGGCCAGATCGTCAACCGACGCTCCCCTACCCGACTGAGAATCTTCGTCGACCTCGTCATCGGTCAGCACGACCACCGGCACGCGTATCCCTTGGGCGCGCAAACTTTCCAAGGCTTCCGAGCCTGAAAGCTGTTCGAAGCGATCATTGGTAAGGACACAGTCGAACTCCGCGGAAGCCAAAGCCGCGACGGCGTCCTCGAAAGATTCGGCGACGGCGAATTCGATGTCTTCATCGATGCTCAGCAGATGCGACTTGATGAAATCGTGGTAGGCGGAATCGTTCTCGATGTGCAGGATTCTGATCATGTCGTCATTAAATAAAGAGTTGCGAATCGATGCGGGATACCTGCGGGGAAATCATAACACAGACTACCAAGCCTTACCGCACGCCAATCTTCTTCCCGCTGACCACCAGGTTGTTGCCCGTGTGAGGATCGCCGTTTTCATTCTCTCTGTCGGCGTAAGCAAGAAGGTAATAGTTCCCTGCTGTGATGTTATCGGGCAAGTTCGTTTTCAGCCGGACCGTTTTTTTCTTGCCTCCAAGTAGTTTTGGCAGGGATGCCTCGCCAAGCAGGATATCCGTGCTATCGAGTTTCTTGTTTTTGGAGAGATAAAACCCGACAGTCGTTTTTTCCGACTTGGCTTTGCTGAGATTCCTGATCCTGGCCGAGAGTTTGAGAGGATCGCCCGGAGCAGCCGTTTTCCTGGGGGTCCAGACCTTTTCCGCCGCGAGGTCGACGATCTCGAATTGTTTCGCGTCGAGGATCAGGTTGAAGATTTCAAAGCTCTCGATCGCAGTGACCTCGACGTTGAAGACTCCCAGGTCGGTGTTGACGCACATGACGAAGACGATCTCGGCGTCGGGTACGACCGTAATCATGTGTCCGCGGTAACCGTTGGCCATGAAAACGCTGAGCTCGGCCATGTGGTTTTCCGTCGAGACAGGCAGCCTGCTGAGCAGACTCCGATCGATCGTCCACCACATGTAGCCGTAACCTAGGCCTACGAAATCCGGATTCCCTTCGGATGCATCGGACAAGGCACTGGTGCTTTTCCTGACCCATTTCGCGGGAACGATCTGTTGGTCCCCCCACCTGCCTTGCTGAAGGAAGAGCTGGCCGAAGCGTGCGCGGTCGCGCGCGGTCATGCGGAACGGGTATGCGGGGTGGATCGAATAATGCAGTTCATATGAATAATCGCTGTCGCTCGGTTTGTAATCCTGCATGCCGATCGGGCCGGCGATTCTATCCTCGAATTCCTGGTAGATGTCCTTGCCGGTTTCCTGCCTGAAGATGGTGCCGAGGGTGTTGAAATCCCAGTTGTTGTAGTACCAGAAAGTGCCCGGAGCATGGCTGCCGCGGGCGGGCCGGTTGGCCTGCATTTCCGGCGCCTCCGCCGCGGCCGTGTGGTAGACGCCCGAGCGGGCCATGAGCAGTTGGACCACCTTCGCCTGCTTCTCCTGCTCTGTCAGCGGCGGGTTGTCGTCGATGCCGAGCTCGGCCATGGTCTTTTCCAGATCGATGTTGCCTTCGTCGACATGGATGCCGTAGAGGGCGCTGAGGAAGCTTTTTCTGACGGAGTGGCACATGTATTTGTAGGAGACTTCTCCCCAGGCCACGAGGATTTTTCCCTTGTAGACGACGATGGTCGCCCCGGCGTCGGGTCGCAGCGTTTCCCAATAGTCCTTGGCTATCTGGATTTTTGCCGATGAAAATCCCGCCTCCTCGGGTGTCTTGTATACGTCCCAGTCGCCTTTCTTCTCAGCCGGGAAGGCGTTAACGGCGGGTGTGATCAGCAACAAGGCGAAAAGTAGTAAAGTGATGGTGATAAGTCTATAACTCATGCAGTCTCCATTCTCGCGTCGAGATTCCCCTTCACAATAACGGATCAAAGCTTGATTGGTTCATTATGCATGCAGTTCGCGACTCATGATGTCAGCCCGCCGACATTGCCCAGCCCGACCCGTCTAATGGAAAAGCGGCTGGATGACGATAAGGAAGGTTGACAGGGATAGCGGTAATACCTAGGATTTGCAGAGGTGATCGGCACGAGGTTTTGCTTTGAGCAGCCGGCGACAGCGCAATTCGAATCGAAATTACAGCGCGGCAAACGTGCAGGGCTGTTGCGAAGCGAGGTGTAGCCGACAATAAGCTATTATCAGGAATGCTTACCACAGCCCGCGCAAGCGGGCTTTTTTATTGCAATTTTAACGAAGGAAGAGAGATGAGAGAAGATCATAAATCCGGGAAATTTGAAACCGAGCACAGTGGAGAGGTGATCAGCATCGGCGAAGGGCTGATGCTGCCCGAGACGTATGAATCATACCTGAACCTGCGCGAGACCGAGAAAGCGATAAGGTTCATCAAGACCGAGTTCCAGAACCGGCTGGCCGCGGCCCTCGATCTGGAGCGGGTCTCGGCGCCGTTGTTCGTGGAAGCCGACACGGGGGTGAACGATCAGCTAAGCGGCGTGGAGGAGCCGGTAAGTTTCACGCTAAAGGCCCTGGGGCAGCTGGCGGAGATAGTGCAGTCGCTGGCCAAGTGGAAACGGCAGGCGCTGGCGGACTACGGTTTTGAGAGGGGGCGGGGGTTGTATACCGATATGAACGCGATCAGACCCGACGAGGCGCCGGATAACCTGCATTCGTTCTACGTCGACCAGTGGGACTGGGAGCTTGTGATCAGCCGCGAGGAGCGGAATCTGAGTTTTCTCAAGGGCATCGTGCGGCGCATTTACAGGGAGATCCGAGAGACGGAGATCGAGGTGTGCGACAATTTCGGTCAATTGCCGAGACCTTACCTGCCCGAGGAGATCACTTTCATTCACAGCGAGGACCTGCAGCAGCGCTATCCTCACCTGAGTCCGCCGGAGAGGGAGAGGGAGATATGCCGGGAGCACGGTGCGGTATTCATCATCGGGATCGGCGCGGAGCTTGCCGACGGCCAAGCTCACGACGGCCGCGCGGCCGACTACGACGACTGGGTGAGTGAGACCACTCTTGGGAGACAGGGTTTGAATGGAGACATCATCGTCTGGTTCGAGACGCTGCAGTGCGCGTTCGAGCTGTCGTCGATGGGTATCCGGGTGGACGGCGACTCCCTCGTGAGGCAACTGGAGATCAAGGGAGAGAGGGGCAAGCTCGAGCTGCCCTGGCACCGGAGGTTGATGTCGGGCGGCCTGCCGCAAACCATCGGCGGGGGGATCGGCCAGTCGCGGCTATGCATGTTTCTGCTGAGGAAGGCGCACATCGGCGAAGTGCAGGCGAGCATCTGGCCGGGGGCGGTTCTGGAGGACTGCCGGAAGCAGGGAGTGAATCTGCTGTGAGACGATATGGAGATGCGGCCTATCGGAGGTCCATGCAGACGAGGCGGATCTCGCTCATCTCCTCGATGGCGTAGCGCGCTCCCTCGCGGCCGATTCCGCTCTTCTTGACACCGCCGTAGGGCATCAGGTCGGCACGGAAGGTCGGCACTTCGTTGATCATGAAGCCGCCCACCTCCACCTGCCGCGCGGCGGTCATCGCGTCTTTTAATCTCCGGGTGAAGATGGCGCCCTGGAGGCCGTAGTCGGAGTCGTTGAGACGCTCGATGCCCTCCTCCAGCGAGCCGATCGGGTCGACGCAGACCACCGGTGCGAACACCTCCTTGCAGGAGACCTTCGCGCGGGGATCGACATGGGTGAGGATCGCCGGCTCCAGCAAGGCCCCCTCGCGCCCGCCGCCGCAGACCAGCTTCGCACCGCCGGCCACCGCCTCCTCGATCCACCCCGCTTTGACGATAGCCTCCGCCTCGCTGATCATCGGACCCATGTCGGTCTCTTCCTCCAGCTGATTCCCGACTTTCTTGGCGGTGACGAGCGACTTCAGCAGCTCGACGAACGCCTCGAAGTGCGACTCGTGCACGTAGACCCGCTGCACCGAGATGCACACCTGCCCCGCCAGCGCGTAGCCGGCGGCGGAGACCTTGCGCGCCGCAAGCTCCCAGTCGCCGTCGTCCATCACGATCACCCCGGAGTTGGAGCCGAGCTCCATCGTCGTCTTCTTCAGACCCGCCGTCTTCATGATCCGCTCGCCGGTCTCGGGGCTCCCGGTCAGGGTGACGAAGTTGACGCGCGGATCGCTGACCAGCGCGTCGCCGATCTCGCTGCCGCGGCCGGTGATCACGCTGATGCCCTTGGGCGGGAGTCCCGCATCGAGCAGCAGCCGCCCCAGCATCAGGCCCGAGAGCGGTGTCACCGTCGCCGGCTTGAGGACCACCGAGTTGCCCGCCGCGATCGCCGGCGCCACCTTGTGCACCGCGAGGTTGAGCGGGAAGTTGAAGGGCGTTATCGCGACCACCACGCCCACAGGCACGCGGAAGTAGAAGCCGAACTTACCCTCGCCGTTGGGCGCCGATTCGAAGGGCACGATCTCGCCGCCGATGCGCTTGGCCTCCTCGCTCGCCCAGCCGAAGTTGGAGATCGCACGGTCGACCTCCACACGCGCTTCGCGGATCGTCTTGCCCACTTCTTTGGCAATGGTGACAGCGAAATCCTCGCTCCGCTCGCTGAGCAGCGCCGACGCCCTGGCGAGAATCTCCGAACGCTGCAGAGTGGAGAGTGCGGCCACCTCCCGCCGGCCCTCGACAGCGCTCTCCAGGGCGTGGTCGAGATCCCCCTTGTCGCCGGCCGGAACCGTGTCTATCACCGAGCCGTCGAAGGGATTCTCAACAGGAATCTTTGAATTCTTATCCTGCCATTTGCCGGCTATCAGCATCTTCATGATTCCTCTACCCCTTGAAAAATGCATTGGGGGGAAGGAGTAACCTTCCCCCCGCGATTGTCGCTACTTGTTCACAGTCTGAACGACGAATGGTTCGGGATTGACCAGCAGCTTGTACATCCATGGCTTGCGCCAGGAAACGTAGTCTTTTGTGCGGCAGATGTTGGTGGCGTAGCCGTAGGCGGGATTGGGCACGCCGAGAGTTGTATCGGCATCCTGGAACACGACCGTATCACCTGCATCTCCCGCGATGGACTCGGGTCTCGGGAAGGCGAACATTTCGGGCGGGAAGACACCGCTGCGGCCCATGTAAGTCTGGTCAGGCCCCTCGCCGTACTGGTTGGCGAACACGCAGTAGACGTGGTTATCGCCGCCGATTGTCCTGAAATAATGCCAATGGTTGGGATTTGGCCCGGTGGGTATCGGCCCCATGCTGTCGTCGAACTGCGCACGGGAGCCGTCGATAGGCACCGGCAGGGGGAACGACAGAGCGGAGGGCACGGCGACAATATCGGTCGCCCCGGCCGCCAGGCAGCGATGTGTTTCGGGGAAGAGCGCATCGTAACCGATGAGGATTCCAACGCGGCCGAGCTCGATGTTGAAGTGCTTGATCTCGTCGCCGGCAGAGGCCCACTCTTTGTCGAGGTGATCCAGATGGGTTTTGCGATAGGTGCCCACCAGACCTTCGGGGCCGACCAGCACGGCCGAGTTGTACTTGGCCTCACCGTCCTGCTCGGGCAAGCCGACTACCAGGTAGACACTGTGCTTCTTGGCGATCTCAACGAGCTTGTCGGTCGTCGGACCGGGAACGGCTTCCGCAAAATCGCCGGCATTTGCCACCCCGCAAATCGCAAGCTCGGGGAAGACTATCAGGCCGGCCTTTTTCTGGCTGTTCTGCTCTATTACCAGCCTCTCGATAGCCGCAACGTTTGCTTCGATGTCACCGGCCGTCGGTTGGAACTGAGCTGCCGCCAGCACGGTCTGCGTGCCTTCCGGCAACGGATCGTAGTCGTACTGGTTGAAGAACCAGCCCGGCGTCATCATGTAGGTGTTCATAATGATCTTCTGGTAAAGCTCGGGCCGTCGGTCAAGGATCTTATTCTCGCCGGTGTCGGCGAAGAGGCGCTTGCGCACCCGCTCGATATCCACTTCACCGTAGGCAACGGTATTGTCGATATCTTTCCAGCTCTGAATGGAGCCGTCGGGGTTGAGAATGCAGCTTCCCCCGCCAAAGTAGGCGCCGCGCTCGATGCCCCAGCGATTAGCGGCGATGTAGTAAACGCCGTTTTCAAAAGCGCGCGAGAACCAGTTGTCGGTCGGGCAGACGATGCCGGGATAGGCAGTTGGATAAAGGATCACGTCGGCGCCCATGGCGGTGGCCACGCGGGCGGTCTCGATGAAATCGCAGTCCATGCAGATGAGGATCGCGAGGTTGCCGTACTCGGTGCCGATGACCTTGAAACCCAGGTCACCGTCGGCAGCCCAAAGAGGATCGCAGACCCACGAGTGGGTCTTGCGGTACTTATCGACATAACCGTCGGGGCCCACGAGGGCCGCCGTGTTGTAATAGACATTGTCGGCGGGATCGACTTCGGCGAGCCCGATGCAGATGTAAACCCCCTTCTCTTTGGCGAGCTCAGCGAATCTATCGGTGGTGGGGCCGGGAACCGGCTCAACCAGCGGAGCGATCTCCGCGCGGTCGTGGAAGCAGTAGCCTACAACGCTCATCTCGGGGGTGACGATCACTTTGGCTCCGTTGTCGGCCGCTTCGCTGCAGAGTGCGAGCAGCGCCTCGACATTATTGTCTTTCTCCAATATCGTGGGCTCGAACTGCACCGCGGCCACCTTGTACTTCACATTAGGCGGCATCTCAGCCTTTGCAGATAGGTCTGCCTTGACTTCTTCCTGCGGAGCGCAACCCGCAAGCAGCAGCAGCGCGCTGAGAGATGCCAAAGCCATTAGTGTCAGGATTTCACGTTTCATTACATCCTCCTATTTTTTCTCCCAACCAAACTTGTTACCGCCAGTCGGGAGCAAGCCGGGTTTACACCAGACCGGATTACTGGCCGGTAACTTTGCTGAGGGCACCTTCCAGGATTTTCAATCCCTTCTTCAACTGTTCGTCGGTGATCGTGATGGGCATCAGGAATCGCATTACATTGCCCCGGGTTCCCGCCGTGATCGTGATCAGGCCGTTCTTGAAGCACTCCTCAGCGATGCGGCCAGTTTCCTCCTTAGCGGGGGTCTTGGTCTTGCGGTTCTTCACGAGTTCGACCGCGGACATCGTGCCGAGTCCACGGACATCCCCGATGATTTCGAAACGCTGTTGCATTTCCCTAAGATGCTGAAGCAGTTCGCCGCCGATCCTGGTTGCGTGCGCGAGCGTGGTTCCATTCTCGAGGATGTCGAAGACGGCGAGGCTGGAGGCGCATGCCAGCGGGTTTCCGCAATAGGTGCCGCCGAGTCCGCCGGCCTGGGCGGAGTCCATTACCTCCGCTCTACCGACGACCGCGCTGATCGGCACGCCCGCCCCCATCGACTTGGCCATGGTGATCACATCGGGCTCGAGGTCGAAGTGCTCGCAAGCGAGCAGCGTTCCGGTCCGCCCGCAACCACTCTGCACCTCGTCGTCGACGAGGATGATGCCGTGCTCCCGGCACTTCTCGTGCAGGCAGCCGAGGTATTCCTTCGGCGGAACGACGAATCCGCCCTCACCGAGGACCGGCTCGACGACGACTGCGGCGATCCTGTCGGCCGGCGTGTGCGTGATGAAGAAGTCATCGAGGTATTCGACACAGTGCAGCCCGCACTCGGGATATTTCAGCCCGAAAGAGCACCTGTAGCAATAGGCGTAAGGGATCCTGTAGACCTCGGGAGCAAACGGGCCGAAGCCCGTCTTGTAGGGCATGAACTTGCTGGTCATCGTCATCGTCAACAGGGTGCGGCCGTGAAAGGCATCTTCGAAGACGATAATTCCCGGTCTCTTGGTATAGTGGCGGGACGCCTTGACGGCATTCTCGACCGCCTCGGCGCCGCTGTTGACCAGGAGCGCCTTCTTGGCGAAGTCGCCCGGAGCGATGCGACAGAGCCTGTCGCAGAGCTTCACGTAACCCTCATAGGCGATCACGTTGAAGCAGGTGTGAATATACATCTCGGCCTGGCGCTTGATGGCCTCGACAACCTCGGGGCGGCAGTGCCCGACGTTCTGGACACCGATGCCGCCGGCGAAATCGAGGTACTCGTTGCCATCTACGTCCCAGACCATGCTGCCTTCCGCGCGTTCCAGGAAAATCGGCGTGACGTGAAAGGGTCCTCGGGCAACCGACTTCATCCGCTGCTCCATCAGCGCACGGGACTTCGGACCCGGGATATCCGTTACGCGTTTCAACTCGATCATTGTTTTCTCCTCTGGCTGGCCTTCTGTTCTCCCAGGATGAATTTCGCCTGTTCCTCGCGGTCGCCGAAGCGTCCCCTCATGAGCAGGATGAAAACCGCGCCCAGGACAATCCAGGCGAGGATGATGATCCACTCATTGGGCCAGATGAGAGCCGAGGGGCTGCCGGGCATGTAGAGGCAGATGTAGAAGGCCACCAGCAAGACGGCGATTGTACCGACGAGTTTGGCGTTCTTGATCTTGTACGGCCGCTCGAGTGCCGGCTCCTTAATTCGCAGTGCGATGAACGAGACCACCACAAACATGTAGGCGATGACTGTGGCCAGGCCGCTGGCATCGACGATCCACACCAGAACCTGCCTACCGAAGAAGGGCGCGGTGGCTGACAGCGCGGTGATGAAGATTATTGCGTTCGACGGCGTGCGGTGCTCGGGGTGGATCCTGCCGAAGAACGGCGGAATCATCTTGGAGCGCCCCATGGCGAAGAGCAGGCGGCTGGCGCCGATGAGGAAGGCGTTCCAGCTGGTGAGGATGCCTGCGAGACCGCCGAGGATGAGAATCTTGGCTGCAATGTCGGAATTGAACACCGCCCCCATCGCATCCGCGGTAGGCAGGTAAGCGGTTGCGTGTCGCGCGGCCGAGAGACCGCGGCCGACGCTGAGCTGAACCAGGATGTACCAGGTGGCAGCCATGGCAACCGAGAAGAGGATCAGCCTGCCCACGGCCTTTGCCGGTATCTTCATCTCCTCGGCGGTCTGAGGAATGACGTCGAAGCCGATGAACATGAAGGGAGTCATGATGACGACGGCAAAGAAGCCGGACCAGCCTTTGAACAACGGCTCCATGTTGGCGTTGGAGCCCTGGAAGCCGCTGCCGAGGAACAAGGCGATGCCGACGAGAAAGATGCAGGCGACGCCTATGGTCTGGAAGATGGCCGACTGGCGGATGCCGATGTAGTTGACGAAGCCGATGAAGAGAGCGCCGATGATGCCTACGGCGATCCAGACGATGTCGACATCCCAGCCGGCCACGCTGTATAGCTTGATGAATGTGGCGTCGGGGAAGAGGTAGCGTATGACGGTGGAGAGCGCCGCGGCCTCGAAGGCGGTGATGGCGACGTAGGCGAGGCAGAGGAACCACCCGCAAATCCATGAGAGCGTGGGATTGAGAGCCCTGAAACTGAATGCCAACTCCCCTCCTGCCCTCGGGATCGCGCTGGTTAATTCGGCATAGACCAACCCCACCAGGATTGCCATCAGGCCGCCGACCACGAACGCCAGAATGGAGCCGAGCGTGCCGCCCTTGTCGATCATCTCGCCGGAGAGCACAACCCAGCCCCAGCCAATCATCGCTCCGAAGGCCAGTGCCATCACGTCGTGCCTGGTCAGGATCTTCTTGAGCTGAGTCTTCGGATTAGCTGTCATTTAGACACATCCTTTCGGTGAGTTTGAATGTGTCTAGAAGTTCAGGGTCCAGATGAAGTACCAGGCCTTGTCGATGGGTACGCCCTCCACTTCCCAGTCGCAACGGATGACTCTGAGGCTGAAGATATCGGAAAAAGAGAGGACTACAGAGGGCAGCCAGAGTTCGCCCAGGCCAAACTGGTTGCCACCGTCCAAGTTCTCCTTGCTGTAACTGAGGTTGAACGCCAGCCCCTTGAAGAATGGATGGTCGAAGTCCTTGAGAATGTCGTAGTAGAACTCGACTTCGATAATGTTGCCCCTGAATATGTCGTTGGGGCCGTCGACATCGTGGTCGTAATCGATGTACTCGACGAACAACGAGCCATCGAAGAAGTTCAGGTTGGCATCGACTTCGTAGGCTTGGGAGTCTCGCTCGGGGAAGTCTTTGATCGTCGCTTTATAGAGGGAGGCGCCGATGGTAAAATCGACATTGTCTGCAAGTGTCACGGTGGGGTTGATACGGGCGACGAGGGCATCTCTCAAGCCGTAGTCGAATTCCTGCCCTGCTCCGTAGAACGCGCCGCCGCCTAATCCGTCTGAGCTCGGGTACCAACCGGCGGCGTAACCCACCTTGACATTCTCCCCTGCCTTGGCAGCGCCCTCGAAGACGAACCCGTAGTTGGAGTTGCACATGAATTCACGCCAGTAGGCTATCGGGCCGTACCAGGTGTGGTCCCAGACGATGCCTGTGGGCATGTAGTGCTTGCCGATCTTAAGATTGCCGTAGTCAGTCTTATAGTAGAAATAAGCCTCTTCGATGAAGTTGTTCTCGGGATAGGAGCCGAGCGGGCGATCCCTGAAGCGGTAGTCGAAGTGTACGCCCCAGTCGCCGTAATCGCCGTCTAAGAACAGGACCATCCAATAGATTTCGAATACGTTTTCGATGTCGTCCGGCAGCCAGTGCATGAATTCCAGGTAGCCGCTGACTTCGAACGGCAACACGGGAGCCTTCTTCTCCTCGTCATCCGCGTAGGCGAACGTGGAGAAGGAAAAAGCCAGAAAGGCAGCTAGTAATAACGGAACAAAATGATTTCGTTTCATCCAAATTCTCCTTTCCAAGCGGTATAAATTAGGATGTTCGGTGACTAACTGAATAACTTGCAGGATTCACATCATCTCACCCCCCTGTCTTGCGGCCTCCGGATTTGCCTGGGAGCCAGTAGTTTTGCGTATTCAAGAGACACATCTCCCCACCCGCCGCACAGACGGGTGCTTACTTCAGGGATGCGCCGAAAACAAGGGCAGAGGCAGTTCTAGAAGGTCGGAGGTGTGCTCACAAAGAGCACCTGCATCTCCTCCTCGTCGGAGAGGTTCTGGACGGTGTGCATCAAACTTGAGATAAAATAAAAGCGATCACCCTTGGAAATCTTATATTCTTTCCCGTCCACATACAGTAAGCCTTTGCCCTTCAATACCAAGCCGAACTCTTCTCCTTTGTGTGTATAAGGATCTCCAAGAGTCCCGCCCGGCTTTAAAACCACTAATATCGATTCCAGCTTGCGCTCGCTGTTAATGGGAACAAGCAATTTGTTGGTATACGTATTGTTCGCTGCGGGAATCAAGATGTAACTGTTTTCGCGGTAGACGATGTGAGCTTCGTCCTCTGGCTCGGAGAAGAACGATGCGAGGTTCTCGTTCATTACTCCCAGGATTTTACGTAGAGTCTTAACTGTTACGGAGCGTTTGTTATTCTCGATCAGACTCAGATGCGCTTTGGTAATGCCGGCCCGCTCGGCCAACTGATCCTGCGACAGGCGATATTTCTTCCGCAGAGTGTTGAGCTTGCGGCCGATATCGATCACGATCCCCTACCCCCGCATAATCTTCCCCTTCATAAAATCTATATCTATAGTTACCTGTTGTCAACTATATTATAACAAAATGGCGGCGTTGCGCCGTATCCTCCTGATAATCAATGAATTACAAAACCAGGAAATTTCTTCCCTGCAGACGGATTGGGTGGGTAATTTCAGGATATTGAGCGGTTGAACAGCTGGCTTGAGGGGACTGACGTTGAAGCGCGAAACAGCAAAAAGATAACAAGAGGAGAGTAATTCCCGGATTGTGTTGAAATTAAAGATGATAAATGGTACGCCCGGCAGGACTCGAACCTGCGACCCTCTGCTTAGAAGGCAGATGCTCTATCCGGCTGAGCTACGGGCGCACATGGTCGGGGCGAGAGGATTTGAACCTCCGGCCCCCTGCTCCCAAAGCAGGTGCGCTACCAGGCTGCGCTACGCCCCGAATCGCCAGAATTGTATGTACCGCCAGGCAAGGGTGTCAAGCCGAGCCGGATACTTCCGCCGCGGCTACCCCTGATTCTGCTCTGGCTTCTCTCCCCACCGGCAGAGATCGTAGAGCGGACACTCGAGGCACTTCGGCTTCCGGGCCGTACAAATGGTGCGGCCGAACTCCAGCAGGTTCATGTGCAGGCTGTAGCTCTTGCCCGGCGGCACCATCGGTGCCATCAGCCTGTAGGTCTTGACCGCATCGGCCTTCTCAGGCACGAGGCCGAGGCGGCGGGCAATGCGGTGCACGTGGGTGTCGACGGGAAAGACGTCGCGCCCGCAGGCAAACATCATCACCACGGCCATCGTCTTGACGCCGATGCCCTTGACTTTCGTGAACAGCGCGAACGCTTCCTCGGTCGGCATCTCGTGCAGGAAATCGAGGTGGAGGCGGCCGAATTCGGCGTCAATCCAGCGCAGCATGGCGATCAACCGCTCGCTCTTCTGGTTGCCGAGTCCCGCGGGGCGGATGGCGTCGGCCACCGCCTCCTGCGGCGCCTCCATCACTTCGTGCCAGGTGGGGAAGCGCTGGCGCAGGCGGCCGTAGGCGAAGTCGCGGTTGTTGTCATTGGTGCTCTGGCTCAGCAGGGTCCTGACCAGGGCGTTGAGTGGGTCGCTCTCGCCTTTCCAGCGTGGTTCCCCCTGCGTTTCCTCGAGGATTCGGGTGAGCGCTGCGGTTCTCTCTAGTTTGCTTCTCTGGCTTTCTTTCACTTGCTGAAATCTATCTCCAATAGCCCCGCGGGATCGCAGACGACGTCGTTGATCCGCAGCATCCAGTGTAGATGCGGACCGGTGACGCGCCCCGTGTCGCCCGAGAGGCCGATGATGTCGCCTGCGCCGATCCGCTGCCCCTGCTTCACCCAGATCTCCGAGAGGTGGAGGTAGCCGGTGAAAACGCCGAGGCCGTGGTCGACAATTACCGTGTTGCCGCTGAAGAAAAGGTTGCCGACGAGCGCCACGCGCCCTGAGTTGCTGCAGTGCACGGTCGTGCCCTTGGGCGAGGCGATGTCGGAGCCGCGGTGGAACGAGCGTTCCTCGCCGTTGAAGAACCTGCGCACGCCGAACAGCGCGCTCCAACGCCCTTCCGACGGCTTGAAGAACGGCCCGGACCACAAACGCTCATTTACACTCGAGGCGTAGGCTTCGTTGAGCATTTTTGAATCGCGCTGCGCGCGTTCGAGATCCTCCTTGCTGAGCTCCACGAAGCGCGGATCGACTGTGAGCTCTTGCGTCGGGAATTCCGTCGCGCCGACGTTCACCGTCTGCACTACCAGCGACTCCGAGCCGTCGACGAGTCGCAGACGCGCCTTTATATCGTAGGGTCCCGGCTTCTGGTTGCGGTCGACCGCCACCAGCGCGACGAATCCCTCCCCTTCCGGGCTGAACCTTACCGTGCGGCCGAAAAGTTCACCCTCCGCCGAGACCGCCGGGGAGGGGGGCGTCAGCACCAGCAGCAGGGGATCGCCCTGGCGCGGTCCGCGGCTGCGCACCTCCAACCCCGGATCCGAGGCCAGGCCGAGTGCGAGCAGCACGCTTATCACTGTCAGCGAAAAAATCAACCTTCTCATAACATGGCAAGGTTAGCAGATGGGGCGGGAAAAGAAAGTCCCGGAAATCGTGATTTTTGCAGCGAACACGAATGCTGGCCTTTGCCCTGCAGCTAGGCAGCGCAGAACATACCTTTATATATGGTTATCCTGGAGGGGTTTTCCATGATCGTCCTGAAAAGATCTTTGCTGTTGCTCCCCGTCGCGACGGGACTCTGCCCGGCGCCCTCTGCCGCCGGGGTGACGAGCAGGCCAAAATCATCGCTCCACCTGCCGGCCGCCATCGGCTTCACCTGATGAAACTAAACGACGATCCCGCCCTCGACACTCTCCTGCGCATCCAGAGCAGGACACCGATACGTAAAGCTCTCAGACAGGAACTTGGAAGAAACAGGGCGAAGCTACAATAGAGACCTGTGTATTGAGTAGAACCTGAATTATTGTACCAGCTCAGGGTGACTGCTACTCAACCAAGCCAATACTTCTTGCTTAAGACTCGACACTTCGTCAAATAGCTCTGACACCTCCACCTCCGATACCACCCCTACAGCATCGTATTCAGCCCTGTTGCGCATGCTGCGGCACTGGTCGAGGTAATCGGTGCGTTCTTTCTGAGACTCGCCAAGAAACTCGGGCAGGCAATTGATTGTCACGAAATGCGCTGGTGACCGTGTGGAGGTGCGAAAGCCACTTGCGCGAAGCACAATCTTGCATAACTGTAGCCCGGCGTTATAGGCAATATTGAACCGCCAATCCAAGCCCAGATCGACGTCGGAGCACTGAGCTATATCGCGCTCCACCACGTCAAGGATACTTCTTATCTCCTTGGCGGAAGCAGGTTCGCGTCTAAGATATCTCTTCCTGACAAATTCCTGAAAGCGTCTCATCATCACCTATGAGATATAGTTTATCTGCCTCGATTATTCGGCTCGCAAAATGATTACCGGTCAGTACCCTGTTGCGAAACTCTTCTTTTTGGTAAACCGATACGTTGACCTCCCGGCGCAATATCCCTTTTACCTTTGAAATTGCCCTCGATGCCGTTCGTGCAGAGAGGTCGCCAATGATCATTAAATCAATATCGCTGTCAATTCCGTCCGTCCCGGAAGCCACAGAACCGTAGATGAATGCTACTTCTATCTTCCCCTCTTGGTGCTCAAGGCTCTCTCGAAGCAGGTCGCCAAATCCCCTTGTCTTAAGGATTATACGCCGGATGTCATCGAAGATAGGTGAATCTCTATTTGCTTTGTAGGCCACCCGGTTGCCGTCTGTCCGGCTGTTGATCAATCCCAGCCTTTCCAGACGTTTCAGGTTCAGCTGAACAGACCTATGAGCCACTTCAACATTTTGTGCCAGCCTTCTTTGATGGTACTCCTCATCCGGGTGGAGCATAAATATTACCAGAAGGTCGGTTAAAACCCGGTTGGAAAACAACTCTTCTATGGCAGTCTTCTCCAAGGGCCGGTCTCCAGGCTAACAAATTTAGCCAATCGGCTAAAAAGTTTAGCCGATTCTGGCCGTAATGTCAAACAAGGAGGTCTAAAATCAGATGATGCGGCGACGATCTCAGTGCACGACGTGGTCGTCGCTGTCGTCGTCTTCCAGAAGGCGGCGCAGTTTCTCGGTGTCGATCACCCGCAGTTTCGGTTTGCGCCGCCGGCTGAGGAGAGCGCCGAACCATCGCCAGATCTTGTGCCGCTTGATGTAAAAGAAGCCGAAGACAAAGCCGCCGAGGTGGGCAACGTGTGAGATCTCGCCGCCCGGCCCGCCGAGCGAGGAGAAAAAGACGATCGCGCCGATGATCATCACGAAATACTTCGCCTTGATCGGAAAGAGTAAGCCCATGAGGATGACGCGCTCGGGGAAGAAGAGGCCGAAGGCAATGATGATGCCGTAGATCGCGCCCGAGGCGCCGATGGTCGGGATCCCCAGGCCCGGCTGGAGCATCGCCACCAGCAGCCCGGCGCCGATCCCGCAGAACAGGTAGTAGACGGCGAACTGGCGCGCGCCAAAGACCTTTTCGACGTCGCCGCCGAACATCCAGAGCGCCAGCATGTTGAACAGCACATGCATCGGCGAGGCGAGCGAGTGCAGGAACATGTAGGTGATTGGCATCCAGAGGGTCAGGTCTCCCCAGAATACCGCCGGCGTCATGCCGAGGTAGTAGACAATGTTGGCGACGACCTCCGTGCCGCCCTGCGAGCCGATCATCACCGGAATCACCGTGAACAGATAGATCGCGGCGTTGGCGATCAGCAGGGCCTTGACCACCGGCGTCAGCGGACCGCCGATTCTCACCTGCATCCTGCCCTGTCCCTGGGGCGTATACATCGATATCGCCTCTTAGTTACAATCCGCGGCACACGCAAAACCTCGACCGCCTACCGTGGTGTTCCACAGTATAGATGCAGCGATTTTCAAGTCAAGAAACGTGGCGGCGCGCTCAATTCCGGCCGGTGACACCTTTATATATAGGGGGGTCTCAGAAACCCCCTGGGCGGCCCCGCGAAAAAAAATAAAAAATTCACTCATCCCCTTGACATGCCCCAATCGCTGAAGTATTCTCCCGCTTCCTTGGATGCGGGAGCGCACTTCAAGTCCGGCAAAGGACGCTGTTGGCGGCGCGTTAACACCGCACGGTTCGAGAATGGCAGCCCATTCGCGTCACCGTCTTCCGCAGCCGGGTGACGGCGGATGGGTTTTGGTTTGACATGAGCAAAGCAAGCCGGTATAGTTTTTGCAACAACGTCATCAGGTGGAGTTTACCCTGCGGGCAGGCTGGCGTAGCTCAGTCGGTAGAGCAGCTGATTTGTAATCAGCCGGTCGGGGGTTCAAATCCCTCCGCCAGCTCCAGCGCTCCGGGGGGATGCCCGAGTGGACAAAGGGAGCAGACTGTAAATCTGTCGCCGCATGGCTACGAAGGTTCGAATCCTTCTCCCCCCACCATTCGAGCGGGAATAGCTCAGTTGGTAGAGCGTCAGCCTTCCAAGCTGAATGTCGCGGGTTCGAGCCCCGTTTCCCGCTCCAAGCCGAGCCCACGTAGCTCAGTCGGCAGAGCGCGTCCTTGGTAAGGACGAGGTCATCGGTTCAAATCCGATCGTGGGCTCCAGTATTAACGCAGCCGGCCCGGCGGACACAGGCTGAAGTAGTAATAAGGAAAACGGAGAATCAGGTATGGCCAAGGAAAAATTCGAGCGGACGAAGCCCCACTGCAACGTGGGCACGATCGGCCACGTTGACCACGGCAAGACGACGCTGACCGCAGCGATGACCAAGGTGCTGGCTGCGCGCGACAAC
>Ga0307380_10004174_pt1 | contig 19617 bp, 17 predicted proteins | sample UN3MG_FD_202239 | JGI IMG/M metagenome (GOLD analysis project Ga0307380, IMG submission 202239) | Soil microbial communities from Risofladan, Vaasa, Finland - UN-3 | ecosystem: Environmental > Terrestrial > Soil > Coastal area > Acid sulfate soil | place: Finland: Risofladan, Vaasa | collected... | reverse complement strand
TGAACTCGACCTGGGAGAGCCCGGCTTTCAAGCAATACCTGAAGGATCTCACCACCGGCCCGAGAGCCCAATGGATCGCCGATATGCACCCGGATCCCAGGATCGGCATCATCTATGACCGGGAAGCCGACTTCTGGACCGCCGACTACTGGAAGAGGCTCAGGGCGGTCGGAGGTATTTACGCTGACATCCAATTCCTCAAGAAGCTGCCCGTCGGCCTCATTGCCGCAAGCGAGCCGGACGCGGACGGCTTCGGGAAAACCGGCTACAAGATTGATGTCGCCGCCCTCAAAGGGTACGATCTGATCTACGCTCCGGGCATAGACTGGCTCTGCAAAGAAGACCTTCAGACCCTGAGGGACTATGTGGACAAAGGCGGCAGGCTCGTCATCATGGGAGGCATCGGCCACAATGGGAAGTTCCTCGGCGAGCCCCTTACCGACGAAGCCTACCAGATTCTCGGCGTCACCACTTCCGGCAAGCCCGAGCCTTCGGGATTCCTGGTGGACCCGGCAAAGCATCCCCTTTTCATGTCGCCGACCGGCTTCTCCGGTCCCATGAATACCTCCCGGGTAAGTGATGATAAGAATGGCGCTCTCACCTACCAGCCCAAGTATGACAAGGACTGGAACGTCCTTGTCTGGGAAGTGAACGACAATGGCAGGCGGGCTGCAATCATCGCGAAAGAGAAGGCCGAGAATACCATAGCCTATCTCAATACGGATATGGCGTCCGATTTCTCGGTTGATCTGAGAGTCTTCGTCCAGAATATGCCGATCGTTTTCCCGGTGCGCACGACCTCCATCCAGACCCTCGATTTCACCCTGGATTCGAGCGTGAACTCATTCAGGTCAGCGGACGGTCTGCGGCGCTATGTTCATGTTTTTACTCCAAATGGCGAGAAGGCGGGCGCCACGATGAGAATCCGCCCGGACGCGAATATGACGCCGGTCTCGGCGGAGATCATCATAAATGGCGGAGAGCCAACACCCATAAGGATCTTCGGACCGGGAGAGCCCTATGCCATAGGCCAGATAGGGCAGGCCCTCAAGGGCACCGTCAACTACAAGCTGCCCGCCCTCCCATCCGGATTTGCCATGATCAAGATCACGTACGAGAAGTCGAAATAGACTGTATGGGGGTATGGGAGTATGGGGGTATGGGTGTATCCCCGTGCCAGTACGCCCACACTCCCACACACCCAAACTCCCATACTCCCTTGGAGGCCCACATGGCATGGTACGAGCGCCCGGTTCGCATGATGAGGCTGGATTACATTGACCGCCTCGCCCGAATGAGGGAAGTGGACCTGGATGCCCTCGCTCGCAGCAAAGCCGAGGAATGGCACATCAATTGTGAGTGGGTCATCGGCACGCCGGGGACCGCTCCGGGCCTGGGTTATTACGTCACCTTCGATACCCCCAAGTTCGAGAAGTATCCTGCCCTCGGCGACTTCGACCTCATCCGATCCTATCTCCCGCATGCCCGCAAGTACGGGATTCACGTGCTGGCCTACATCAATGCCCACTGGTTCTCATACGACTTTGCCGACGCCAACCCCGGCTGGGAGCAGTTGCTTGCCGACGGGACTCCCTATGGCCGAGTGAGCCCGCTCTATGGCTGCGGGACGACCTTCTGCGTGAACAGCGGCTGGCGGGATTGGGCGCAGGACCTGATGATCGAGGTCATGAAGACCGGCATTGACGGCATATTCCTCGATGGGCCGGTGGTATATCCCGGGTGCTGCTATTGCCCCTCATGCCGCGAGAAGTTCAAAGCCCGGTTCGGCGCTGAGATCCCTCCTGCCGAGGATTGGGCGGATGAGAGCTACAAGGATTTCATCGAGTTCCGCGAGGACTCGATGGCCGGGTTCCTGGCCGATTGCCGATCCTCCATGAAGTCGGTCAATCCCGACGGCGTCATCTTCCTCAACGGCGGCAGTTGGCACGCGGGCGCATGGCGGGTCGCCAGAGACATCGAGAAGGTGGGTGAGTTCGAGGACTTCAACGGTGCGGAGGCGTTCTTCCATCCCGGACCGAGGAATCATCCGCTCCATTTCTGGTCGCTGGCGGCGAAGCATCTTGTGGCGGGCGGCAAGCCGGCTGTCGTCTTCAGCCATCACGCCCTGGGGTCCTGGCATTATGTCCCGCTTCCGCCGATCGAGACCCAGCTCGCCATTGCCCAAACCGTCGCTTGCGGAGCGAACCCGTGGATCGCGATTTTCGACTATGCCCTCGACGGCAGTCGCGAACTGGCGCTAGAGCCGGTGAGGGAGATTCAGGGATTCCTGGAGCGGCACGAGGACTACTATGCCGGGAGTGAATCCGCCGCGGACATTGCACTCCTCTACTCGCGCCAGACCTCGACGTACTACATTTCGGCGCTCGAGGAGTTATACGGCGAGCAGGGCAGCGGCCAGGAGCGCGATCTGATTGCGGACATCGGCAGCGGCAAGAAGATCGTCCCGACAGATCGGGATGCTCGCTCTCGCGGCATGGATTGGAAAAAGCGAAAGCAGATTTGCGATGAGCTTCACGGCAACACCTATCTCGGCTATTTTACCGCCCTGGCCCGCGAGCACATCCCGTTTGATGTCATACTGGACAAGGACCTGTCTGTCGAGGGCCTCTCGAAGTATCGGGTGCTCATCCTGCCGAACACCGCCTGCCTTTCGGATTCCCAGATCGAGGCGATAGAGGCTTTTGCCGAGAAGGGTGGGGGAATACTCGCCGAGTTCGAGACCGGCTGGTACGACGAGCGGGGCCGCCGAAGACCCGAGAACCCGCTCGGCCGATTGCTGGGTGTAGACTCCGTCGAGGGTCTGATGCCCCCCGCCGCCGGCGAAGAGTACATCAAAGTCAAGGCTCCGATGCCGTCATTCAATCCTGAGCAGCTCATCGCGAGGCCGCAGTTTAGCCTCATTGTCTCGCCGTCCGACAGGTCAGACATGTCCGACACGTCAGACGCCACGGCGCTGCTTTTCATGGAGCGCATCGGCCAGCTATACTCTGCGCTCAAAGGGGAGACGGGCTATCCCGCGCTGGTCACTAGCTCGAAGGCGGTCTATCTCCCGGCTCTGGTGGGTGAGTTTTACGCCCGGTATCGGATGTGGGAATACCAGGCCCTGATCGGCAATGCCGTCCGATCACTCTACGGCAAGCCGCTCCCGCTCCAGGCAGATTGCCCGCAAACCGTGGAGATCGAGCTTCGCCGCCAGCCCGGCCGCCTCCTGATCCACCTTGTAAACAACACCGGTGATATGCAGCGGCCGATGTCGGAAATAATCCCATTGAGAGACATCCGAATCAGCATTCAGTCTGATCCGATCAAGCGGGTATACTCCCTCTGGTCCCGGGCGGATCTCGCGTTCACCCAGGAGGACGGAATCGTCGGGTTCGCGTTGCCTAATCTAGGACTATATGAGGTCGTGGTTCTGGAGTAGCCAGTACTCCATCACGCCAGTACTCCATGGACGATCATAAGTACAGTCTCAATCGAATTGTCGCCTATCCGCATGACGACCCCCAGCACCCGGACGCGGTCTATGGCCCGGGAGGGCCTGAGCGCACCTACGGCAAGGTGATGGAGGTCCGCCACACCGAAGGCGATCAGCCCCACTGGCAGTATACGGTGAGGAACTCCTTCACCGGCGAGGTCCGCCTTCTGAGCGAGGGTCGAATCTATCATGGGGCGAATCGCGGCTACCTCGACCTCCATCGGCGGGACGGCATCCCCTGGCTGCATGGGCCGCCCGATTCGGCGCGCAACGACGCGGACAATGACTTCTGGAAGCAGACTCTGAAGGAGTTCGTCCGAACAGCCATCCCCCAGATCATCGAGGGGGAGCAGGACGAGGAGAAGGGCCGATCCGAGGGGCGAAACCTCAATCTCGGGCCGGACGACTACGTCCGCATCCGAAGCCTCCGCCCCGAGACCGAGTCCTGTCACAACCTCTATGCGAAGGTCCTCGCCGTATCAGCCGCCGATCGTGAGTCCATGAATGTCTCCGGCAGGGAGCACCGGGTCTTGCTCTCCTATCATGTGCGGCTGGATAGCGGGCAGGAAGCCGACGTCTACGATATCGAGATCAAGACGGTCTACACCACTCTCGGCCGGACGGTCATTCAGAATTGGCGGGCGGCGACCTTCCTCGCGGACGCATTCGGCGACGATCCCCCTTACGACCTCCAGCTCGATTACTTAAACGGCCATGTGTTCACTCGTGCCGAGCTTGCGAATATGTCGTCCGATGACCTCGCCGATCTCCTCACCCGCCTCCTCTACGTCAAGGGCCTGATCCTCCGGGACGAGCTTGAAGAGAAAGCATCACGGCTTATGAAGTCGCCCGCCGAGTACCTTGTTGACCAGATCCTCGACATCTCACGGTTCGACATGAAGAAGAACCGTCCGCTCACCCTCTCCGAGATCGAGGACTTTCGCTCGCAGGATGTCCGCCTGAAAGACCTCCTGGAGTAGCCTCTCTGCCTCCCGCCATGCTACAATAATGCCATGCTGAGCCGCGACGAGATGCTGAACAGGCTGCGAACCGATCCCGATCCGTGGGATCTCATCGTCATCGGTGGCGGGGCAACCGGCGTCGGGATTGCCATAGACGCCGCCTCGCGCGGCTACAAGACGGCCCTCGTCGAGCGATACGATTTCGGCAAGGGGACGTCCAGCCGAAGCACAAAACTCGCCCATGGGGGGGTCCGCTATCTCCAACAGGGCAATATCTCCCTGGTGCTGGAGGCATTGCGAGAGCGAGGTCTCCTTCGCCAGAATGCCCCGCACCTCGTCCACGACCTCTCGTTCGTCGTCCCAAGGTATGACTGGTGGGAGGGCGGGTTCTACGGATTCGGCCTGAAGGTCTACGACATCATGGCCGGCAGACAGGGCTTCGGCCAGTCGAGCCTCCTCTCGCTCGAAAAAACCGTTGAGCGCATTCCGACCATCGAGACCAACGGCCTCCGAGGCGGGGTGATGTACTACGACGGCCAGTTCGACGACGCTCGCCTCATCGTGAACATGGTCCAGACTGCCGCCGAGCAAGGGGCGATTCTGGTCAACTACCTTGAGGCCAGGTCGCTCATCAAGTCGGAGGATGTGGTCTCCGGCATCGTTGCCGAGGACGCCGAATCCGGCGAGCAGATCGAGCTTCGCGGCAAGGTCGTGGTCAATGCCACCGGTCCGTTCACTGATTCGGTTCGCCGAATGGACGATCCCGACGCCAGGCCCATGATTGATCCCAGCCAGGGCGTGCACATCGTCCTCGATCGGTCGTTCCTGCCGGGCGACTCGGCCATCATGGTGCCGCACACAGATGACGGCCGGGTGCTCTTCGCCATCCCCTGGCACGATAGCGTCGTCATCGGCACGACGGACACGCCCGTGGAAGAGATCCTGGTCGAGCCGAGGCCGTTCCGGGAGGAGATTGATTTCCTCCTAAGCCACGCCGCCCGATACATGACCAAAGACCCCACCAAGAGCGATGTCCTGAGCGTGTTCGTCGGCATCAGACCGCTGGTGGGTTCGTCGGATGCCGAGAATACCGCCGCATTGTCCCGCGATCACACCGTCCATATCTCGAACACCGGGCTGGTCACGATCGCCGGCGGCAAGTGGACCACCTACCGGAAGATGGCCGAGGATGCGGTTAATCAAGCCGCCCTCCTCGGGCAGCTCGAGATTCGCGATTGCGTGACGGCCGATCTGCCCATCCACGGCTTCCATCGCAATGCCGAGCGCTTCGGGAATCTGAGCGTCTACGGCTCGGATGCGCCCGCCCTCCAATCCCTGCTGAATACGAATCCCGAGTATGGCGAGCGAATCCATCCTGGTTCGCCGCATCTGGTGGGGGAGATCGTCTGGGCCGTGAGAAGAGAGATGGCCCGGACTGTGGAGGACTTCCTCTCAAGGCGGACTCGCGCCCTCCTCCTCGGCGCCAAGACCAGCATCGAGATGGCCCCGAAAGTCGCCCAGGTCATGGCCGCCGAGTTCGGCAAGAATGCGACCTGGCAACATCAGCAAGTCACCGCCTACACCACTCTTGCCAAGGGCTACTCATTGGGCCCATAGGACCCATCGGCCATCAGCCCTCCCCCATATGACCCATAAGACCCATAGGTCCCATCGACCATGGACCCTTGACCATTGACCATTTCGCATAATCCGCTATATAATGCGCAGGAGGACAACCATGCCTGCTGAATCGGATATCAAGAAGCTCTGGGACAAAGTGGTGGACAAGGTCAAGATGAGGGTCATCCATCCGACCCTTTGGAAGTCACTAGAGCAAGCGACTCCCATCATCATCGAAGACGGCCAGTTCGTCGTGGGATTTGCCGCCGGCTCATATCACATGAGCGGCCATCTGACCATCTCCGAGCATAAGAACGCCATCCAGACCGCCCTCAAGGAATTCAGCGGCATGCCCCTGAGCCTCCGCGTCATCGAGGGCGACAGCATCAGCGACTGGCAGGCAGTGCAGGAAAAGGAAGAGCGGGTCCAGGTTTTGAGGGACCAGCGTTATCAGAAGGGCCAGGACGCAGCCGCAATCACGAAGGCCTGGGAGGACCTCTTCGAGAACGCCGGCCGCCGATATGCCTCCACGAAGCTTCACGGACTCCCTCAGATACGGGCCAAGTACATCGTCGAGATGCTGAAAAGGCTTTCCGACGCCATTGACCAGCTCATGCCCGACCAGCCTGATGAGCTTTCCGAGCGCTCGCTGGCGCGCGTGATCGAAAGAGTAGGCACCATGGTCGAAGCCCCTGCTTCCATGATCGCCCTGGAGCTGATGCGTTACAGAGCAGGGGCAGGCAAGAAATCGTGAGGCGCGTGATCTCACGCCAAAAAGGGTTTTCCCTGATCGAGCTTCTGATCGTCATCGCCATCATCGGCGTCCTTGCCTCGCTTCTGTTCCCGGTCTTCGCCTCCGTGAAAAAGAGGAGTCACTCGGCTTCCTGCCAATCGAACCTTCGTCAGATTTGGATGGCATTCGAGATGTATCTCCAGGACTGGGACGATCACTACCCGAATACTGGTGATCCGTTCCTGTGGATGGGGCGGAAATGGCGATGGCCGATGAAGAAGTACCTCTCACTCGCCGCCGATCCCACCCCCGGCAACCCGATGGTCGGCACCAAGAGGGAGCCGAGCGTACTTCTGTGCCCCGCGGATAACCTCGCCCCCGCTCAATGGGACGGCACGTCATACGCCTACTCGATGACCTTCTACATGACCGTGGCTCAGATAAACTCCATGACCAGCATCAGTCAAACGTGGTCCGGGTCGCCGCCGTGCTCCTCTCAGTGCAAGTCGAGCGTCGAGTATCCTGCGCACAAAGCGCTCATGTCCGAATGGCTGAGCAATCACGAGTCCCCCGCAGTCGGCTGGGATAGCTGGTCGGGAGCGAGGAATTATCTCTTCGCCGACGGGCATGTCCAGTTGCTCAAGGCCAAACAGATCAAGCCCGCGAACGACGGCTGCCCGGACATCAACCTCACCCATGATGGGATTCATGGGAAGGACATTGATTAGCAGCGTCGAATAACGGTACTGAGATGAAAACTCTCTTGGCATTGATAGCCGCGTTCCTGCTGGCGAGTCAGCCTCTCTCGGCGGGCTGAGGCCCCGGTCCTCTAAGCTCCGGTCCGGAGTTGTCGCCGATAAGCCCTCAAAAGGCCTTGGGCATCAGCAAAGCCTTCAGCATGTTCCTGACTGACATGAAGCCCGACTCAGGGAAGGTGACCCTCGCATTCTCGAATGAGTCGGGCTACTACGCGGTCGGCATTGATCTCCTAACCGGTAAGCTTTCCGCCTGCAAACCAAAGACTCAGCCGCCAGATATGACTCTTCCTTCGCCCTCCGGCCGCCTCCGAATCAGATGTTTCGATGAGAGCGGGTTCGCCATCGAGAGCTCGTCAGGCAAGCGAATCGCAACTATCAAGGGCAAGGATATGGTGTACCCACTTGCCTGGAGTGCAGACGAGTCCGCCGTCTACTACGACCGCTCCTACTTCGGCTCAGACGCAAAGGATGGTGTGCACTTCTACGACATCAAGAGTAGGACGTCCCGACTGCTGATCTTGGGGGATGCAAGCTCGATCGAGAACTCGCCGGACAAGCGCTGCACCGCATTCATTCTGAAGAAATCTTCGCAAGACAAAAACGGCATTCTCGCCATATTCGATGGCAGGACTTTCAAGAAGGTACTGTCCGTAGGCGCTCACGTTTCCGTCTTCACGTTCTCCCCGGATAGCAAGCGGATCGCCTACACTGAACTCGTCAAGGACGAATACGGCGATCTTGCTTCGACCGCCCTCCGGGTCTTGAATATCAAGACCGGCCGCACGAACACCCTGCTCACCAATCGCCGAAAACCGATCTACGTTTGGGCGGGCAATGACGCCCTCCTCGTGAGCGTGAAGGATAAATACTCGGTTCCGTCACTTGTCCTGGTGAACCTGTCCGGGGGCAAGACCGTTCTAACTACCAATCCGAAGGCCGGTTTCATTCAGCCGTTCGCCTATCTCCCAGCCACGAAACGCTCGGTCTACAAGATCAGCAAGAGCATCTACGAATACGAAGCCCCCGAGGAGCTTTGGGCCGTCGAGCCAGGCCATGCCCCCGTTTGCCTCTTCCCGGTGAAAGGAGCAGGCCATGAGTAGGTGGCCGTCACGACGGCTCCAGATCGGAGCAATAGTCGTCTTGGCCATCGGTGCGGCGATTCAGGTCTCCATGCCCCCGATGACTCGTCAAGCGAGGGCCGAGAGGCTCTACCTCGACGGCTGGTTCGAGTGTTCGGTTCCCAAGCTGGAAGAAGCCCTCGACCTCGATCCCGGCAACTCCATGTACGAGCAGGCGCTGGTCTGGCGGTATGACAGGGACAAGCTGCCCCGACTGCTGAAGACTCGCCGGCTTGGCAAAGAGGCTCAGGCCCTCGCCGCCGGTTTGATCTATCAACACGAGATCGAAAGCATTGAGGATCCTAAGCGCAAACTGGTTCTGGTGGACGCTCTCATCAAAGCCGATCCCACCAACGCCCTCCCGCACTACCGGAAGGCTGCCCTCCTCGAGGAAATGGGTCGGCCATCGTTGGCTGAGCTTCGGCGGGGCAATGCCTGTGGCAAGATGCGCTTCTATTCCCCCACCGTGACCGACCGGGTGCTGAATTCGAGCCAGTCGCCGATAATGCAGCCCATGTTTAGCGACTATGCAAAATCACGTGGGCTGACGCGGGCAATTGTGGATCAGGCACATGTTTCTCTCAGGGAGGGCAAGGTCGAGGAATCGGCGACCATGATGGAGGATTGCCTTCGCATGAGCGTGATTTTGTCATCCGCTGAACCGCCCACGACGATAGGTGTGCTGGTCGGCATCGCTATGCAGAAGATAGCAACATTCACGCTCGAACCCGTGTGCAAGGATTTCGGCATGGAAAATCGCCTTGTCCGAGTAAAACGTCTGGATCGTGCCTACGAGCGGGCGCTTAAGGCCTGTAAGGATGAAAACGCTTACTCCAGCTTGGATCACTTGACGCTCATCATAGCGATTCCGTTTACCATTGTCTGGCTCGGCGGCTCGGCGGCCGGTCTACTGCTACTCTCCTTCCTATCGTGGATTCTGCCAGCCATCAGACGTCGAGGGCAGCCTGCGATCAATCTTGGACTATGGAATCAGGGCTGGATTGCCAGGGCGTCACTCTTGATTAGCGTTCCTCTTATGGTAGCCGCCGCTCTTCTCGGGGATTACGCTCTTGGCTACGCAGACGTCAGAGACGGGATGGGACCATACGCCTTCTTGATCGTCCTAGGGTCGGTCATAGTCCTTGTGCTGGGGCTCCGGATGCTTCACCATCGCCATGATGAGAGCACGGGCGAAAAGACCGTCATCTTCCGTTTCATCTTCAAGTCCCCCGCCAATGTGAAGGCATGGACCAGAAAGAGCCTAATGCTGCTGTTCGGCGGCCAACTGGCCTTCGCCGCATGTTTTGGCCTGCTGGCAATCATCCTATGCAAACCCCTCCTGGGCGGCCAACCATGGCAGATCAACCGCTTCCATATGGCTGCCATCTCCCATGAGGAAACCACCATGCGTCGGGTGGGGGATGATCTTAGGAAGGCGTACTTCTACCGATAATGGAAACAAATGCACTGGAAATCGCGTTATTATCAGTGAGGAGGTGAGCAAAATGAAGCTCAGGGTCATTGCGCTTCTGGCGCTCGCAACCGGTTTAGCGCTCATGTTCGGCGGATGCGAAGGCGGCACGTGAGGGGTCAAGTCCCCCTCTCCCGGTCCGGGAGTCATCCAGTGCCTGCATCCCTGAACCCTGAAGTCTAAAGTCTGAGGTCTAAAGTCTCCGGAGGCTTATCATGGAAACAAGCCGCAGTAAACCGAATTACTGGAAGGCAGCGTTCATTCTGCTTATCGGGATGATCTTTCTCATCTTCCTTCTCTTCCCCGTCTTCTTCAGGGCCAGGCGGTCAGCCAGTTCTGGATCATTCGGCGGAAGTGCATCGCGCCAGGATGCCGCTGTCAACTATAAGTCCATAGAGCCGGCGAATGAAGCACAACCCACCTCCTGGGGCGCGGCCCAAGCCTCGTCCCTCCAAAGAATGGTCATCAGCACCGCCGAGATGAGCCTGGAGGTCGCGAACGTCTCGAAGGCCCACGACGAGATCGGTCGCCTGGCGAATGCCTCAGGTGGATTCATCACCGAATCGAGCGTCAACCATGGCGACGGCACCGAATCCGGCTCGGTCACCATCCGAGTCCCCGCGAAGCAATATCAGCCGCTCCTCTCCAAGATTTCCAAGCTGGGCAAAGTCCTCAGCAAGCAGGAGTCCGGCCAGGACGTGACCGAGGAGTTCGTTGACCTCCAGTCCAGACTGCGCAACCTCAATCGTGAGGAGCAGGCATTTCTCGTGGTCATGGGCAAGGCAAACAAAGTGACCGATATCCTCGCAGTCGAGAACGAGCTCAGCCGAGTCCGAGGTCAGATCGAGCAGGCCACCGGCCGAATGAAGTATTTGCAGAATCAGGTCGCCCTCGCCACGATTACCGTCCAGCTCAGCGAGCCGATGCCCGTCGTGGCGAAGATCGTGAAATGGGACGTGATAATGACGGCAACTGGCGCGGCAAACGCCCTCCAGGTAGTTTTCCGCAAGATCATCTCACTCGTGATCTGGGCCGTCGTCTTCATCCCCTTCTGGGCGCTCGTGGGGCTCGTAATCTACGGCAGCAAGCGGTATTATCGTCGCAGATCGTGAGTCCGACCGGTCCGACTTGTCCGACATGTCCGACCTGTGATATGATATAGTCAGGCTGGCGAATACTGATCAGCTATGACCAGCCGACGGGGCGCTTAGGGTTGGACTTTTCAGTACACTCCCTGGCGAGCGGGAGTTCGGGGAATTCCATGCTCGTCCAGGCTGGGGGAACGAACCTTCTCCTCGATGCGGGGATCGGCGTGCGCACGCTTCAGAAGCGGCTGTCCAGATTCAGGATCGCGCTGAAGGACCTGGATGCCGTGCTGCTCACCCACGAGCACGGGGATCACACCCGGAGCGTGTGGAGTCTCTCCAGGCGGTATGGCGTCCCCATCATCGGCAACGCCGCCACCCTCACCGCCGTTTCGTCAACCCTTCCCCTGCCGGCGACTCGGGTCATGAGCCTGGGCGAGAGCCTTGCCCTCAAGGATATTGCCTTCGAGTCTTTCTCCACTTCGCACGACGCGCAAGATCCCGTCGGCTATAATATCTATCATGGGAATACGAAAGTCTCATTCGTTACCGACACGGGCTTCGTCAGCCGTGATGTGTTGGAGAAGACTTCAGGCGCGGACCTCCTGATCGTCGAGTCGAACCACGACGTTGAGCGAGTGCTCGGAAGCTCCTATCCATGGATGCTCAAGAATCGAATCCTCAGCGACATCGGCCATCTCTCCAATGAGGCGGCGGCCGACTTCATCCTCGCGAACCTAGAGTCCTGTAAGCGCCTGCCGATCATCTGGCTCGCGCATCTCAGCAATGCCAATAACTCCCCCCGACTCGCTCGAAGATACGTCCAATCCCGACTCTTCGATGCCGGCGTTCGCAATGTCGTCCTCGGCGTCGCCCTCCGCGACATCCCCAGCCTCACCTGGCGGGCAAATCTCGTCCAAATGAGCCTGTTCCAGTGATTGACCGTGGGACATTAGACCTCAGACTTTAGACTTTAGGAATCCCGCGAAACTGGTATTTGAGCGCTGGACATGGGCCATTATATCAACCCGGTAATCGTGTCGGCGGACGGCTTCAACGAGATCATCATTGTTGATCTGGTAGTGCTCCGCCTTGCCATCATACGCCTCCTGAAAGGCGGCGATGAGGGAATCATCGCATCTCAGGCAATCCACGAATAGCGCGGGAAACTCATCGGAAGGATCGCTGATCCTCGCATCGCCGAAGTCAATGATGCCCTCCAGTCCTCCTTGGTCATTCAAGTAGACGTGATCTTCGGTCAGGTCATAATGGACCAGGCACTGACCCTCTTCCAATGTCTTTGTCTGCAGGTCTGCGATCATATGTGCAAGATGACGCACGGCAGCCTCTGATATTCCAACCTCCCGAACCGGCCTGCCATTCAGCCTCGTAAAGGCGATGTAGTCGTATCCGCTCGGAGACTTGCCATGGAAACGGATTTGAGGGAACAGGGAGGCTCCCTTGAGAGGGCCTTGATGGAGTCGTAGCTCCTTGTGGTAGGTGTTGTACCGGACGGGGCAAAGTATCTTTAGAACCGTATCTTCGTTCACGAGGAAAACAGCGTGTGTGCCGGGGAATGTGCTCTCAAGGGACCTGGGTTCGATGCCATTGGACTCGCAGATCAGGCGTATCTCCTCCTGCCAGAAGTCGAGTCGGCTGAAAACCGTGCCCCATTCATCCCATGAGTCAATCAGTCTCATTTGCCATCCGACCATCAACCATTCGGTCATCGTCCCGTATGTCCGAAGCCGCCATCATTTCGGGCAGTCTCGGGGAGGCTCTCGACCTCGACGAGCCGGGCATGAGCGACCGGGCAGATCACCAACTGGGCGATCCGATCTCCTCTCCGGACGGTGAACGGCTCAGAGCCCAGGTTGATCATGATCACCTGAACCGGCCCTCGAAAGTCGGAATCAATGGTGCCGGGAGTATTCGCCATGCTGATGCCATGCTTCAGAGCCAGCCCGCTGCGAGGGCGAACCTGCCCCTCATAGCCTTCGGGGATGGCGAGGGTTAGTCCGGTGGGGATGAGCTTTCGCTCGCCGGGAAGGAGGACGACATCCGAATCAACCGCCGCTCGGAGATCGAGGCCCGCCGAGCCGGCGGTGGCGTACTCAGGCAGAGGGATGTCCTCGCTGCCGGGGATTCGGCGGATTGAGACAATCACGGGTTCGTCGGCCATGACGTTAGGAGGAAGCCCCTGTTTCCTTCTGCGGCTCTTCGTCCTCTTCTTTCATCGGCGGCTTCTCGGGCAGCGTGAACAGGAAGTTCGAACCCTTGCCGACTTCGCTCTCCACCCAAATCTTGCCGCCGTGAGCCTCCACCAGGTGCTTCACCAGATAGAGGCCGATGCCCGTGCCGCCGACTTCGCGCGTATCGCGGTTGTCTACCCGATGAAATCGGTCGAAGATCCTCGGCAGGTGTTCCTTCGGGATGCCCATGCCCTGGTCGGCGATGCCGACAACTATGCCGTTTCCGTCCTTGTGCGCCGAGATGGTGATCACGCAGCCCTTGGGCGAGTACTTGATGGCATTGTTCGTCAGGTTCGTGAGGATTTGGTCAACCTTGTCCTCGTCCGCAACAACTGTCGGCAGATCCTCGTCCACATCCAGCTCGAATGTGTGCTTGTCCGTATAGGACATCTGCATGGACACGACTTTGTCTATCAGGTTGCTTACCTGCGTTGGCTTTGGGTTGAGGTCGAGCGCCCGCCCGGCCTCGATGCGCGATACGTTCAGGAGGTCGCTGATCAACCTGGTCAGCCTGTCGCACTCCATATCAATAATGCCGTAGAATTCGAGCTGTGTGTCGCGGTCGTAATAGCCCTCAGTATCCGCGAGCAGCGTGGAGACGAATCCCTTGATTGCGGTGAGCGGAGTGCGAAGCTCGTGGGAAACGGTCGAGACGAAGGCGGTCTTCATGCGCTCCACGTTTCGGATCTCGGTAATATCATTGAAGATAGAAACGCTTCCCATCGGCTGTTGTTCGCTTTCGCTTCTTACCAGTGCGGTCTGAACCTGATAGATTCGCTCGCCAAAGCCGGACACATTGAGGGTCACTTCTTCGGCGGCTTCCTCGTTGGCGTCGAGCGAGCGGGCGATTATGTCTTTGACCTTGGGGTCATCTATCACCTCGAAATACGGCCGGCCCAGCACGTCCGCTCTCTGAATGCCGAACATCGCGCGGGCGGATGCGTTCATCTGCAGGATCTTGCCTGCTTTGTTCGCCATCATGAGGCCCGCGTATACGCTCTCGATGATGTGTTCGAGTTCTTCCTTCTCCTCCACGACTTCGCGGAAGAGCTGGGCGTTCTGGATGACGGCCGTGGCGTTCCTTGAGAGTCTCTGGAGGAGGTTGATGTCTTCCTCGATGAAGATGTTGCCATACCGCTTGTTGAATACGTGGAGGACGCCGATGGTGTTCTGATCGGTTACTCGGTTCTCTTCGTCCCGCTTCTCGGCGATGAGGGGGACGCACGCGCCGTTATGGATATTCAGCAGGGCGACGTTCTCCTTCACCGTTCGCTCGTCGCTCACTGCATCATAGGTGATAAGGGGCTTGCCCTCTCGAAATACCTGGCCGGAAATGCCCTGAGTGGCTCTCACCCTTAGCTTCTTGATTTCCTCGTCGGTGAACCCGAATGCCGGCCGTTTCGCTGCCAACTCGCCGGTGTCCTTTTCGAAGAGCATGAAGACGCATTTCTCAGCCTGGAGAATCGCGGCAATTTTCGCAACAAGCCGTCTGAGCGTCTCTTCCAGTTCGGTGATCGGTGCCGGCTCGCCGGTCTCCGAAGCGCTTCGAATTCGCTGCTCCAGCTCCTTGTTCGCTTTTTCAAGCGCAGCGACATATTGCTTTTTCTCGTCGAGCTCCCTCTGTAGTTCTTGTATCTTTAGTTCTTCAGCCTCGCTCATACAGCTTGGATTACCTTTCCAAAACGCCTGCCAGTCTGCTAATCCTCAGGCGGTTGCACCTGTGCATTATAGCATAAGGGGTTACCACAGTCAACGTCAACGAGTATCAAACGGTATTTACCGAGTTTCAGTTACGAAGAAAACCAGCATCTGCCGAGGGAATGATTCACAATGGGCAAACGTACGGAATAATTGTGACGTTTGTGCGAAGGAATTCCTGCTTGCTGAAACATATGCGCTCGAAAACTTGTCAAATCAAAAGAAGGAGTGTTTCACCAGCTTGTCGAAGCTGATACTACTTAGAACATTTACGCGAGGGGAGCAACTAGAAGTGAAAATCAGGCCGATGTTATTGCCATGCCTGGCGATAGCTCTGTTCTATGTATCTGCATGTGTTGCCTCGGCTGCAGAGATCGAATTGGCAGGCATCAGACTTGGCAGGTCCGCCCTTACCATCATCCAGAAGTACGGCAATCCGTCCGAGATACGAGTAGGTGCTCAGTCGCAGGTTCAGGACCAGCAGGGCATGGAAGCTCAACAGCCCGGCATGGAGCCCCCACCGCCTGGGATGGAAGCCCCACCTCCCGGGATGGGGATGGGCATGTCCATGGATATGGGAATTCCGAACATGGGCGCACCGATTCCGGGGGGCCAGCAGACTCAGAGAAGGGGACCTCCCGAGATAGTGTGGATATACAGGTTCCCCAAGAATAAGACTCTCGAGTTCCTGGTAAGTCCGGATGGGCGGATCATGCAGATTGCCGCCTACGGAGTCGAGTGGCCGGGGATCGGCACAGCGCTTGGAATTCGCCTGGGCGACACATATAAAGACGTCATTCTGAAGTATGGCTTCCCCGAATCGCACAGCAAGTCGGGATATGAGCTGAGAGCGAAGTACTCGGACAAGCACAGGGCCGTGTTCAGCTTCGTGGGCCAAGGCCTAATACAGCCGACGGTCGTGGGGATCACAATTGGCTTGATGGACTAGAGCGCCATACGGCAGGCGGCGAAGTAGGTTGGGCTTGGGTTCGCGAGACGCGGTCAAAGAGGAGATACGAAATCGGGTTGGCGTCCTTGACGTCGTGTCCGAATACGTAAGCCTTAAGCGTGCCGGGAAAAGCCATAAAGGCTTGTGCCCGTTCCACTCGGAGAAAACTCCCTCCTTCACAGTCAACGAAGACTTCCAAACCTGGCATTGCTTCGGCTGTGGCGAGCATGGGGACGTTTTCACGTTTCTCATGAAGATCGAGAACCTGACCTTCCCGGAGGCCCTGGAGAAGCTTGCCAGGCGCGCTGGAGTGACTCTCGAACCCGCTCAGCGAGGCGAAACCAGCCGCAAGGACGTACTCGCCGGGATCAATTCCCAGGCGGCGTCTTACTATTCCGATCTGCTGAAAAAGAATAAGGCCGCCCTCGAGTATCTTCACGAGCGAGGGCTTGCCGATCAAACGATCGAGCAGTTCAGGCTGGGTTATGCCGCCCCCGAATGGGATGGGTTCCTACAGCACTATACTAAGAAGGGCAGGCAGATTAAGGACGCCATTGAGGCCGGGCTGATCGTCAGCAGCGAAGAAGGGCGCTGCTATGATCGGCTCAGGCACAGGATCGTTTTTCCGATCCTTGACATCCAGGAACGGATCATAGGCTTCGGCGGCAGGGCATTCGGCGATGACCAGCCAAAATACCTGAATTCACCCGAGACGCCGCTTTTTAGCAAGACAAGGTCTCTGTATGGCCTCAATTTTGCAAGGAAAAGCATAACTGAAGATGAAGGCGCAACTGTCGTCGAGGGATACATGGACGTCATTGCGGCGCACCAGTCCGGTTTCCTGAATTGCATTGCGACCCTGGGGACGGCGCTGACTCCGGATCATATTCGGATTTTGATGCGATATTCTCGCAAGGTCGTCCTTGCCTATGATTCGGATTCCGCCGGCATGAAAGCGGCCCTGCGAAGCGCTGCCATGTTCTATGAGGCGGATTGCGATGTGAAGATCGCCAGATTCCCCGCCGGGGATGATCCCGACAGCATTCTCAGGCAGGGGAAGGTTGCCGAATTCAGCGCTGCAATATCGTCTGCGCTGCCGATAGTGGATTACCGGCTGGCGATTGTTCGGGAGCTGGCCGACTTGTCCAATGCGGCGGGTCGAGCGGCCATGTTGAAGCAAGCGGCTCAGATAGTTGCCGAGCTCCCGTCGTTCAGGGAACGCGAGAAGTATGTTCGGCAACTGATAGATTATCATCCGAATCCGGATATCGGCCTGGCCGCGGTCCAAGACCAGATTCGGAAGGATGTCGAGGCAGAGGTCAGACGGCGAGGCGGCAGCGTAGTTAGGACTACGTCAACAGGCGGCTCGAAGACCCTGGCAGGAGTTCGAGTCGCCGAATCGGCGCTCTTGCGAGCCCTGATCCAGGGGGATATGGCCGAGACAATAGTGAGTTCGCTGTCGCCGGAGGACTTCTCGACTGATACCAGTCGGGCAGCCGCTGAGGCCGCCTTTGAGATGTTTCGCGAAAAGCAGGGAATATACTTACCGGAACTGCTTGACGCCGTGGACCAGGATGCCGGCAGGTACCTAAGCGAACTGGCGATAGGTGAAGGTCCACCACTTAGTGAAAAGGCTTTGCAGGACTACATAGCTCTGATAGAGAACTCAAAGGTAAGGAAGCTGAAAACATACGAAGTGATTGCGCCGTATATGAAGGATGGCGCTATTGACCCGAAAACCTGGCCCAAGGGCCAGGCCGAGATTGATGATTACCTGAGAAAATCCGGTAAACGAAGTGACTGACTGTAGTAGAAGGGTTTGTGTGACTGTGACCGTTGAAGAATTGAAGGACAATGTCGAGGTGCGCAAGCTGCTTGCCGAAGGCAAGCGGAAAGGCGTGCTGACATATGACGAGATAAACGATACCCTGAGCCAGCAGGAAGACCTCGACGCCGAGCAGATCGAGGACATCCTGCAGACCTTTGCGGAAGAGGGCATCCAGGTCATTGACAAGGTGAAGGAGGTCGAACTCGTAGAGCATTCCACTGATTCGGACGAAGCGCCCGTCATCCCGGACATTGACGTCAAGGACGAAGAGATAGCAGCGATGGAAGGTCTGCCGATTGATGACTCGGTCAGAATGTGGCTGAGAGAGATCGGCAAGACTCCCCTCCTCACCATGGCTCAGGAGATCAGGCTCGCGAAGGCCATAGAAGAGGGCGCAGGCAAAACCATCGAGGGCCAGCTCGCCAAAGAGAAGCTCGTACAGTCGAACCTTCGACTCGTCGTGAGCATTGCCAAGAGATATAGCGGCCGAGGCATGTCGTTCCCCGATCTGATTCAGGAAGGGAATATCGGCCTCATCCGAGCGGTCGAGAAGTTCGACTATCGCAAGGGCTACAAGTTCAGCACTTACGCCACCTGGTGGATTCGCCAGGCCATCACTCGAGCAATCGCCGATCAGGGCCGCACGATCCGCATCCCCGTTCACATGGTGGAGACGATCAACCGGCTGATGAAGACCCAGAGCCACCTACTTCAGGAGCTTGGCCGCGAGCCGACCCTGGATGAGTTGTCTCGTGAGCTGGATATGCCTGAGGAGCGAGTCAGCGAGATCCGTCGCATTGCTCCCGAGCCTCTCTCCCTGGAGACTCCGATCGGTGAGGAGGAAGACAGCCATCTCGCCGACTTCATTCAGGATCAGGAGGGCGTTTCGCCGGACGACGCCGCATCCCAGCAGCTTCTTCGCGAGCGCATTGTGGAGGTGCTCTCCGAGCTCAGCAACCGAGAGCGTGACGTTCTTCGCATGAGATTCGGTCTGGACGATGGTTATCCCAGGACCCTCGAAGAGGTCGGACGGCATTTCGCAGTGACCCGTGAGCGCATTCGTCAGATCGAGGCAAAGGCTATCAAGAAGCTTCGCCACGCGAAGCGCCGCAAGAAACTGGAAGAGTATCTCACCTAAGGATCGTCCACTTGGCTAGCAAGTTCCAACTATCGAGGCTGGTGCGCACCGTCTCTTCCGAGATCTACGTCATCTGGGAAGGCGAGCGACGGATCGGCCAGCTTCACCTCCATTACGCCCACTATACGATCTATGTATCGCTCATGTTCGAGGTTGACCTGGCGCTATCAGAGGAAGAAGAACTGCTGGCGCAGATAGATGAGGACATCGTTTCGTCCTACTTGCCGAGCTTCGAGCGCGAAGAGATGCTGGTTACCGTCTTCCGGGGCGAAGAGGTTAGCTCCTTCAACTACTCCCCAACAGGCCTGGATGAGATTGACGAAGAAGGTGAAGAGTAAGCCGGTCCCCCCGCACTAAGCACCAAGCACTAAGCACAAAGCACAAAGCACAAAGCACAAATACCGAAAATTTCCGCACAATTACCCCTTGCCCTTCGATCTCTACTGTGCTATAATGCTTCTGGTCGGCGAAGATCAACCTGTGGCCAGGCTAGTCTTTCCGGCTGTGGG
>Ga0307380_10004173_pt1 | contig 19621 bp, 18 predicted proteins | sample UN3MG_FD_202239 | JGI IMG/M metagenome (GOLD analysis project Ga0307380, IMG submission 202239) | Soil microbial communities from Risofladan, Vaasa, Finland - UN-3 | ecosystem: Environmental > Terrestrial > Soil > Coastal area > Acid sulfate soil | place: Finland: Risofladan, Vaasa | collected... | reverse complement strand
ATGGGTGCAGGGTCAGGACCGCAACGGGGTGCGATCTCCGGCTGAGAGAGTATCACTAGTCGGGCGAATGCGCTGCCCGGAACGAGGGACGTCGAAGTCCGTCTGGTTCGCCGCTCGAAGACTCCTCGCAGTACCAGGAGACCGAGTGACCGGCGACGAGTCATCAGCGGAGTCCTGCTCGCCCCATGGCTTGTGTCTCTTCTCTGGCGCCCACGAGCATCGCCTCCGCACAGGATACGTGCGAGAAGCGATGGGTCCATCATCAGGCGCCTCAGTTCGCGTTCTGCCGGTATACTCAAGTGACTGGCAGGGGGTCATCGGCATTGCGACTTGACACTTTGTGAAACATGTGCTACGATACCGTGCAAGTCGGTCAAGGAGCTTATTGTCAGAAGGTCCGCAGGTTAGCAGACTGTGAAGATGCTGTTGCATCCAGAGATGGCTTGACCTGGCATATGATCGCTGCCCCCCTGGTTGAGTTGATGCTTTCTGAAGGATTCGCCACCCCTGGTATAGCTTCGAACCATGTCCGCCCTACACACGGGCGCTCCAGGTGAGAGAGAAGGTGAGAGCCTCCAACAAGGAGAGCGATTCGTTGGCGTTCTGCGGCGGCGGTGGGTGGATGTCAGGCCGGGGACAACTAACGGAACGCAGAGGTACGCAGGTTGGCAGGTTCAATAGTCAGAAGGAGGAAGCATGTCTGCTGAAACGGTGACCACCAGGACGTATGGGCCACGGCGGAGGCAAAAACCCTCCTCCGAGAAGCGTCAGGTGCTCGACCTGCTCAAAGACGTGGGGCTGGCGCTGAGTTCTATGTTGGGCAGGTGCTGTGAGGTTGTGATCCACGACACGAGCGATCTCGAGCACTCCATCGTCTGGATAGAGGGTGACGTCACGGGTAGAGACGTCGGTGGCGTGATGAGCGACCGCGGACTGGAGAACCTTCGTAAGGGCGAGGTTCATCCACTCTTCAACTACACGACCTACACTGACACTGGTAAGACCCTGAAGAGTTGCAGTATCTGGCTTCGCGACTCAGAAGGGGAGATCTATGGTGCTTTCTGCATCAATCTCGACGTCACACCCATCGCGCAGTTGCAGGACTTCGTCCGGGACCTGGCACCCGACTCGTCACGCGCAGATGTGGGTGAGACGCATGCGCAGACTCTACACGACCTGCTCGACACGATGATTGCTGAGTGTGAGTACCGGATAGGCGCCTCGGCCGAGGAGATGACCAAGGACGAGAGGGTCGAGATGGTGCGCATTCTCGACGAGAGAGGGGCTTTCCAGGTCAGGAATTCGGTGTCGTACGTAGCGGGCCGGGCGGGCGTGACCAGAAAGACGATCTACAACGACTTGCGTGAGGTCTCGGAGAGCAGGGGCGACGCCGTGGATCAGTGAGCGGCAGTGCAGGGACTGAGTTTCGGCTCTATCGTATAGCGATCCAGCAGCCACCAGTTCGCTGGTGGCTGCTCACTTTGTGAGGTACGCTGCTGGTGGGCAAACGAGGTCTAGACGCTACTGGGCCGGTCTAGGGCAGATGGGGATTGGACGTCCGCCGCAGGATGGTACTGACGGAGAGGTGCCTGATCGCACGGCAGCGAGGAGAGCACAAGGTCGTCACTCAGGGAGGGAGGAAGATGCCACTGCTGAAGGCCGAAAGCCGATTCTACGCGTTCTCTGCCGAGAACCCGCCCGCCTTGACCGTGCAACCGGGGGAGGAAGTCACTCTTGAGGCCCAGGATTGCTTCAGCAACCAGATCCGGAGCGAGGATGATGTTTTCTCTGCCGTGGACTGGGACAAGGTGAACCCAGCCACGGGCCCTGTGTTTGTCGAAGGGGCCGATCCAGGCGACACCCTGGTAGCCCATGTGCTGGAGATCAGATCGGCAACGCAAGGGGTCATGACGGCGGCGCCCGGCGTGGGTGCGCTGGGCCACCTGATTACCGAGGCTCAGACCAGGATCGTGCCCATCAGTGAGGGGCAGGCGCTCTTCAGCGAGCAGGTTCAGATCCCACTCAGCCCGATGGTAGGGGTGATAGGGACAGCGCCGCGGGAAGGCGCGATCCCCAACGGCACTCCCGGTCCTCACGGGGGCAACATGGACTGTACCCTGATAGCCGAGGGTTCCAGGGTATACCTGCCGGTGGAGGTGCCTGGAGCGCTCTTTGGGTTGGGCGATCTGCACGCCGTGATGGGTGATGGAGAGATAGTCGTTTGCGGCGTGGAGATTGCAGGTTGGGTCACGGTACGGTTGGAGCTCCTGAAGAGCTGCCTGCTGCCGCTGCCCTTGGTAGAGAACCAGGACTTGGTAGCCACGATACACTCCCATGAGGACTTGGACTTAGCGGCCCAAGGCGCCATCGAGGGCATGGCCCGTCTGCTGACCGGATCGGTGGGCCTTCCTCTCAACGAGGCAGGCATGCTGATGAGCGCAGTGGGTCAGCTACGGATCTGCCAGGTGGTTGATCCTCTGAAGACTTGCCGCATGGAGTTCCCCAAGTGGGCCTTGGAGAGGCACGGTTTCTGGATGGAACGGCTGGTGTAGCTCATTCTTCGCTACGCATGTCGCCAGAAGTATGGTTGACCTCCTCGAGGGTATGTGATAGGCTTAGTTTGACCTGGTGTGGTGCGAAGGGCAGCGACGTGAACCATCCCCTCTGCTTGATCAGAAGAATCGGCCTTGTCTGCGCCATGGGTATGATGGCCGTATCCTGGCTTCTTCCGGCGCGACCCGCGCCGGTTCAGGCGGCGGTGCACCTATTGTACTTCAGGGCCACAGGTGAGGAAGACCGCGTGGTTCTGCAATGGGCGACGGCTCAGGAGCTGAACAACGTAGGTTTCAACTTGTACCGTACTGAGACGCCTGATTTCAATGACTCTAGCAAGGTCGATCTAGGATTCATCCCTGCTCAGCACCTGGGCCAGATCGAGGGTGCTGATTACTCCTATATCGATAGCGATATCCAGGCTGGCACCACTTACACCTACTACTACTGGCTGGAGGACGTGGACTTCCAAGGGGTGCGCACGCGTCACGGACCTGTGCCTGCTTCCACTCCGACGGAAACGCCTACATCCACGCCGACCGCAACGGCTGCCTCCACACCGACCAGAGTGCCCACGGCCACGCCTACGCTCGCGCCTACAGCCACGCCGTCGTCCACGTCGACTACGTTGCCCACCTCCACACCTACGACCTTGCCAACCGCGACCTCCCCGCGGACCAGCACTCCTGAGACCGGCCCTACATCCATGGTGCGGCAGCCGCCTTCTCCCACCACGACCGCCGAAGGATCGTCCCTGGCCATTGCGACGCCCAGCGCTGTCCCCGGGCAGGTGACCCCTACGCCGACCGCCACGAGCATGACGGGGAGCTCCGACACCTCGCCTGGGAGTACGGGCGCGGCGGGCGGCGACTCTCAGGCTGGAACCTCTGGATGGTCCTCCTTGCGCCTTCGCTGGCCCACGATCCATCCCAGTACCATCTTGCTGTTCATTTCCCTGGTGGCCGCTTTCGGGGTGCTGCTGCTCTCCGTAGCTCTGGCGCTGGTCCGCAAGCTTAGCCTGTGAAGATTCATCCTCCAGACGCATCTTCTCAACTGGCTAGGTGGAGGGTGCTGCCCGGGCCGGGACCTCGCCCATGGCCCGTACTCCTCCTGGCCTTATTGGGATTACTGGTCGCCTGCTCCTCAGCGGCGCCGCCTGAGTCCACCCTTCCGCCAGCCCCCACCATGGTCAAGGTCGGTGTTGAGGAGGACGGAATCTATGTCCTCTCCTACGCGGATCTGGCGTCGGCAGGGCTCGACCCGGGGGGCGTGGACCCGAACAGAATCTCGCTCTCCAACCAGGGCCAGGAGGTCCCCCTCCTCGTGTCAGGGGAGGGGACGGAGTTGAACATCATCTTCCATGGCACAGGAAACAGCAGCCCCTATAGTCGAGAGAATGTGTACTGGCTGGATCTGGGGGATGTTTCAGGAAAGAGGATGGCTGAGAGGGCCGTACCCCTTGTGGCCTGTGCAGCCCCTGCTGCCTCCTTTCTCCATACCGTTCGAGGGGAAAAAGACCTGTTCTACGCCGGCATGGCTCCTGCGGGTGAAGATCACTGGTACTGGCAGAAGCTCCTCGCTCCAGAGACGACGGATCTTCCCGTGGATGTGGTGGACCTGGCCCCTGGCGATGGATTGCTGCGATTGGCCCTACTGGGATACACGAGCGATGAGGTGAGTCCCGACCATCACGTACGAATCCATGTCAACGCTTGCACGGTGGCAGAAGCGAGCTGGGATGGGCAGGAACGTCACGTGATAGAATCTGCGGTACCCCACTCATGTCTGTTAGAGGGGGAGAATATCCTTGGTCTGGAGGCGGTGGGTGACACGGGCGCCCGGGTGGACATCGTGCTCGTCGACTGGTTTGAGCTCGAATATCAGCGCTACTTCAGTGCGAGGGACGATAGTCTGGAGTTCACTGGGCAGGGCGGATATCACGCGGTGACAGGGTTCACAGGTGAGCAGTTGTGGCTCTTCGATGTCAGCGATCCGCTCAACGTGGTGCAACTCACCGAGGCAAACGTGGAGGCCAGTGGAGCACAATATGTGCTTTCTTTCTGCGACGGCGAGCCATCTGGGCACAGCTACCTGGCGGTGGGCCGGGCTGGGCTGCGGAGGCCGACGAGCATCACCGCTGCCACCAAATCGGCCGACCTGCGGAGTCCAACCAACCAGGCTGACTACGTCGTGATTACTCACCAGGACTTCCGCGAGGCAATCCTTCCGCTGGTCGCGTGGCGTCGAAGTCAAGGGCTCACTGTGCAAGTAGTCACCATCACCGAGGTGTATGACCAGTTCAGCCACGGGCTGGCGGACCCCGCAGCCATTCGCGAGTTGCTGCGATATGCGCACGCGAACTGGGCCCAGCCGGCACCCCGGTACGTTCTGCTGGTTGGGGAGGCAAGCTATGACTACAAGGATAACTTGCAGGGACCCAACAAGAGCCTGTTGCCCACCTCTCTGGTGGAGACGGCCTTCAGTGGTCAAACAGTGAGCGACAACTGGTTCGTCTGCCTGGACGACGAAGACGTGTTACCGGACATGGCCATCGGCCGCCTGCCGGTGAGCACCGTAGCCGAGGCCAGAGCGGTGGTGGAAAAGATCATCGCCTACGAACAAGACGTGCCGCCGGGTGACTGGCGGCAGAGGGTAGTCCTGGTGGCCGATGGAAAAGAGGCTAGCTTCGCCGCGCAGTCGGACCTGCTGGCCGAGCAGTCCGTCCCCTCAAGCTACGAGGTGTCCAAGGTCTATGCTGGCTCCGTCGAGGACCCACAGTCCGCCGTGGCGCAGGAGCTCGCCGATGGTAGCTTGATCGTGAACTACGTTGGCCACGGCAGCATCGACCTCTGGTCGGAGGACAGGCTTCTGTCGTCAGAGCAGATCGGCTCTTTGGGCAATGACGGGCGGCAACCGATGGTGATCTTGATGTCCTGTCTCCTGGGGTTCTTCGGCCATCCCGAACGCGACGCCATGGCCGAGGAGTTGCTGCTGGCAGAGGATGGCGGGGCGGTGGCGGTTTTCGCTCCCAGCAGCCTGACGCTGTCCTCCGATCAGGGACCCTTGAACCGGGCTCTCCTCAAGGCTTTGCTCAGGGAAGAAGCGCGTACGGTCGGTTTGGCGATCCTGGAGGCTAAACGTTCCGTCGCTACCGAGACCCAGGGCCAGCGGGATGTGATGGAGACCTTCACCCTTCTTGGCGACCCGGCCTTACAGCTGGCCAGAGCAGATTGATCCCCTGGTGCGCACAAAGACGCTGTACGTAGGCTGCCAGGGGTTTCTAATGCCGCGACGAAGAGAGGCTCGCCAGAGATTCGCAGACGCACCTACTTGGATCCCAAGAGGGACAGTGTTGAGAAGGCCCAACAGCCACATGGCGGTGGGGAGGTTGCCACTCAGTTGAGCCCAAACTGAGATGCCATCCCTGGCAATGGCTCATTGAGCGTTCAAACAGAAACGAGGCGGCGAATCGGTCGCTTTCATCCGAGTTTGGGGCACGTTCTTCCACACCCTCAAGAGGGTATGCTTGACAGCTGAAGAACTGTGTGATAGAGTTCGTTAGGCAGCATCTGCAGGCGAATCGAAGGAGAGCAAGCCTTGAGTGTTTCGGAGGAGATCTACCGCCAGGATGATTCCATCGTCTCCCGGAGGATCGAGGACGAGGTCATCTTGGTTCCCATTCGCCAGAACGTGGCGGATCTGGAAAGCATCTACACCCTCAGCGAGGTAGGTGCCTATATCTGGGAGCAGATGGATGGCCGGAGAACAACTGCTGAGATACTGGCCTCCACAGTTGGCCAATTCGAGGTCAGCGAGGAAGAGGCGCAGAGGGACTTGAAGGAATTCATCGAGCAGTTGAGCTCCATAGGGGCGATTACCAGGGTGTAGCATGGAGTGGCCTCACATCCCCAAGATAAGCTACGGCGAGTTCGGCAAGCGGTTGCGCGAGAAGATGGCGGGTAAGAGGGTGCCCCTTTCCGGCTCCTTGGAGCTGACCTTCCGCTGCAATCTGAGATGCGTTCATTGCTATCTTGGGGATTGTCGCCTTGGCATTTCGGGCAAGAACGAGCTTACATACGCGGAGATCTGCGACCTTCTGGATCAATTAGTTGACGAAGGCTGTGTGTGGCTTCTACTCACCGGTGGTGAGCCGCTGCTTCGTCCCGATTTCCTGGACATTCACACCTACGCCAAGCGAAAAGGCTTGTTGATCAGCCTCTTCACCAATGGCACCCTCATCACCCCGCAGATGGCCGATTGTCTTCAGGAATGGCGGCCGTCCATGGTGGAGATCAGCCTCTATGGTCGTACCAAAGAGACCTACGAGAAGGTGACCGGCGTTCCTGGTTCCTACGAGCGTTGCCTGCGGGGCATCGAGCTGCTGCTGGAACGGGGGCTTCCCCTCAGGCTGAAGGCGATGGCTATGACGTTGAACAAACACGAGATCTGGGCCATGAAGGAGTACGCCGCAGGGCTGGGGGTGGATTTCCGTTTTGACCCGCTGATCAACGCCGGGTTGGACGGCTCCCCTAAGCCAACTGAGGTGCGGATTACGCCTGAGGAAGCGGTGCAGTTCGACCTGGCCGACGACAAGCGACTTGAGGTTTGGCTAGATTTCTGCGACCGCTTCTGGGGACCGCCTTCTGATGGGCGGTACCTTTTCATCTGTGGCGCGGGGATAGGTAGATTCCACATAGATCCCTATGGCGAATTGAGCATCTGCATGAGCTACCGTGCTGAAAGCTACGATTTGCGCTCAGGGACTTTTCATGAGGGCTGGTGTGATTTTATCCCTCAGGTTCGGTATCAGAAACCACAGGGCGACTACCCGTGCCTGCGATGCGACTTGATGTCTATCTGCGGCCAGTGTCCCGGTTGGTCCCAAATGGAGCACGGGGATTCACAGACCCCGGTAGAGTATCTCTGTGAGGTTGCTCACCTGCGGACCGAGGCTTTTGGACTCGATGCGCCGCCAAGTTAGAGCGAGCGAAGTGGTTGTTGTTCTCCGATCTGTCGGCGGATCGTCAGAGGAGACAGGCATACAAACACGTTGAAGGAGGGAAAGAAGTGATGAAACGAAAAGAGGACGGTGAGAAAAGGAGAAGGCTCTACCAGAAGCCGCGAGTGGAGCAGGTCGAGTTGCTGTCGGGAGAGGTACTGCAACTGGGTGGCTGCAAACACTTCAACCAGGTTGACCAGGACAACCCTACCGGCTATTGCCATCTGCCGACCGCATGCGTGGATTTCGGAAGTTAATGGCTGACCACCTTGCGCTGCCATTGGCTGGCTAGGATTGACACATGTCAAGTGAGTTGCGGCTAGGGATCGGCGATATGGTGCTGGCCCTTACCTCCTTTGGCGATGGTTCTGAATTCGAGGTCGAGGAGGCTTATGAACCCTTCGTGACCGACGATGATGCCGAGGTCAGGTTAGGTGTTCAGCGCCGGTCCACCCTGAACGAAGGGTCTGGGAAGATCGTTTTCGAATCGGGAGGCAAGTGGACCCTGTACCAAGACCAGAGGGGGTGGATCATCCACATTGGATCTCCTGGGGTAAGCCCTCATCCATACCAAGTAGCCGTCCTGGAGCCCGATTTTCGGTCGGGTGACATCCATATGAAAGCTCAGCGGCCTGACGGGGAGCTCCTACCCTTTCCACTGAGGTATCCTTTGGCCGAGCTGTTGATGATGAACCTGCTCTCCCTCAGCCGGGGCGCACTGCTCCACGCCTGCGGGGTCAGCGACAAGGGTCGGGGCCTGCTTTTCGTCGGCAAGTCGGGGGCGGGCAAGAGCACCATGGCCGAGCTGTGGAAGCATGAGGAGGGAGTCACCATCCTGAGCGACGACCGGGTTATCGTGCGTGAGCAGGAGGGGCGTTTCTGGGCCTATGGCACGCCCTGGCATGGAGATGCTGGGTTCTGCTCTCCAGAAAGCGTGCCTCTCGATGCCATGTTTGTCATCCGGCACGGTGGGGAGAACAGTATCATGCGCCTGGAAGAAGTGCGGCAGGTGGTCTCCAGCCTGCTGGTGCGCTCCTTTCCTACCTTCTGGAACGCAGAGGGCATGGCCTTCACTCTGGGTTTCCTGGAGCGTATGAGCCAGGGAGTTCCCTGCTACGACCTGGGCTTCATGCCCGACAAAAGCATCGTACAGCTTGTGCGCTCTATGGGCTACGGATAGGAGGCCTTTCCTTGGCCGGCCTACAGATGGGGTCATGGTACCCATGAATCAGGAAGTGATAAGCTGCCGAACCGGTGAATTGTCATGGTTAGCCAGCGAAATCCTCACCAGGGGCAATGTCTTGCGTTTCAGGGTCCATGGGGGGAGCATGTATCCCTTCATCAGGGATGGCGATACTGTCGAGGTGAAGCCTGTGCAGGCCTCGGCCGTGGGATTGGGAGACGTCGTTCTCTGCCGCTATGGTAGGGATAGGCTGATGGTCCATCGGGTGATCGGGGTGAACAGGCAGAACGGTCAGAGTGTCTTGGCGCTCAAGGGAGACTCGGCTCGCCACCGGGACAGGCCTGTCTATCCGGAGCAGGTGCTGGGGCAGGTGATAGCCATCGAGAGAGGCGGAAGGAAAGTGCCCCTGAACGGCAACCTGTGCATACTGGCCAAACGCCTATGGGTCTGGCTTTCGCCCTTCAGCCCGCAGCTTTATGGTTTACCGAGGATAATCAGATATGCAGCGCGTAAGGTGGCGAATCACGCGCCAATGCTGTACTAAGCATTGGCAAGGAGGTGCCTATGAGAATTGCGAGTTCGTTCTCTAATCTGTTTCTCGACTATGAAAAGAGGGGGTGAAGGATGCTCAAGGGACGGCGCACCAAGTCGGGAAGGTGGATGGCGATCCTGATAGCAGTGGGGGCCTTGATTGTCTTTCTGCTGTGGGCGGCCGTGGCATGGGCGACTAACATCACCGTTGATGCCAACTGCTCAGATTGGGACAGCGGAGATTACCTGCATGACGACGGTGATGAGGGAGCCATCCCCGACAAATATGATATGAGGGGGATCTATGCCACCGTCAATATTAGCGGGGCACAACACTTCGTCGCCTACACCACCACCGTGAATATCCAGATAAACTCCACCACCGCCACAAACGTCTGGTATGACATCGACCACAATCCAAGCACTGGATATCCGGTTGGCCCCATAGGAGCGGATCGGCAGGTGGCTTGGAGGATGGATAACGATAGCTGTGAACTGAGTGAGTGGGATGCCGGGAATAGCGAGTGGGACTTGCTAGCAACGGACTGCGACGGAGCGCCCAGTGGCATAGGTACCAAGGGAACTTGTGTCGAAGTAGGGGCTGATGGTGCAGATCTGGGGCTGGACGGAAGCGATTTGGTCCCCATTTGCATTCTCTTTGAGAATGCTGATTTTGCGGGGTACCAGGATGACACCACCTGTTTTGACTACGACGTCCCCTCGGCCGTGGAGCTGTCCTCCTTCACCGCCTGTTCGGAGCGTGGCCGTCCCAATGGGCCATGGTTCACCTGGCTTTGGCCGGTGGGCCTAGTGTCAGGGGTGGTGGCCCTGTTTGCCGGCGGGCTAGTTCTGTGGAGACGGAAGGAACCGGCTCGCTAGCGGTTCGACACACACTGGTTTTGACAACCTGTCATTCTCAGGAGCGAAGCGACGAAGAATCTCTCCCTCGCTATACAAGGCTTGCTCTCTGCAGAGAGCGAGATCCTTTGTCTTCCTTGCGCTTCTACTGAGAATGACATCCTCTGGGTGACCGTAGAGGTCGATTCTGCCGCCATGTCGAGTGTCGCGTTCCTGGAGGCAGTTTGGCCCTGACCGGCACATTGGCCAGATAGCATAGCCAAGCATAGTGCGTGGGCAAGCGCATGCGGGACAACCTTGCGGCTGCTCGCGCGTTTCTTTACTAGTCGGCCGATATCGCAATGGATGAGGAGAGTGGCTTGTGCAGAGACTCAGAGTCCTGAAGGTTACCCTTCTTGCTTTGGGCGTCTGCTTGTGCACGGCCTGGTTTGGAGCAAGCAATGCTGCTGCGCAACAGCCGGTGGCGACGGGCCGGATGTCGGCGGCGGCAGATGAAGGCCTTGCGCTCATCAAGTCCGACACAGAGAGTATCATCTTGGAACTGCGCACTCCATCCTATCAAATGGAGGAGATAAGCGTGGACGGCGTTGCCTATCATCTCCTGACCGTGGCCGGGTACGGGCAGACAGGAGATGTAGGTCACCCTCAATTGCCTCTCAAAGGCACGCTGCTGGGAATCCCGCCTGCGGCCGACTTCACTCTGACGGTGCTGGAGGTCGAGGAGGAGATAGTATCTGAACGGTACAACATCTACCCAGTTCCCCAACCGGTATTTGAACATGACCTGGAGGGAGACCTCACCTATGCGGGCCTGGAGTTCGCCAAGGATGAGAGCGTGTACTCCAGCGACAGGTTCTACCCCGCTAGCATCGCTGAGGTAGGTTCCAGCGGCTTCATACGAGATCAGCGGGTCGTGGACTTACGATTCTTCCCTTTCCAGTATGACCCTGTCAGCGGAGAGTTGAGACATTGCCGACGGATACGGGTAGAACTGAGCTTCGGCTATCCCGGTGGTCACCCCGTGCTTGCGGCCACCTGGGGAGAGGACGACCCCTTCCACCAGGTCCTGGAAGACTCTCTCCTGAATTATGACTCCGCCCTCAGCTGGCGGGCGAGATCCTCAACTACGTTATCCGGACCAACGGTATCCGAGCAAGAGGGGTCCAGTTACAAAGTTATGCTTGACCAAGATGGCATCTATCAGTTGACTTACGCCGACATTAGTGATGCAGGTATTGATGTCGACAATGTGGATCCGCGTACCTTCAAGCTTCATAACCAGGGCGATGAGGCAGCCATCTATGTGGTCGGTGAGGATGATGGCGAATTCGACACGGAGGACTACATCCTCTTCTATGGCCAACGGATGACCAGTATGTACACCGATACCAACGTCTATTGGCTGACCATGGGCGGTTTCTCTGGCCTGCGGATGGGGGAAAGGGACGGGACGCTGGGAGCAAGCACGGTACTCACTTCCTTCCAGACCACCAACCGTTGGGAAGAGGATCTGTACTACCAGTCAACCATCGCCAAGCCAGACACCATACCGAGCGAGGAGGAGAAAGATCACTGGTTTGGTGGGTTCATTGCCACTTTCGGGGAGCCGGCCTCTGAAAGCTATGCCATTATGCTCCATAATGTTGCCGTCTCGCCCCCTCCTTACAGCAGTACGGTGCGGGGCTACCTGCACGGGTTCAGTGACTTCGATGACAATCCTGACCATCACACCAAAGTTTTTCTCAACGGGCATCTGCTTGATGATGCCACCTGGGATGGACAGGTTGAGTACCAGTTCGAGACGGATATCCCTCAATCCTATCTCCTCGAGGGCAGCAACACCATCTCTGTGGAGTGCCCATTTACTGGTCTTCCCATCACCGTTACCCAGGACATCATCTTCGCCAACTGGTTCGAGATTGACTATCATCGTAGATACACCGTCGAGAACGACAGCCTGTTCTTCGACGGGGATGAGGCCGGAACCTGGCAATACGAGGTGGGAGACTTCCTGACCGATACTATTGAAGTCTTCGACATCACCGATCCTCTCGGCGTCACCCGCATCCTCAGTACCACCGTGGTGGCGTCCGACAGCTATAGCCTCAAGTTCGAGGACATCATCGTTGGCGAGCATCACTATGTTGCCCTGACCCCGGCGCAGTACCAGAGCCCACTGGGTATCGTGGAGGATAGTCCCTCCAGTCTGAAGGATACCTCCAACAGGGCTGACTACCTCGTCATCACCCACCCCGATTTCTACGATGCTGTGCTCCCCCTAAGAGACCATCGCGAGGCTGAGGGACTGGACACTGTTGTGGTTGACGTACAGGATGTGTACGATGAGTTCAGTTACGGGCTCTTCGACCCCCATGCCATCAGAGACTTCATAAGCTACACTCTTGCCTATTGGCGGGATCCGGACGAGCCGCCCAGCTACGTCCTGCTGGTTGGAGACGGCAACTACGACTTCAAGGATAACCTCGGCCGTGGCGAGCCCAACTACATCCCCCCTTACCTGGTCTACACGGATGAGTGGGTTGGCGAGGCGGATGCTGACAACCGTTACGTCTGCGTGTCAGGCGATGATATCCTGCCCGATATGCACCTTGGCCGTCTGCCCGCCCAGACCGCGGGCCAGGCCAGCGCAATGGTTACCAAGATCATCAACTACGAGCAGAATCTGCCTGAGGGGGATTGGAGACGGCAGGTGCTTTTCGTCGCCGACAACCCTGACGATGCCGGTGATTTTCGAGCTCTTTCCGATGATATCGTTGATAATCATCTGCTTCCCCCCTACACTGCCGAGAAGGCATACTATGGATTATCTCCTTACACCACCCCCGCCGCGGTGAAGAACGCCATTATCAACGCTTTCGGCACGGGGCGCCTATTCATCAACTATGTTGGGCATGGCTCCCGCAACCGCTGGGCAGCCGAGGAGTTCCTGACGGTTGGTGACATAGATTCGTTGCCAAGCACCCAGAGAATGCCCATGATGCTGCCTATGGCTTGCCTGGAAGGGTACTTCATCAAAGCCGGGGCGCCCTGTGTGGGCGAAAGCCTGGTGCGCGCCGAGGGGAAAGGGGCCATCGCCAGTTGGTCACCTACGAGTGATGGTCTGGCTAGTGGTCACCACTATCTCCACCAGGGGTTCTACGATGCTCTGTTCGTGGATGGCGTGCATCAAATTGGACCCGCTACCTTATTGGGTAAGCTGAACCTGTACTACAATGCGGGTGGTGACCATCGGGAACTCATTGATACCTTCATCCTCTTCGGCGACCCCGCCATAGATCTGACCATTCTGGACCAGCATGTGTTCCTACCGATGACTCTCAAGACTTACTGACCGCCATTCTACCCTCCGAGATACGGCTCGTCAAGAACCTTCACGCACGGGTGACCTCTAGCGTGCCAGGCCCTCAACATAGGGTAATCAAAGAGATGCGGGGACCTCCGTTGATGAGCAAAGGGTTTGTGTGCTTCATTATGCTACTGGCCTCATTCCTCAGGCCCGGGGTGGTTCTGGCCCAGCAGCCCGTCGCTACCGCCCCACCGGCGGCCGTGATCGTGGAGTGGACCACGGAGAGCGAGGTGAACCTGGCTGGCTTCAATCTCTATCGAAGTGAGAGCCCGGACGGGCCGTACGTCAAGATAAACGAGTCGTTGATCCCCGCTTCGCCAGATCCCATCACTGGCGGCAGCTACAGCTATACTGATGCTGGGGCAGAAGCCGGTGTGACGTACTACTACAAGCTGGAGGATGTGGAGCTTGACGGCAGAGGCACGATGCACGGTCCAATCACGGTGCTGGCTGAAGGGAACGTGGTCTCGCACGTCTCCCAGGCGGGCGTTCTTGTGGCCCTGCTGGCGGCCGTGGTACTGGTGGGCTCCGCCATCTTCGTGATCTCTCGGCGTGTGTCCGCTGCAAGTCAGCGGCGGGCTAGACCTGGCCGGAGAGGAGAGCCCTGAGCCACAACTCCCCAGGAGAATGGACAATCGGATTCGAGGCAGAGACGGCAGGAGACGCGGCGCCTGCCGTCTCGCTTTTTTATGCGGTTTTAATGGGCTGTTTATGGGCATTTGATCTGTTCAGGGTAGGATAGTACTGCATAGGCGAGAGCCTGTCACTCATGGGCGGGTTCTCGGACATAGGAGGACAAATGGAGACATTGACAAACTGTCCCCGTTGCGATTCCAAGGTGAGGCACCTGGCGGGGGTCACGGGGCGCATTAGTAGTTGCACGCGCTGCGGGTGGAACCTACTCATGCTTGCGCCTCGGCAGGACAGGCGGCCACTCGCAACAAGTGTGGAGCGCCCGCTGGAAACGGGCCAGCTGCGAGCGCGCTAGCCAAATGTGCCGCAGTGAATGGCGGGTGTTATTGTTGGATCGTTTGTTGCGAACCTGGGACGAAGGAAGGGCCAGGGCTGCACATCACATACTGTGATAGATCCGCAGCCAGCGAGAAGACATCGCGTGAGAGGAGAGAGAACGGAGTAGGCTGACACTGAGCTGGCAAGTACAATTGACTTTGAGTGGCGTCTATATGCATACTTCGATTCCCCAGCCACTAGAGACGGACCGCCATTGTCTTTGGGTTGGCGGTCCGCTTCTTTGTGAACATCATCACCATAGGGCGAGCAGAGAATGAGGCGGGGAGACACAGTGGGTACTGAGTTAGTGGCAGAGGTTCACCCCGGTCGGCCAATAGCGCCCGCACGAGACGCAGGAGGGAGACGGACGCAACACAGCAGTGGTCTTCTGAAAGAGCAGAGGGCGCCAGGAGAAACAGGTATGGGGGGTGTGCGTGCTCCGTTTGCCTCTGCTTTCGTTGTACACGCGCAGAAGACACCCACTGGGAAGGACAGTTGGACGAAGTCTACCTGAGCCATGGCTACGACCTCGGCTCCCAGAGCTTCTACCCGCAGAGATGATTGGATGCTTGGAACGAGATGGAGTATGTGGAGCAAGAGACTTGACCTTCCGCTGCTTACTGCGGTCTTCCTGATGTTGACGGCAGCAGGCATTGCCTTTGCCGATTTGAAGGCGGTACACTGGGTGGACGGGTGGGACGAGAAGAGCAAACAGTTCGCCCACAGCCTGAATGACGTGACGTTTGACGGCCACTGGGTATCTTTCCTGCACGAGCTGGACTTCGATAATGATCCCTATGTGCAGACCAACCCGGCGTATCCGGCGAGTGCCTGCCCACTATCGCCTACACTTACCACGAAGTGGGCCGGTGTGATGGAGTTCGGCCTGTACAACGTGGACAACTCCCCTGATGGAGCCCCGGGATGGCAGGAGAGTAGGGAGTGGCAGCTGGTCGCTTGCGATCGCGACGGTGATGGCGATTTCGACAACAAGGACCTCAAGGTCCAGCCGATGACCAATGTCGTTCCATACACAGGGGCCACTCTCACAGTCATCACCAAGGATTTGACCACCGGCTGCACGAAGGGCAACTGCAAGTACGAGATCGTCACCACGATTTTCATCAACACTGATTCAGAGTGTGATGGAAATCAGAACACCGACATCCCAGCTGGAGGGCTGTGTTTCTACGCTGAGGCTGAGACTCCAGTGATAGCAGAGGGCTCACTTCTGCTTTGGGGAGGCAATATCCAGACCCGCATCAATACGGGCGGCGGCGACAAGACCGTCAACTTCCATGTACTTGGAGCCCCTGGCACTGCGGTCACGCTAGCTTCCTTCACGGCGAGACCGGTGGCTCATTGGCCGGCGGCGTTGACTCTGCAGGGGCTGCTGGCGGTGCTGGGGGTCGCAGCGGCGGGCGTGGGGACCTGGCGAATACGCTGTGCGCGATGGTGAAGTAAGGGCACGGGTCCGAGTCCGAATGCCTCATCCATGGTGGCGGTAGCGAAGGGAGTGCTCATCTAAGGGAGGCGTAGGCTGAGAGCCATTGTTGGACGTGGGAACGACACTCAAAGCTGCGATGCCGGCGACGGTCCAGCGCTGCACTTGGGCTGTTGCCCAGAGCCGAAGGACGAGGGTTGGCCCAGAACACTTGGAGGGATCCACCGGCGAAGGAGCGAGGACATGGAGATCTCGACAGCAGACCGACGCGATCGCAAGAGGGGCACAATAGTATACGACGATGACGGAGTCCTCCTCGACGTTGTGGTCAAGATGCTGAGACTTGACGGGCATGAGGTGACCGTTACCCCGTCGGAGCGGGAAGCGATGGACCTCGCCCGCAGTGGGCACTTCGACCTGGTCATTGTGGACTTGGGGCGCCGCTGGCCTAACGCTCCTTGAGGCGTACCCCGCAGGGCAGACCCGCTGATTGCTTCCAGGCGATAGGCGAGCTAGCGCATGGTACCATTGTACCCTCATCAACGCTGCACGCGTAGTACTAATGGCCTATTGTGGGCAGGCTCACTGAGTAGTACAGTGGCATAACAAGCGGTTTCGAGCCGTTTCTGCGTCATTCTACAAGGTATTGGTGCGGTCTTGATGCTGGGTAGGGGGATAGATGATTAGCTCCACCGTGCACACCGATCTTCCGCAATCTGGGAAAGTCCTAGTCTATGACGACGACGAAATTCTCCTGAATCTGCTGGGGCTGGTGCTGAAACGTGAGGGGTATCATATCAAGGCCACTGTGTGCGCCCAAGAGGGGATACGCTTGATGTCAACCCAGCGGTTCGACCTGGCCATCGCCGACCTTGGGCTTCGTCGGACGAACGGCTATGAATTGGTGAGGATGATCAGGGAGGTGAGCCCTGAGACTGCCATTGTGGCCGTCAGCGCCTATCCATCCGACGAGGTGGTTCGTTTCGCCCGCAAACACGCCCAGGCGTTCCTGGACAAACCTTTTTCGCTTGCTGAGCTCGTGCGCGAGGTGGGCTGCCTCTTGGAACAGGGACAACAGCTCAGCGAAACAGTATTGGGGGATTCTCCCGCCGGGTCAGGTATCGAGGTGGCAGCGGTTGGAGCCTAGGGGCGGCACCTGGGTGCGACTGCCGTGGAGTAAGCCCGCTTCAGCGCCCGGATGGCGGTCCCGACGACACCTCTGATGGCGGCCCGACATCCTTCTGTTTGCGGCGGTTAATCTCATTAGAAATGCGACAACTGTGGTAGAGTTAGGTGTTGGAGATAGATCTACACACAGGAGTCGCGATGAGGAGTTGGACACAGCTTGAGTTGGCATGGGAGCTGCATCGGGCAGGGGTTAAGGTATCGGTGATCGCCCAGCGGGTGGGGAAGCACCGGGCGACGGTATACCGCTGGTTGAAGGGGATGAGGGCGGTAGGCCTGCGGGAGTTTGTTGGCGAGTACAAGGAGGCGAAGAAAAGGCCACGTCGACGGAAGGTGGACCCTTACATCGAGCGCCGGATACTCTCCATCAGGCGAGAACACCGAGGTTGCTGTGGGGAGAAGATCGCTTACTGGCTGGACAAGGAGGGTATCCACCTCAGTCGGAGCACAGTGTACCGGGTGCTCAACAGACACTTGAGGTTGAGGCCGAAAGGGCGCAGGAATCGGCTGAGAGGCCCTGTGCCTCGTGCTAGGGCGCCTCGTGAGGTGATCCAGATGGACCACCGTGGACTTTGGAGGGCTTTACGCCTATACGGCGATAGACACATATACCCGAGAGGCTCAGGTGGTACTGCTTCGGGGCTTAACCGGTCAGGATGGACGCCAGGCGCTAGAGCTAGTGATGTCCTATTTCGGCTCTTGTGAGGTATTGCAGACCGATGGGGGCAAGGAGTTCATGGGTGAGTTTGAACAGAGGGTTGGCTGCTACGCTCAGCGTCACCGGGTGTCCAGACCATATCGCAAGAATGAACAGGCGTTCGTGGAGAGCTTTCACCGCACGCTGCGCAAAGAGTGCCTTGGCTGGTGGAAGTACAAGCCCAGTCAAAGGGGAGAACTACAGAATGAGGTCCAAGAGTACCTGGACTACTATCACTACGAGCGGCCTCACCTGGGCCTGGGCATGCGCCCCCCTCTACTACCTACTTGTCGCATTTGACATGGGAGACACCCAGGACTTGACAAGTTGCGAGATATGTGGTATCATGGTGTATTGGGTGGACCGGAACGCCGCGAACAGGTTTCTCTGGTCAGGTTCGAACACTTAGATGGGTTGCACGAGGAGGTGGTGCCAATCGAGAATGCTGACGATTCCGTTATGAAACCACGAGACGCTCGAATGCCCATTGAAGGGAAATAGGAGGTTTCAGAGATGGGAGAGAAGACCTTGTTTGCCCGAAAGGCGACCGGGTTGGTGCGGGAGATCGGATTCATCACCGCGGTGATTCTGGCTATCGCCAACGTGGTTGGTCTGGGTTGGCAGAAACGTGTATTCCAGGCTGTTGGTGCCGAAGCGGTCCTACCAACAGAGTATTTCCTCGGCATACACCCCATGATCATGGCCTTTTTCATCGTGGGTATCCTGATGCTGCTGTCGGTCTACACGTTCGCGGTGCTGTCAGCAGCGATGCCCCGCTCCGGTGGAGGCTATGTCTTCATGTCGAGGATCCTAAGCCCGGGCTTCGCCTTCGTAGCAACGATCCTGGAGTTCCTCTCTGTGGCCGTCTCCTACGGCCTGATTGCGGTGGCTACGTATGAGGCGACGCTGATCTTCGGCGGGTTGGCCGGCGTGGACTTCAGCGGGGTGTACAACCCCTGGTTCATGACCATCTTTGGCATCGTGATCATCGCCATCTTCAGCGGTATCGCGTGCCTGGGAACCAGAATGACGGGATATCTGTTGCACATCATCTTCTGGATCCCTGCGGGTGTCCTGGTGTTGGTCTATATGGTCTTCCTGCTGGCTAGCCCAGCCAACATGGAGGCCGGAGTGGGGTTGATCACCGGGGGGCATACTGCCGTAGAGTACACTCAGGCGGCGTTGGACCAGGGCCTGGCCTCATCGGGCAGCTACTGGAGCGCCGTCTTCACGGCCAGCTTCTTCGCCTACTGGGCCTACATCGGGTACGCGGCTGCCACGTTCGTCGCTGGCGAAGTGAAAGAGGCCGGCCGCAGCATGCCGAAGGCTATCTTCACCTCGGGCATCATCATCATGCTGATCTATATGACCATCTCCTTCTTCCTTGCGCGAGCGGGTAGCATGGTTGGTCAAGCTGGTGGTTTTGCCCTGGTTGATGCCGTAGGCTACTTGGGCGCGGGGGCTGGCAGCTATGCGGACGCCGGTCTGCCGAGCATTGGACCATGGATGCCAACCTTTGCAGGTATAGTGGCCTATGGCCAGTTCGGTATGGCTGGTGGCCGTCTTTTCGGGTGGGTGCTGTTGGCCTTCGCCGCGCTGTGGGTGGCCAACGACATTCCGCCGTTCATCCTCACCTGCTCCCGGATGATGTTCGCCATGGGCTTCGACCGTATCCTGCCGGAGTGGGTGGCTGACATCAACGAGAAGTGGCACTCCCCCGTGAATGCCATCATCGTTACCTCGGTGGCGGCCCTGCTGGGCGTGGTGGCCGAGGCCGAGCTATTCGGCCCTGG
>Ga0307380_10004171_pt1 | contig 19623 bp, 15 predicted proteins | sample UN3MG_FD_202239 | JGI IMG/M metagenome (GOLD analysis project Ga0307380, IMG submission 202239) | Soil microbial communities from Risofladan, Vaasa, Finland - UN-3 | ecosystem: Environmental > Terrestrial > Soil > Coastal area > Acid sulfate soil | place: Finland: Risofladan, Vaasa | collected... | reverse complement strand
GCAAAAATGCAATCGCTCCCTGCCCGTTATCAGGAGTGATACAGTACGACATCCACTGCCTTGTCAGACATTATTTGTGCCTCCTGCAATATTACGCGTGGGGCGAGCTGATTGTCAGGTGATGCGACGGAGGGATTCAGGGTATCTCTTGTCCAGATGCGGTGCTCCGCTGAACCCGAGGAGAACATCGCTGCCGCGAAGGATTCGGTGGCTGTGTCTGCAGCGAATGATGCGGATCTCTGCGTGTTGCCTGAGCTCTTCTCGAACAGGTATGTCGGCCAGTTCGAAGACATCCAGAATCGGAGAGCTGAGCTGCCCGACCATGTAAACCTGCTCGCTGAGTTCAGAGAAGCGTCCAAGGAATCAGGTGTCGCTGTCGCGTTGCCGTACGCAGAGGTCGTCGATGCGGAGAGATTCTACAACTCACTCGCCCTGATAGACAAGGACGGGACGGTCAAAGCCTCGTATCGCAAGATACACATCCCCGACTCCGAGGGATACAGGGAGGACCTGTACTTCGAACCAGGTGATCTCGGATACGTAGTCGCCCGATTGGGCAATGTCAACATCGGCCTCGGCATATGCTGGGACCAATGGTTTCCTGAGGTGTCGAGATCGTTGGCCCTCAAGGGCGCTGATATCCTGATATACCCGAGCGCGATAGGTTCCGAGGTTATCCGGCCGGAGTTCGATTCCCGCCCCGAATGGGAACTCGTCATGAGGGCGCAGGCGATAATGAACCGTGTCTTCATAGCTGCGGTGAACCGTGTCGGCCAGGAGGAGAAGATAGATTTCTACGGAGGCAGTTTCATCACCGACCCATGGGGGAATGTCGTCAAGCGCGCGTCCACCGACAGTCCCGAGATATTGTTCGCGTACCTCGATTTGGCTCAGATCCGGGAAGCTCGGTCATTCTTCGGGTTCTTGGACACACGTCAGCCATGTACATACGGAGACTTGACGAAGGAGAGAGGGTGATCATTTGGAGTCGACGGCCGACAGCGAAGGAGCCAAGCGGACACCCGCCAAAGATGGGTTTTCCATGCCGGCGGAATGGGAGTCACACGCAGGGTGTTTCATATCTTGGCCTTGTCGAGAGGAGACCTGGCAGGGTCATATAGAGGACGCGAAGGAGGCGTATTCTGCTGTCATCAAAGCGATAGACCGTTTCGACCCAGTGACTGTCATCTCGGATCCCGCAGTCTCTGCCGAGGCCCGTGAGCGACTCGGCCCTGATGCGAAGATCTTCGAGGCCACGCTCGACGACTCGTGGGCGAGGGACAACGGTCCGATATTCGTCCGCGATCAAGACCACAGGCTCGCGCTCGTCGATTTCAAGTTCAATGCTTGGGGCAACAAGGGACCTTGGGAACGTGACGAGAGACTGCCAGCTCTGATCGCTGAGCGGATGGGGATACGACGTTACGATGCGCCGATGATACTCGAGGGCGGTGCGATAAGCGTCGACGGCGAGGGAACACTCCTGACGACCGAGCAGTGCCTGCTAAACGCAAATCGTAATCCTAGCATGTCGCGGGAAGATATCGAGCAAGCCCTCACCAGCTATCTAGGCGTACGAAAGGTGGTATGGCTTCCCATCGGCCTCGAGGACGACATGACCGACGGGCATGTCGATGGGGTCGCGGGGTTCGTGAAACCGCATCTCGTGCTGGCGGCGCATACGAAGGATGAGTCTGACCCGAACTACGAGCGTCTGGAGGCGAACATGGCGCGACTCGAATCCGCGACTGACTCGAAGGGGAGGTCGCTGGAGGTTGTGAGAACCGTGCAGCCAAAACCGACCATGGTTGGCGAGATATCCGTCACTCCCGCCTACGCCAACCTCTACTTCGCCAACGGTGCGGTAGTATTCCCCACGTACGGTATAAGAGAGGATGAAGTCGCCCGTGATATCCTAGCATCGTTGTTCCCGGAACGCGAGGTCGTCGGTGTCAGATGCGAGTATATCGGCATCGGTGGAGGGGACATACACTGTATCACGCAGCAGCTTCCAAGGGGAGAACCCATCTTCCCTTAGACTCGGTGAAGACACCGATGTGAAAATGATACGATCGCCCGACAACTCTGGTCTATTGGTTTGAGTTCACTTGGGCGGTTTGATGTCCTTGATGAATGTGTGCCATCGCCGGGCATCATCGATCCTAGACATGGCGTCCTTCTTGCCGATGTCCGCATCATCTTCGGATTCTGCCGAGCGCAGTTGGTCGATCGCCTTGAACAGGCCGCTGATCTCCGCCATGAGCGCCTTACCTGCCTGTACTGTCATGGGGTCGTGCGAGAGTGTATGCTCGAGGTCGTGTTCTTTCTTCTTCAAGGAGGTTATCAGCGCTTCCATCTTCGCCTTGTCCTCATCGGTCAGATGTTCCTTCGTCACGAGCCGATAGACGATATCCCTCAGCTCGACTTTGTGGTTCTCTAGCATCTCATACTCAGGGACGAGCACGCCGACCCAGTATACCATCGAGTGTATCGTGGAGATCAGCTTCTGTCTCTCCTCATCTGTAAGCAGATGACTCATGTCGGTTGTCATCTCCTCATCTCCCGAAACGTGATCAATGTGCTCAGCGGGAAGACTAAGGACCGACGCAATAGATTTCTCTTGCGGCGATGCGGGTCCCGGCCAATATACTGGCTTTGAACCCAAAGGAATATGCTTGTCGGTGCAGTTTCCGGACGTGAATAAGCGTCATTTTGGGGGGAGAAGAATACGCCTTCACATAAGAAGCATTTAACAGTGGTCTCGGTAGCTATCGTCGTGTGTCTGGTACTGCTGGCATTCCAGCCGTTGCTGAACGACTTGAACGAGAAGGGCGTGAGTTCAAAGCAGATTCCGCACGAGATACCGGCTGCGTTCAGGGACCTCAGCAGGTTCGTCGGAGATCTGATGAACAACACGGACGACACGAACCACTCAGACAGCGACGGCCTGCCGGACTCCGTTGAGCTGGTCATCGGGACAGACCCTTTCAACCCTGACAGCGACTTCGATACGCTCAGCGACTACGACGAGGCGTTCATGGGAATGGACCCTCTCAAGGCAGATTCGAACGACGACCGCTTCTCGGACTACCTCGAGGTGACCGGGCACCCGCTCGACCTTGATGGAGATGGTCTGCCTAACGCCTGGGACCCCGACAATGACGATGACGGCGTCCCCGACTATCTCGACACTTCGCCGTTCGCGAAGACCCTTATTGACAGCGGGTTCCAGATTGATATCCTGACATCCGGAGAGCCTACCTATGTTTCGTTCCAGCTCAGGACGAACGACCCGGACCACATGAGGCTCATACAACAAACTTGGGACTGGCCGGACGACTCGAAGGGGTCGTTCCGAGACCTCGATGGCTCTGTCGACGACGTCGTCATCGTGCCGATGCTGAGACTCAACTGCACGAACCTCCCTGACCAGGGGGATGTGGAGGACTATGGTATTATCACAGATGGGTCATCCGCCTATGTTCCGCTTTTCCCCGTGTGGGAGTACGGCAACATGGTCGCTCTGAAAGGCAGGATGTTCTTCCCTCAGACGACATCAGAGCTGAGCGCGTCCCTCGACCTTAGCCTCATGTGGAGGGTCAGTGGTCTCAACGACAATGAGATCAGGGCGTTCGCCGCTGAAAGCGGCGACTACCTGAGCGTTCAGTCTGATGGTTCCATCATTGCCAACGGAGACGACACGGGGGCAAATGAGACATTCGTGTGGATATCCCTGGGCTCCGACAGGGGAGCCCTCATGGCCGCGAACGGACGCTATATGGCTCTCGACCCCGATGGGTCGATATCCGCATCATCGGACGGCGTCACGCCCGAGGCGGAGTTCGTGTTTGACAGGGAAGACGACGGCACTGTCGTGATCGTTGCTTCGAACGGATTTAACCTGACCGCAGCGGCTGACGGCACGCTGAGTGCTGCAGACGACGCTGAAGGCGGCATCGTGTTCACAGAGGTCGACCTCGGGATCATGTCGTCACCTATGGTCCTGGCTACCTACTACGAGGACTTCATGCTGACAGGGCTGGAGGTGACCGAGAACTTCGGCTCCAGCATCGGCGTATTCAATGGAACGGACCTCAACGAACTCATCGCCGCGAACCTGCTGCTGGCGTACCGGTATCTTAGGAATTCGTCAACCAGTCTGTCGGATGTTCCCACGCTTCTAAGCGACTACAACTTCTCAGCGATAGCCTCCGACATCAGGGACTTCCCGCATCAAGACAAGGCATTGCAGGAGGCCATGTCAACGATGATCCCATCGGCGGTGGACTCGATAGCACATAATGAGACGATGCCTGTCATCGTCGGCGTAGAGGACGCAGCAGCTTCCGTCGAGTTGGGACAGCTCTCCGGAGAGTACATCGTGGATGGTCCGATAGCCTTCGATCTGAGCGACGAGCCGTTGGTGGTGTCCAAGGTCCTTCGCTCCAGCTGGTACACGGGAGGGGACGATATCCCTCTCGAGCTGTACCAGGTCATCGACGAGATCAGAGGGTGGGACCTGAACGACAGCGCTCTGACGTCCATGGTCAGCTTTGTGTCCGCGTGGTACTGCGGCGAGTTCGCGATCGCGTCAGTCGGTGGCGTCTCGGTGGAGCACGACTACCCCGAAGTCGTCATCCTGGACGAGACGGTCGAGACCATCATAACGTCAACCCTGATGGCGATAGACATGTTCCTGACGGCCTTCGAGATACTCGACACGGCATACGCGTTCTGTGAGACCTTCGTCAGGCTCGGGACCATCGTCAAGACCGCCGGCCAGAGCACGTGGGACCTGTTCAAGACGACATTCAACTCCATCAAACAGACGCTGACGAGCTCGACGACTCTTATGGAGCGCATCAGCACCGCGATGAATGTCATAGGCGTGATTATCGCCGTTGGGATATCGCTTTACGCGCTGTTTGCGATTGGTGAAGAGTTGGGCTGGGGCGCGGTTGGCACGGGAATCGCAGTCACTTACTCTGTGGTCATGCTCGCTTACTCCCTCGCCCTCATAGCCTTGGCAGCCTTCGGCGGCCCCGTGGGCATTATCATCGCTTTGGTGATCGCCATTGTGGACACGATTCTGCAGATCTTCGGTATCGATTTCATCGGCCTCTTCATCGAATGGCTCATCGACTGCTTCACCGACACGAGGACCAGGAGCAACGTGGACCTTGAGTACGTCGACTCTGACATGTCGTTCGTGGACGTGGACGGCAACGGCATCGATGTGGGCGACAACATATCCTACAGCAGCAGACTGTACGGCAACGTCACTATCACCGGCGACGGCAGCTACTCCGACCTCGTGGACAGCTACATCATCCCCCACCAGGTCATCTCGACGCCATGGGGCTCCAGATCCACAGGCGGCAGCAGGACGGTGGCGAACTCCACCGTGTACACATCGACGTCCAAGTCGGTGTTGTACGAGACAGAGGCATGGGTCAGGCCTGGCATCGGTATGGTCAATTTCCCTGCGGCGATAGGTCTGTACTCAGACTACAGGATATACTACGACGATTGCTGGTGGTTCTTCGGATGGTGGTGTGACAGGGAGTCACAGACGAACGACGCGGCAAACACTCAGGTCTCCCACTGGACCACGATATACTTCGACGTCATGCCGGGCAGCATAGACGAGTTCGGCGACTGGCGTGGGATGGTTTCCAGTGACTCCGATGGCGATGGCCTCAACAAATCCGAGGAGGTGGCGGAGGGCACGGACCCGTGGAAGTGGGACACCGACGGCGACGGCCTCGGTGATGCATACGAGGCGATGATTGGATCAGATCCGTCTCGTTACTCCGGACGTGACACCGACGGGGATGGACTGGACGACAGGTTCGAGCATACGAGAGGATACAACTTCACCAACGAGGACTCCGACGGTGATGGCCTCACGGACTTCTTCGAGTACCGCGGCTGGGCGGTCAACCTGACGTATCGGAACAACACTTACTATTGGCTGGTCAACTCGGACCCTCATCTGAACGACACTGATGGGGACGGGATCAACGACTTCGAGGAGTATTACTGCCTTCTCAACCCGCGGAGCGTCGACACCGACGGGGACGGCACTCAGGACGAGATCACGGACTACTACCTCACACGTATCGATTTCAGCTCCGCCTTTGTTGCAGAGGGCGTAGGCTATGCCCCGTTCTGCGTCTCTTTGGATGAGGATGGATTGGTGTATACCGACAACGGCAACAGCATAGTGATATTCGACCAGAATGGGACCGAGATCGGAGGGTTCCCCACACCGGCCGGAATCTCGAACATTGATTTGATGTCGGCGAACGTGTCAGGCGAGCGCCAATCCCTCCTGTTCGTAAACACGGGTTCTTCTCTGCTTGTCTATGCAACGAACGGAACGCTCATGGGCGAGGTGCCTGGTAGCGTTCTCGTAGGAATCGACGTCGGAATGAACGGAATGACATTGGACCCAGACGGTCCGGACCCCGGCACGTACTATCTCTACATCCTAGACTCCTACGATTTCGTTCACAAATTCGTGATGAACGGAACTGAAATGGTATTGGAGGAGATTTCTTGGGGAGGATATGGAACAGGACCCGGCGAGTTCGATCTGGGATGGGCACCAGATATGGATCTCGATGAGGATGGGTATGTCTACATCTCCGACGCGGGCAACGACAGGATCCAGAAGTTCGAATCAGATGGCACGTTCGTGACGATGTGGGGCGAGACAGGCACTCAGGACGGGTTTCTTAGCAGAGTCAGGGGCATGGTTGTCGACGCCAACGGCGATATACTCACGCTCGACAGTGGCGGGGATTTCGCAGACCGCATACAGAAATGGACGACGAACGGCAGATGGATGTGCAGTGTCGAGGAGGACTACATCGCGGCCAACGGCATCGCGGTGGATGGTGAGAACCGGATTTACCTCGCGAGCTGGCAGAACGTGACCGTATGCTCTCACTACATGGAGTTGATCCAAGCCGAACCCGACTATGTCTTCCTCGACGCCGACAGCGACGGCCTGACTGATGTCCAAGAGGATAGCGGATGGTCTATTACCGTTGCGACGGAGGAGTCCACATCCTCGTTCACGGTCAGCAGCGAGCCGACGGCACCGGATACTGACACCGATGGCATTCCCGACCCTGACGAGTTTGCCTTGCTCTCCAACCCGCGCTCGATCGATTCCGACGAGGACGGCCTGCAGGATTTGGAGGAATGGGAGCTTGGCACCAACCTGACTCACTGGGACACCGACGGCGACGGCCTCGGGGACGGAGCCGAGGTGGAGTTCGGCAGCGACCCCAAGCTTCAGGACACCGACGGGGAAGGTCTATCCGACTATGAGGAATTCGTCATGGACCTTAACCCGAATGCCCCGGACACCGACCAGGATGATCTGGACGATTTCAGCGAAATTGGCTTTGGCTCCGATCCCAAGAACCCAGACACGGACGGAGACTTCATGTTCGATGGGCAGGAATACGAGTTGGGGACGAACCCGAATTCCGGGGACTCCGACTCTGACGGTGTTGATGACGGCTACGAGGTTCTCTACGACACTGATGCGACATCTGGGGATTCTGACGGTGATGGACTCTCCGATGGCTTCGAGATATCTTCTCTTATGAGCCCCTTGTCCAACGACACAGATGGTGACGGCGTGGACGACTCGAGGGAGCTCGAGCTCGGACTCAACCCGAAGAGCACGGATTCAGACGGCGATGGCATACCCGACTCCCTGGACCTTGACTACCTCCTCGAGCTCGAAGGAGATATCGTGCTCGCGTACGACGACCTCGGCGATTGTGCGGGGTTCGTATTCAACCTGTCCGAGCATGCGACGGTCAGGGTGATTGACGTCGACACGCTGCAGTCAGACCACGCGGGTGAAAGGTACATCGTCCTCGTCGGAAGCCCTGACCCGGAAGCCGGAGGCGTGGGCGGCTTAATAAGCGACCTGCTCGCCGATAGCGGCGATGTCCTTGACAGGATGAGAACGTCGGAGTACGAACGGATGGCCGTCAGATATGGGCTGTGGAACGAGACGCAGACGGTGGTGATGCTGTCGCATGTCTACGACAGCGATTGGATCCGGGTTCTCGGGATCCTCAAGAGCATGCGCATGACGGTCTCCGACAGAGGCGTCTTGGTGGATTACCTCAACCCGAGATCTTGCTTCCTGCTAGACCAGGCCGATATCCTGAGGACGACTGACACCACCATATGGACGAAGCTCAGCAACATGACGACGTTCAGCGTCGAAGTGCAGAAGCTGCACGACGACGAGGTCGACAAGAGCCTATCGGGCTCTGACGCGCTGTCGTCCGACGAGGTCATAATGGACAAGTACATCCGCATCGAGTTCGAATCGCACGACCCCAACATGTCGGATATCGTCTCGGGGTCGCTCATAAAGATGTACTACACGGCGGCAGACCTGGACATGAACGGTGACGGCGACGCGGATGACGCCGAAGACCTCAACGAAAGCTCGCTCCGGCTGTACTTGTTGTCGTCAGACGGGTCATGGGTCCGGCTTTCCGATATCGTCGACACGACCGGCGTGAACACGACCGATGTGGAGCTCTTCGGGATCATGTACGAAGGCTACCTATGGGCCAACGTCTCCGGCCTCTCGTTGTTCGGCATCGCGGGCCTGCAAGACGAGCCCGCCAGCCAGGGGATACCCTGGCTGTTGCTGTTGGTCGCTGTCACGGCTGCGGTGCTGCTGATAGCGGCCGCTATAGCAGTCCGTAGAAGGAGGCATGGGGGAAATGAACCCGAGCCACCTGCTCCTGCTGTCAGCGAGTAGTCTATGCGCCCATCGTCTCGAGCTTCGCACGGCTCGCCGGATGTATCTGCACAACAACATTCATCTATCGTGTTCATGTTTCGTGGCGAGAGGATATTGTCATGAACAAGAAGAGCTCGGCGCTTTTAGAGAACCTCTGCAACAGCTTCGGTCCGTCGGGGTTCGAGGGTGAGTCCACCAGGCTTCTGAGGGATTATGTTGCTAAGTACTGCGATGATATGTCCGCGGACAACCTCGGCTCATTGTTGTTCACGAAGAAGGGGACGTCCGACGACCCGGTCGTGCTCCTGCCTGCCCATATAGATGAGGTAGGGTTCATCGTGTCTTCGATCAACGAGCTCGGCTACCTGACTTTCAACCCTCTGGGCGACTGGTTCGACCAGGTGCTTCTCGGGCAGCGCGTGAATGTGAAGACATCGAAGGGCATCGTCCGGGGTATCATCGCAGCCAAGCCACCTCACCTGCTTCCGCCGGCTGAGAGGTCGAAGCTGGTCTCTCAGGACAAGATGTTCATCGACGTGGGCGCGTCGAACGAGGACGAGGCCAAGGCCATGGGGATACGGGTCGGCAGCCCTGTCGTTCCCGACTCATCGTATTCTACGATTGGGAAGAAGGTATTCCGCAAAGGCAAGAGACAAGGGTCGGACATGATCGCCATCGGCAAGGCGTTCGACAACCGGTCAGGGGCGTTCATCGTCGCCGAGACCGTGAGGATGTTGAAGGAGGGCAAGATTCGCCATCCCAATACCGTCGTGGGCGCAGCGACGACGCAGGAAGAGGTCGGCCTCAGGGGCGCGCGTACATCGGCCTACATCGTGAAGCCAGATGTCTGCTTGACTATCGATGTCGACCTCGCGGGCGATGTCCCCGGGATCGATGCCAAGGACGCGCCCACGAAGATGGGGCTCGGGCCGTCGATAACCACCTACGACTCGTCGATGATACCGAACCAGGGACTGTTGGAGTTCGTCTTGGGGGTCGCCGATGATGCCAAGATACCCTATCAGCTATCGCAGACCGGCGGAGACGGCGGGGCAACTGACGCCGCGATAATCCACATCTCCAACGCCGGCTGTCCCACGCTCGTGATAGGTGTGCCGACAAGGCACATACACGCTCATGCCGGGATGATGAGCCTGAAGGATGTGGAGAACACAACCCGGCTTCTCGTCGAGGTCACGAAGAGACTGGACCGGAAGACGGTCAAGACCTTCACGGCGATTTAGACTGGCACTCCGTTAGTCTTCGGTATGCGCTGTCAGTGATGTCGTTCGTTGCGCAAGGATAATGTAACTAGCAGGCATTCCGGGGGATGGGGGAGTCAGTCATGAATATCATTAGGAGTGGATTGGTCGGGGCAGTAGCCGCTGTAATGGTTTTATCTGGCATTCTGATATCGGTATCGACATCTGAGGGCGAACAGACCGATAAGGTCGCTTACGAGTACTATCTCACAGGCGACCCCGCCGATGTGGTCACTCCCACATCGCAGGGCCTGCTGCTAGCCGGCGGAAGCAACGACATCGCGGACGCCATGAGATGGATGATAGACAAGTCAGGTGGCGGCGACTTCGTCGTGATACGGTGTTCCGGCTCTGACGGTTACAACCCGTGGATATACAACAGGCTCGGAGGCGTCGACTCCATAGAGTCGATAGTCTTCCTGTCGCAGAAAGCGTGCCACGACAAATTCATCCTGGACACCATCCGCAACGCCGAGGCGTTGTTCATCGCTGGTGGCGACCAGTGGGATTATGTCGACATGTGGAAGGGAACGCCCGTCGAAGACGCCATACACTTCGTAGCCTCCAAGCCTGCGCCGGTCGGAGGCACCAGTGCGGGCCTCGCCATACTGGGGGAGTTCGCGTTCTCCGCCAGGTACGACACGATCGATTCGCCGGAAGCACTTATCGACCCTTACAACCGCAGCGTCGCCCTTGAACGTGACTTCCTCAGCATGGAGTACATGGAGGACAAGATCACCGACAGCCATTTCGTCGCCAGGGACCGCATGGGCCGGCTCGTGACCTTCCTCGCGCGCATAGTCGAGGACGGATGGTCCGATGTGGCGATGGGCATAGGCATCGATGAGAAGACCGCCCTCGGGGTCGACGAGAACGGCGATGTGACGGTGTTCAGCCTCCCGGGGTGCACGACCGGCTCAGCGTACATGTTGCGCACGCCTGGTCCGCCAGAAGTGTGCGATCCCGACACACCGCTCACATACATGGACATCTCCGTGTACCGGATATCAGCTGGCGCATCGTTCAATATGGCAACTTGGACGGGCTATGGAGGCACCGCGTACTCCCTTTCGGCAATTGACGGTATATTGGTCTCTGACCAGCTCGACGGAAGCATATACTGAGCCGAAACGGGGACAGGACCCACCTAAATCGCCCTGTGAAGCATCAGATTTAGCCATCGCGGCATGGGATTTCGAACGGCTGGCTCAGTTGGATATCAGAGGATTAGCCCCGCGCCGAGTTCGATGTTCATATTTGAACAGCTTAGCCGTTTTCATAGGTATCCCTTTTAAAGGGTTACTTAAATACCGGCAGGCCGGTGGAGATTCAATGGCAGTGATAAAGATAGAGAATGTCGTCGCCTCAGCATCCCTTGGGGCGGAGCTAGACCTTCCAGCGATCGCACTCGCGCTCGATGGGGCGGAATATGAGCCTGAGCAGTTCCCTGGCCTGATATACAGGCTCAAGGAACCGAAGACAGCGACGCTGCTTTTCAGGAGCGGTAAGGTCGTTTGCACAGGTGCGAAGAGCCTGGAACAGGTCAAGACCGCCGTCGGCAAGGTGGTCAAGCAGATAGAGGCTGCGGGCGTCGTTGTGAAGAAGGACCCGGAGATAGTGGTGCAGAACATCGTCGCCACGAGCAACCTCGGGGCGAAGATCAACCTCAACGCGACGGCCATCACCCTTGGCCTTGAGAGGGTAGAGTACGAGCCTGAGCAGTTTCCAGGGCTCGTGTACCGTCTCGAATCGCCGAAGGTGGTCATGCTGCTGTTCGGCAGTGGCAAGCTCGTTTGCACTGGTGCCCGAAAGCCTGAGGATGCCGAGACGGCCGTCGACAAGATAACGGAAGAGCTGAAGGCTGCCGGCCTGCTTGCGTAGAACTGGAAGCAAGCACGTGCGAGCCCCTGCTCCAAACTGACCGTCTCTGTGGTCACTATCCGAACATGGAGCGTTTCACCCAGTGTCCACAGTACGGGCAGACATTGCTTTCCTCTTTCAGAGTGCGACCGCAGGCAGTGCAATGTCTTCCCTGCTCATCCTCAGCTCCTTTGGAGGCTGCGGTCATTTCTTTGCCGCAGTCACTGCAGAATTTCTTACCCTCTGGATTCTCAGCCCCACAACTCGCACACTTCATCGTCAATTCTCCGCCCAGGAATCTATCTTGATGGTTTAAGAACTTCTGCATGTCCTTCCCCAAATGTAGCCCCGGACGACAATCGCGTGGAAAAGGTGACTATGCCCGTCCTTGTCGGACGGGCAAAATGGTTTGAACGCTTTCAGTTGTGGTCGACCAGAAAGCCGTACCCGTCCATGTCGATGGCCGAGATCATCGCGGTGGTGGCGGCTCTCAGGTCGGCTCGACAGCCAGTGCCTGGACATTGTGGGCCTCAGGGGTGGGGAGATTCCGTTCTTCGGCAAGTCCTCACTTGAGTCTGCGGGCCCTCTTCGCAATCAGCTTCTGCAGCTTCTCGTAGGACGGCGGCGGGCCGGTCCTCACGACCTTGTCATCGATGTATAAGCCGTCTGATATGCCCCATTCGAGAAAGGTGCTTCTCTCAGAAGTGTCGATGCTGTTGAACACCACTTTGTCGCCCAGTCGAGCAGCGGCTCGCTTCGCTCTTTCATGGACGAGATTCTGGGCGGGGCACCATCCGTTGATGAACGCAGTCACCGTCACCATTCCTGAGACCGCCTGCGGTTTCTTCTTCTGCTTGATCCATCGCGGTGGCTTGGCATCTGCAGTGAAAGGTTTCCAGAGAAGTACGGCCACGCTGTCCTTGTCAGCCCTCTGATACCCATGCTTCTTGAACCACGAGGCTCTCATCCACACGGGCAGGCTCACACCCCATGCGGCAATCCCCTTCGCCCCGAGGCTTCTTGTGTCCTCTTCCGCTGCCTTGAGCAGAGCCTTGCCCATCCCCTTCTTGCGGAAATCGCCTCTCCCCTCCTTGTACCCGTGTACCCAGACACAATTGATGAAGTAGAGGCCTTCACCGTGAGCTTGTGAGAGTTCTATCGGTATGTACTGTATCATCCCGCCCACGACGCCGTTGTCATCGACCGCGAGCTTGACCCTGAGGCCCTTCTCCTTCATCCTCCTATACCATCGTTCCTTGTGGTCGCCTGCCTCCTTCATCTCGTCTGACCAATCCTCGAGACAGACGAAATAGAGTCCCTCGTCCTTTGCATTCATGTCCGTAATCTGCACGCTGTCATCTCCTCGGCGACATTGCTCGGGGCGCATCATAGCCGTACGCGTGACATTGATGATAAACAATTCCGCGGGAGGCCTTCTCCGATTTGTCCATCTGGAATCCCATATCTCAAGTACTCAAATCAAATCAACTAAAAGCCAGATAGACTTTACGGGGATAGATGCCGATGGAGATCACGTGGACGAGGAAGGCGCTCAGGTTGCCTGAAGAGGTCAGAGAGGAGATCTCGCGGAGGTTGGACACGCTGCAGCCGCACTTCCCTGAGATGAGACCTCAGGTGAGAGTAGGTCTTACGCGCCTTTTCGAAGGCTTCGTCTTTCAGTCGAACAGCGGGTTCACCAGGCTGAACCTGGAGGTGCGGAAGGGGAAGGGAGGCGCGGTGCGATATCCGACGTATTGGACGATCGCTCACGAGATGATGCATCTGGCTCAGTTCAATTCCCATGGTATACCCGGAGACGAGAGCGCCTGTGACATATTTGCCCTTGCGCGATTACCGCCTATGTTCATTGACGAATCGCCAACATATCTGTTCGTTCCTCAAGAGGCGAGAGCGGTCTGGAGGGAGAGGGACGCTGAGCTCGCTCACGAACTAGCAAAGACTGCAATCAACAGGCTTGAGAACGGCGATGAGTCATATGTCTGTTACTGGGAGGACGAATTCGAGCGCAGATATAGTGTGCCACATGACTCCAGCGTTGTGAGCGGTTCACTGGTTGAATGAATCACCCGCATCGGCAAAAGAGATAAGAGGACCGATATTCATGCAGTCGTGTAGGTGGTTCAAGTGGCGGTATACGTGGTGTTGTCGAGGTTGACCGATGAAGGGCGAAAGACCATCAAGGCCAAGCCAGAACGGTTGAAGGAAGTGAACGAGGAGATATCGAAGATGGGTGCGAAAGTCCTGCATCAGTTCGCACTCCTCGGCGAGTACGATTTCCTCAACATCTTGGAGGCAGAGGACAACGCCACGATCTCGAAGATCATGGTGGACCTTGGCTCCCGCGGAACACTCGAGACTAACACGCTGTCGGCGATCCCAATAAATGACTTCCTGGCCGGGCTCAAGCCGTAGGCTCTTCTGAGAGTCTGCCTGCCTATCCCATCCCTTCGTGCAGGCATCGCCTTTCCTCGTGAGACAAGAGGTTCAGATTGTCCGACGTGCAGACTCGATTGGCTTGGTCAACTCAATATTGAAGACATTGGCACCGAGATAGACTCCTTCTCGTGCTCGTCTTCCTGTCAGGGTGTTGACCTCGAGTCGCATTTGATTAGTCGGCTGAAAATATGTCTGGTGGATCATCTGCTCATGCTACGGCATGGTACGAGTATGATCTGGCGTCACTAGAATCCGCGAAGAATGGATAACTTCTCGAATCGACCGCGAGAAGCGAGTCGTTGTTCAGATGTAGAGTCCGCCGTTGACGTCAATTACCTGCCCGGTGATGTAGCCAGCCTCTGGGGACACCAGATATGTGACTGCAGATGCGATCTCTTCAGGTTTCCCCAGCCTGCCCATTGGTATCTGTGCCAGGATCTTCTCCATGATATTGTCAGGAACAGATTTCAGCATGTCGGTCCCGATGAATCCTGGGGCCACGGCATTCACGGTGATGCCCTTTTGCGCGAATTCCTTGGCCAGTGTCTGAGTCAACCCTATTATCCCTGCCTTCGAGGCTGCGTAGTTAGCCTGGCCACGATTGCCCATCCGGCCGATCACCGAAGATATGTTCACTATCCGGCCGTATTGTCGCTCAAGCATTCCGTCAATGACGGCTTTGGTGCAGTTGAAAGTCCCCGTGAGGTTGATGGATATCACGTCGTCCCACATCTCGGAAGTCATCTTGACGAACGACTTGTCTTTGACTATCCCGGCGTTGTTGACCAAGATATCGATCTTGCCGAACTCAGCAACCGCCTTGTCTCGCATCTTGTTCACTTCGTCCATCTTTCCGACGTTGGCTTGGCATAAGATAGCGCGTCTCCCCATCGACTCTATCATCTCTCTGACTTCTTTTGCCTGGTCGGCGGTGTCCATGATGTCGATCTTCTTGATTATCTCGTCAAGATCGTCTAATCGGTCCGTCTTGTTTATGAAGTCGATGACGTCCGCAGCCTGATCCCTGCGGCTCTGATAGTTGACGGCGACATCAGCTCCCTGTTCTGCGAGCTTTATGGCAATCGCCTGACCTATGCCTCTGGAGCCGCCTGTTACAATGGCCGCTTTTCCGTCTAGGACACCTGTTCTCTTCAAGCCTTTCACCTCTTATCCTCGCGTGAGCCTAGACTACAAGCCCACCATCGACCATCAATACGCACCCGTTCACGTACTTCGCCTCGTCCGACGCCAGATATAGGTTGGCATAGGCAACATCTATCGGGTCGCCTAGCATATTCAGAGGAGTCTTCTCCGCCATTCGGTCGAGTATCTTCTGAGGCACTGATGCAGTCATTGGGGTCCTTATGAACCCAGGAGCGACGGCATTGACTCTTATCCCCTTCTTTCCCAGTTCCTTGGACAATGTCTTGGTGATTCCAATCAAGCCGGCTTTGGCGGCCGAGTAGTTGACCTGGCCAACATTGCCGTATACGCCTGAGACTGAGGACACATTGACGATCGAGCCGCCTCCTCTCTGCAGCATGTGATCAGCGACTGCTTGAATGCAGTTGAACGCGCCCGTGAGATCAACACGTATCACATCGTCCCATTGCTCTTCTGTCATCTTCTGTAGCAAAGCGTCCTTGATTATGCCTGCGTTGTTGATGAGGATGTCGATTCTCCCGAATCTCTCGAGTGTTGCTTCGACTGCTTTTCTCACATCTTCCCTTTTTGTGATATCTGCCGTCAAGCATAAGGTGTTCTTGATCTCCGTCTCTTTGGCGAATCCCATGTCACGACAGGCCTTCTCGACATCTCCGGTGAAGATGTCGAAGATGGCGACCTTTGCCCCCTCATTCAAGAAGAGTTTCGCAGTTTCCTTTCCGATTCCGCTCCCGCCACCTGTGATCACAGCAATCTTGTTCTCTAATCTCATCTCTGATTCCTCCTCTTCTCCGTGTTCGGTCATCTTACTCGTTCCTGCATCAGCTACTCACTTTCCCAGATCGTTTCCTCAGCCAGGACGAGACCTTCGGGCAGACATCCCTTTGTGACTTGCCACCGACGAACATTCCAATATGCCCCGTCGGAAAGACCATAGTCTCTTTGTCCGTGCTCGCAACTGCATCGTTGAGCGGCTTGCTGGCAGCGATGGGAACTAGGTGATCGTACTCCCCCATCACGTTGAGCAGAGGCATTGTGATATTCTTGAGATCGACCCTCTTCCCGTCCAACATCATCTCGTTCTTTATCAGCAGGTTCTTCTGATAGCAGTCCTTGATGAACTGCCGATACATCTCCCCTGCCTGGTTGGGACTGTCGAAGATCCATTTCTCCATCCGCAAGAAGTTCTTCACGGCTTCCTCATTCCTTCGTCCGCCGTCTTCATCATCTCCGTTGTTCTCGATCTTCTCAATGAATCCGACGTACTTGTCTATCAAGACCCTGAAAGGGTCTGTGAGTAGGAAACCCGTGTTAAGTAGGGTTCCTGGTACCATGCCGTATGCATCCACTATCCTGTCGGCATCTAGGCTCTTTGCCCACACGTGGAGGAGTCCGTCATCTGTGTCGAAGTCGACGGGCGTCACCATCGTTGCGAGGTTCTGGATCTTCTCCGGATGCAGCGATGAATACATCACCGAGAATGTACCACCCTGGCAAACACCGAACAGGGATACTTTGTCAGCCCCGGACAACTCCCTTATCTTCTCGACGGCGTTGTCCATGTACTCGTTCACATAGTCATCGATGGTGAGATACCTGTCTATTCCTGACGGATACCCCCAGTCGATGATGTATACGTCGAGCCCGTCATCGAGCAGTCTCTTGACGACGCTCTTGTCGGGCTGGAGATCGAGTATGTAGTATCGATTGACAAGGGCATAGACGATCAGCACGGGCACGGGATACGGGTTCTTCACTACTGGAGTGTAGTGAAGCAACCTCATGTCATCCTGAGTGTAGACGACCTCTGAAGGGGTCATCCCGACCGATATCTCTGGTGCCTTGAGGAGTAGGTCGAACATCCTCATTGCCTTCCTATTATTCTCTATCAGTTCATCGAATTCCATAGTTGTCACTATCCGAAACGATACTCAGGTAGCGTCCGTCACTTCCTCTCTGCGCTTCTTCCCCTGTCTCGAACCAGCTCTCTCACTTGCTTCTTGAGCAGGTAGACCTCCTTGTTGAGGTCATCCATCTCTGTCCGTGTGGGGAGGTTGGCGGGTTTAAGGATATTCTCCTCGATCAGTATCCTTGAGGATTTCTGAAAATCCATCGAATTGGATGTCAGTCTTGCCAGGTCCGAGGCGAAGAAGCGCGATTTCAGAAACTCCTTGAATGTCTCACTGTATGTCTCCATCCAGAGGTCGTAGTAGCCCTTGTAGGAGGAAGGCGAGACGCCTTCTGCGATCCGCTTCTTGACTTCCTCCTGGGTTTTCTGGGTGGCCTCCATGAAGGCACTCTGATAATTCGCGATGGACTGCGCCCATGCAGCATGCATGTTGATCGCGGCCTCGAAGTTCTCTCTCAGCCTTTCGGCGTCTTCGCGAGATGGACCCATGATGGGCATATCTATGATCTTGCCGTACGTGGCTTCATAATTCTTCCGCCAGTGCGCGAAGAACTCATGAGATGCCTGTAGATCCGAGCTCTCCATGATCACGTCGCTCTCGTCTGGCCGAACTTCGCGTCCATCCACATCTTGGTTGCATTCGCGTAGGTGTCCGCCTGAGCTCGTGCTGCCTTCTTGAGCGGATCTATCAGGATCTTCATTGGCTCGACCGCGGGCATGAGCTCAAAGAAGTCCTTGTATGCCTTCTCATATGTATCGAACCATTGCCCGTAGAACTCCCTGTAAGACTCCGCCTCAGTTGCATTCGCGAGCAGGTCCTTCATCTTCTCGGTCGTCTTTTCCAACGCCATCAACCAGGAATTGTACAGTTCCGTACTGTTGTTCATTCCCTGGAGCATGTCCTCGACCATTTCCTTCGACGGCTTCGTCATGTCGGTCGTGAACATCTTGGCGTAAGTCTCTTTGTATGTCTTCATCCACTGGTCGTAGAACTCTCTGTACTTCTCCGGACTCGCGTCGCCCTTTGACAGCTCGGAGAATTTCTCTGAGAGCTCGAAAGTCAGCTCCGCCCAGGGGGTGTACATGTCCTTGTAGGATGCTCTCCACATCCTTGCCGCCTCGGCAAGGTTCGTGAGATACATGTTCGGCATGCCCGTGTACGCCTCGAAGACATCCTTCGTGTCCTTCGATGTCATCATGCCAAGGAACTCATCGAACATCTTCTCGTAGGACTTGATCCACATCTCGTAGGAGTCCTTGTAGTCCTCTGGACTTGCACCGCTCAAGAGTATCTTCTGAGTCCTCTTGGAATTCTCCTCAAGCTCGGCGCTCCACGCCTTGATCAGATCCATTGACACCTGTGCACTCGCGACGAGCTTGTCCAAAGTCTTACCGTCCGTCATTGCCTTCTGCATAGGATAGAGTCTGCCGAGTGTGTCCTGCTGTGTCTTAACCAGTTCCTCGTAGAACTCTTTGTACTTCTCTGGCGATGTCTGCCCTGAGAGCTCCTTAGCCTTGTCAAAGAGCTTGCCTGTAGATTCGATCCAGGGATTGTACAGGTCCGTGTAGGATTCCTGCCAGACTTTCGACATTGCGCTATAGCTCTCGGTCCACATTCTGAACGGGTCTTTCCGCTCCTCTGTCGACCCAGTTCGGGTCCGCTTGTTCGTCTCTGCCTTGCTGCTCTTAGCTGTCTTTGTTTTGTTCTTTGTCATACTGGCTCGCCCCCACAAAACTCACAGACGATTATTTAAACCGGGCGAATCCATGCAACCAAAAAAGTTGCGAAGTTCATAACGACGATTCAAAACGCATCCTGCTGAATTTCCGCGATTTCCAATTCATTCAACACCGCCGCCGCTTATAGTCTTTGGCTTCGTACCGAGCATTCATCTCAAAAATGCACTGGTACGTTTTTCCATGAACATGGGAGATATCTGAGCCAGGCAGCAATGTGCACTGATATGAAATCGTGCTTCGATTCGGTAGCATGCCCTCAAAGATACTCTTGCGGCACAATCATGCGTTCGAGCAAGAGACTGTAGCCTCTCCGTTATCTATAGTATCTTCGACGCGACGGGCAGGGTGTGGACTCGGATGCACAGCTGATTCAACAGGGAGAATCCCTGTTGAGAGGGCTCGTCAGCGCAACTTCTCAACGAGATCGAGAAGTGCCGTGG
>Ga0307380_10004167_pt1 | contig 19630 bp, 16 predicted proteins | sample UN3MG_FD_202239 | JGI IMG/M metagenome (GOLD analysis project Ga0307380, IMG submission 202239) | Soil microbial communities from Risofladan, Vaasa, Finland - UN-3 | ecosystem: Environmental > Terrestrial > Soil > Coastal area > Acid sulfate soil | place: Finland: Risofladan, Vaasa | collected... | reverse complement strand
TGCGCAGGCTTCCTGCGCGTAGGCGAGCTTGGCGAAGCGGAGTAAAGGACTTAAATGCCAGGATTAACTTTTGTTTCTTTTTGTTTAAAAAGAAATGGTTTTGCTTCTTTTGCCACCAAAAGAAGAATAAAATTACCTTTACGGACAGATGTAAACAATTTTATTACCTGAGTAGTAATTTCTATCGGGGTATGTCTCAAAAATTAAAATACTCAAATCCGAGGCCACCATGCCAGGTACCTTAAAAGTATTCAAGCCGGGTGATGTGGTTTTTACAGAAGGCAGCCAGGGCCAGACCTCTTACTATATCCAGAAAGGGGCGGTTGAGGTAAGCCGGATCGCGGGCGGCAAAAAAACAGTGATTGAAAAACTATCCGCAGGCCAGAGTTTCGGGGAGTACGCACTTCTGAGGGAGAATAACAGCACCCGCAGCGCCACAGTGACAGTGCTCGACGATACCGTTCTGGTCGAGATCAGCAAGTCCTCCCTGGAAGAGATACTCGATGGTGTCCCGGATTTCGTGCTCTCGGTGATCAAGAGCCTGGTCACCAAACTGCTCAGCGCACAGGAGAGCCATGACTGTCTGCGGCAGCAACTTCAGGAATTTCACCTCGATCGGCTGACAGAAATCCTTAAAGACAAGGAAGACTCATTGTTGCAAAAATTCCCTGCCCGGCTGGAGAAGTATTCCCAGAAAGAGCGCCGGGAGATGGTCGCTTACCTGGACAGTCTGGTAACGGCCTGCCGGGAAAAATATAATATCCCGGTAGAGGATTAGTTATTGTGCGAGATAGCTCTTTCCCGTGAAAATTTTTATGGATCGACACTTAACCTTCAGACAGTATATGGCTCCACCCGAAGCTGTCCGGTTTTGTCTGGATTTACGACTACCCCCTGACCTTTACCTTCTTGTACGATTAGAAGCTCTTCCCCTTGAAGAACTATTCCAATCGCCTTATATTGACCTTACAATATTCGCACGGGAATATCACGAGACTTTTTACGCTTCGCTGTTCCGACTGCCACCTCAAAAATCGAAGGAGATGCTGCTATGGCCAGGCTCACATATTTCGGACATGCGGCTTTTCTGATCGACACCGGAAGGCACAAGGTGCTGATCGATCCCTTTATCTCCGGCAACCCGAAGGCGGAAGTGAATCCCGATGAAATTGTCTGCGACGCCATACTTCTGACCCACGGCCATGGAGACCATATCGGCGACACTATCCCGATCGCCCGGCGCTGCGGAGCCCTGGTGGTGACCACCTACGAGCTGGCGGGCTACCTCGACAGCCAGGATGTCAAGACCCATCCCATGCATATCGGCGGCTACCGCAAGTTCGATTTCGGCGCGGTAAAGCTCACTCCTGCTTTCCACGGGGGAGCTGTCGAGGGTGCGAATATCTGCTGCACGCCCTGCGGCTTCCTGTTTTTCACTGACGGGCTGTGCCTGTTCCATCCCGGAGACACAAGCCTCACTCTCGAGTTCGAGCTGATCGGCCGGATGTACGATCTAGATCTGGCCATGCTGCCGATCGGGGACAACTTTACCATGGGCCCGGAAGATGCGCTCGAGGCTGTGCGGATGCTCAAGCCCAAGCGGGTCGTGCCCATGCATTTCGATACCTGGGACCTGATCGCCCAGGATGCGAGGTCTTTCAAAGACAAGGTGGAAAGCGAAACAATCTCGCAGGTAGTGATTATCGATCCAGGCCAGACAATCGACATTTAGCCTGGAACTTCACTCGTATCCAGGATGGGAAGACAATCCAAGATGGCGGAAAAAACGATATTCGATCTCAGCGTACCGGGCCGCAAAGGGATAAGCCTGCCCGATCTCGATGTTCCCAGTCGGGCCGTGGAAGACATGCTGCCCGACTGGGCACTGAGGAAAAAGCCTGCCGAGCTGCCAGAGGTCGGGGAACTCGATGTGGTGCGCCATTTCGTGCGGCTCTCGACACTTAATTACCATGTCGATAAAGGGCTTTACCCGCTCGGCTCCTGCACCATGAAATACAACCCGAAGGTCAACGAGGCTGCAGCGCGAACCCCACGTTTCGCCAGGCTGCACCCCCACGCTCCGGACAGCGCGGTACAGGGGGCTTTGCGGCTGATGTACGAGCTGGCGGGCTGTCTTGCTGAAATCTCCGGCATGGCCCGGGTATCTCTTCAGCCCTCAGCAGGAGCGCAGGGGGAGTTGGCGGGAATGCTCATGATTCGTGCATACCACACAGCTAACGGCGCCCCCCGCACCAGGGTAATCATCCCGGACAGCGCCCACGGGACCAACCCGGCGAGTGTCGCTATTGCCGGCTACCAGCCCGTGGTGCTCAGCTCAGGCAGGGATGGCCTCCTGGATATCGGGGCCCTGGAAAAGCTGGTGGACCAGGATGTGGCCGCGATGATGGTCACCAATCCCAATACGCTCGGCCTTTTCGAAAAGAACTTGAAGACCGCCGCCGGAATACTGCACGAACATGGGGCTTTGCTTTACATGGACGGCGCAAATCTCAACGCGCTCCTGGGCAGAGCCCGGCCCGGCGACCTGGGAGTGGATGTCCTGCATTTCAACCTGCATAAGACTTTCAGCACCCCCCACGGGGGCGGCGGCCCGGGCGCAGGACCTGTAGGGGTAACCTCCAGCCTGGAACCGTTCCTGCCGCTGCCGGTACTCATGAAAGACCCAAGCGGCCGCTTTTACTGGGACCAGGAGCGGCCCCGGACAATCGGCAGGCTCCACGGGGAAATGGGGAATTTCGGCGTGATGCTGCGGGCTTATGTCTATATCCGCATGCACGGAGCGCAAGGGCTTAGAGAGGTCGCTAATATGGCTGTCCTGAACGCCAATTATGTGAAAAAGCGGCTCGAAAAGAGCTACGAGCTGCCTTACCCCGGAGCCTGCCTTCATGAGTGCGTGTTCAGCGGGAACCGCCAGAAAGCCCTGGGAGTGAGGACTCTGGATATTGCCAAGCGGCTCCTGGACTACGGCTTCCACGCCCCGACAATCTATTTTCCGCTGATTGTGCAGGAAGCCCTGATGATCGAGCCGACCGAGACCGAGAACAAGGAGACCCTGGATGCGTTCTGCGAGGCCATGCTCGCGATTGCCCGCGAGGCTGAAGAAAACCCGCAAGCCTTGACCGCAGCGCCGACTACGACCCCTGTGGGCCGGCTCAATGAAGGCAAAGCAGCGCGCGAGCTCAATGTCTGCTGCTCTTTCAGTATCCCGAACCCAGCCGGATAGAACCCGGACAGGGACTAAAACCGGTAAGCATATAATCGGGGCTTTGCCCTGACACCTGCCAGGGCCTCAGGAAATGAGCCTGGCCGAATAAATAAAAAATTTGCGAGATGAAATCCCATTCTGAATGGCGGTTTATAAACAGCGGTCCCTGCACTGCAGCCTTTAATATGGCGCTGGATGAAATTTTTCTTCGCCGGGCGCAAAGAGACAACTTGCCGCCGGTCTTGCGCGTTTACTCATGGATAGAGCCCTCGGTATCAATCGGTTACAATCAGAAAGCGGAGCGGGAACTCGATCTCGAGCTCTGCCGCAAGCTCGGAGTCCGGGTTGTGCGCCGCCCGACAGGAGGAAGGTCGGTTTATCACGCCAGGGAGTTGACTTACAGTGTGGCCGGCCCCGGGAACACCGAGTGGCTGGGCCGCACGACAGGAGAAAGCTGCAGGCTCATAGCGCGCGGGATCCTGCGCTCCCTGGCTCTCCTCGGTGTGGAGCCGGACCTGGCCAGAAATCCGGTTAAACAGGGCCGAAACAGTTCACCAAAACTTGCTAATCCCTGCTTTACCAGCGTTTCCCGGTACGAGATCTCATGCAACGGGAGAAAGCTCGTGGGGAGCGCCCAGAGAAGGCTCTCCGGCGGCAGAGCGCTCCTTCAGCAGGGCTCGCTGCTTCTCCATAACACTCAAGGCCGCCTGGTTGAGCTTATGACGGGCAGCCGGAGCGCTGAGGAACGGAGCCGGCTGGCTGAGGATATCGAGCAGCAGGCTGCAGGCCTGGCAGAGATTTTAGGCCGGCCGGTGGACTTTGCCGAGGCGGCGGATGCTTTCCGCCGGGGTTTCGGAGAAGCGTTCGGGTGTTCTCTTGTCCCTGGTGAGCCGACAGATGAGGAAACTGAGCTGGCCCGGAGGCTCGAAGAAGAGCGTTATAATTCCCGGATGTGGCTGCTTGGGAAAAAGAAAGAACCATATAAATAATACCTTTCAAATTCAAAATTATTACAGATGGTGATTGAACAATGATCCCTTACATTAAAAGAGTCGCTATAAGGAATTATAAAAGCATGGGACATATTTTGTTACCTCTTGATCATTTTACAGTATTTGTTGGCCCTAACGGAGCTGGTAAGAGTAACTTTATCGATGCCCTGGCATTTATACAGCAGTGTCTTTCTGAATCAGTTGAAATGGCTATAAAAAGCAGAGGTGGTATAAGAGCGGTAAGAAGACGCTCTGCAGGACATCCAACACATATTTTTATATTGTTAGAATTGATTTTAGACAATGAACTGACATCCTACTATTCATTTCAAATTGCAGCAAAGGCGCAAGAAAAATTCAAGATTGTAAATGAGTACTGTATTATCTCTCAACAAGAAAAAGTTCGCGGTATTTTTAGAGTCAAAGAAGGAGAATTCACAAGAGAAATTCCCGGTATTAGAGTTAAAATTTCTCCAGATCGGCTGGCTCTCTATGCAGCTTCAGCAACTGATGAATTCAGGCCGGTATATGATTTTCTAACCTCGATGCGTTTTTACTCGATCGCTCCTAACAGACTCCGGGAGCTGCAGGAGCCTGATGCCGGTGAATACTTAAAACGCGATGGAAGCAACGCTGCCGCTGTTTTAAAAAGTATTGAAGAAAAAGATAAAACAGCCTTCGACAGAATATGCCGTCTTCTAGGCAAAGTGGCTGGGGGGCTCAAAAAAGTCGAATACCGGTCCTTAGGCCAAAAAGAAACGCTGCTGTTCAGGCAGGATGTGGGGACAAAAGCGCCCTGGAAGTTCGATGCCTTGAACATGTCTGACGGCACATTGCGTGTTCTGGGATTACTTCTGTCCGCTTACCAACCTGGAAACCATTCCGTGATCGCCATTGAGGAGCCGGAATCGACAGTAAACCCGGCGATAGCCGAAATAGTATTCCAGGTTCTTAAAGAAGCTTCCAGCTCCAGACAAGTTTTAATAACCACTCACAGCCCGGACATTCTGGATCAAAAGGAATTGTCTGATGAGCAAATAAGAGTGGTCACTATGGATAGAGGCCGGACATTGATTTCTCCGGTTTCAGAAGCCAGCCGTCAGGCGATCCGGGAAAAATTATACACTCCTGGAGAGCTTCTTAGAATCGATGAGCTGACCCCGGCATTAGATGATTCTGAATAGAAAAGATATTTAGACCATATTAATCCTAAACAAAAGAATCAAATGGCTGTTTTCATTATACCTCTAGTTGAAGGCCCTTCGGAAGTGGAATCAGTGCCTGTATTATTCAGGCGGATAATCTCAGGGCTTGAAGCATATCAGGTTAAAGTTGCAAAGCCTTTTCGCGTTAAAAGAAATCGTGTGGTCAAGGAAGGTGAAATAGAACGGGCGGTTAGACAAGCTATCAGAACTCGTAATAATCCGGGGGGCATTTTTATTCTTCTAGATGCAGATGACGACTGTCCCAAAGAACTCAGTGCCGCTTTATGGGCAAGATGTAAAAATGAGACCACCTTGCCAGTTTCGGTTATTTTAGCCAAAAAAGAATTTGAGAGTTGGTTATTAGGGGCAAAAGAGTCTCTTCGGGGTATGAGAGGTATCAAACCGGATGCTGTATCACCGACGAATCCTGAGAATATTCGTGGGGCTAAGGAGCTGATTTCGAATAATATGGAAGCCCTTGGTTATCTTGAGGTTGACGACCAGCCTGCATTCGCCGAAAAGATGGATTTAAGCTTAGCTCAGAAAAGATGCCCTTCTTTTGATAAATTTTTAAGAGAAACAAAAAAAATGATCCTGGAATTGGAGAACCTTTCTGGATAACTTTTTGAAAAACTTTATCGTCAATATCAGGGCTAAAGAAAAATGCCGCTATTTATCTATCCTTCCATTCTCAACGCTGACCACAATAACATGCAGCGTGAGTTCGACCGGGTAGTAGAGGGTGGCGCGGACGGCATCCATCTCGATATCATGGACGGCCATTTCGTGAACCCCATAACATTCGATATCACTACAATCGAGCGCTACACAGACATGTGCGCTCTCCCTTTTGACGCCCACCTGATGATTGTGGAGCCGGAAAAACATGTCGACAAATACATATCCGCTGGCGCAGACTCGATTACTTTCCACCTTGAAGCAGCAAAAGATGCGGAATCGCTGATCCACTACCTGCACTCTAAAATGGTCAAAGCCGGGATCACGATCAATCCGGACACCCCGGTCCAGCCTGTAATCGATCTGGCCCACCTTGTGGATCTGGTGCTTTTCATGAGTGTTCACCCCGGCTACGGGGGCCAGGAATTTATCCCCGAGGTACTGGACAAAGTGCGCGCTCTAAAACGGTATTGTCTGGAAAACGGCCTGGACCCCATGATTCAGATCGACGGGGGGATCAACCCACAGACCGCCCCGCGCGCCGTGGCGGCTGGAGTGAACAATCTGGTGGCCGGAACTTTCATCTTTCACAGCAGAGACTACGGGGAAACTATCAGAAATTTGCGGGAGGCCTGCGCACGGGCTGTCCCGGATTACTGAAGCCTAAAGCACAAAGGCCAAAGGAAAGGAAAATCCAGTGGGTGGAAAAGCCAAAAGAGTCTCCGGCGAGAGGGTTTTCGAGGGTCAGCTCCTGGCAGTAGATGTGGATCAGGTAATCGAGCCGGAAACAGATTCACCCGCACGGCGCGAAGTGGTGCGTCATCAGGGCGCAGCCGCAGTGGTTCCTTGCCTGCCGGGGGCGAAAATCATCCTGGTGCGCCAGTACCGCTACCCTCCGGACACCTACCTCTGGGAGATTCCCGCAGGCATCCTCGAGCCGGGAGAGAAGCCGGAAGAGTGCGCGGAACGGGAATTGCGTGAAGAGACAGGCTACAATCTCGGACTGCTCAAGCCCCTGGCCTGGCTCCACAGTTCGCCGGGCTTTTCTGATGAGGTAATCCATCTCTTCCGGGCCGACAATATCAAACCGGGAACAGCCAGACCTGACCCGGAAGAGCGTTTAGAAGTCAAAGCTTTCGATCTGCTCGAAGCTGTGGACATGATCTCGGAAGGCCGGATTACCGATTCCAAGACTATCGCCGGGATCCTTCTGGTCGCCCGCAATATCGCCACAGCGAGCGGGATCTAAGCCTGATAATTGGAAATAAACTTTAAATCTCCACCCCTCCCCGGCAAATAGAGGAGTGTGTCTGAAATCATTTTCACTAAGCAAATTCGGGACAAAAAATGACAGAGCTTATCGAACAGTACTTAAGGCTGGGACTGGTCCATTTCATGGCCTTCCCGGAAACGGTACAGGATGAAAGCCTGCTCTTGCCGACACTCGAGATAGTAGCGCGCGATCCAGCCTTCCGCGCCGTGGAACTGAAAGCATTGGAGAATGAGGCTCTTCTCGAGCCGGTCCGCAAGCTTCTCACCTCAGCCGGGCTCGGCGTGGTGCTTGCCGCACAACCTGCGATCCTCGGGCAGCAGCTCGATCCGGGCTCCCCGAAAAAAGCGGTGCGGAAGCGGACTTTCCAGGTATTGAAAAGACATGTGAATCAGGCCCTGGCGCTGGGAGCCGAGGCTGTAGCCATGCTCTCAGGGCCGGACCCTAAGGGCGGGAGGCGGAAAAGAGCGGATGCGCTGCTTCAGACCGCCGAGCTTATCTCCCAAGTCTGCGATTACAGCCAATCCCGGAATGGCCCGCCGATAGTGCTCGAAATTTTCGACCGCAATATAGATAAAAAGGCCCTGGTCGGGCCAGCCGAGACTGCGGTTCATCTGTGCGAGATGGTTTACGCCCGGGGATTCCAGAATTTCGGGGTTCTGGTGGACTTAAGCCACCTGCCGCTTCTGGGCGAATCACCTATCGAAGCCCTCGAGCCGGTCCAGGATTACATTCTGGCTGCTCACCTGGGCAATGCAGTCACCCGGAAAGGACATCCCCTTTATGGAGACCAGCACCCCGGGTTCGGCACCCCGGAGGGCGTGAACAAGGTGCCACAGGTGCGGGACTTTATCAACGCCCTCAAGAATATCGGCTTCCTGAGGCGCAAAAGTCCGCCCATGGTAAGCTTTGAGGTGAAACCGGCACCCGGAGAAAAGAGCGAATGGGTTATCGCCTGCGCCAAAAGAGTGCTCATGCGCGCCTGGGCCATGGCCTGAACCCGCCTTTGATCTCACAGGATCGAAAGTCATGAAAGACAAGGTACTGGTTACCCGCAAGATTCCCGGCCCGGCCCTGGACAGCCTGCGCCTGGAGTTCGAGGTCGTTGTCAACCCTCACGACCGGGATCTGAGCTATGAGGAGCTCTCATGCCTGGCCTCCGGCTGCGCGGGTGTATTGAGCATGCTGAGCGACCGGATCGACGATCCATTTATGGAGCGCAACCCCTCCCTGAAAGTCATTTCCAATTATGCAGTGGGCTACAACAATATCGATCTAAGGGCAGCGAAAAAGCGCGGTATAGTGGTCACTAATACTCCGGGCGTGCTTACCGAAACAACCGCGGACCTGGCCTGGGCGCTCATTCTGGCTGTGGGCCGCAGGATTTGGGAAGCCGACCGCTACACCAGGGAAGGGCATTTCAGCGGCTGGGCGCCGGAACTTTTCCTGGGCCAGGACATTTTCGGCAAGACTCTCGGAGTGGTGGGCATGGGCCGGATCGGCACTGCGGTTGCCCGCAGGGCCGCGGGTTTCAACATGAAAATTATTTACTGCAGCCGCTCCAGGAAACCGGAGGTCGAAAAAGAACTCGGCGCAATTTATAAAACACTCGAGACCCTGATCCCGGAAGCGGATTTTATCACCCTGCACACTCCCTTGCTCCCGGAGACCCGCCACCTGATCGACAAGCGGCTGCTCGCTCTCATGAAGCCCACAGCTTTCCTGATCAACACAGCTCGGGGACCGATTGTGGATGAAAACGCCCTGGTGGAGGCCCTGCGCTCCGGGAAAATCGCTGGAGCGGGACTGGATGTTTACGAGAAGGAACCGGAACTTCACCCGGAACTTGCAAGATTACCCAATACTGTGCTTCTGCCCCATATCGGCAGCGCATCCACGGTGACCCGGGCCCACATGGCGCAGATTGCCGCAGACAACCTGGCCGCTGTGCTGCGAGGGGCCAGTCCGCCGCATCCGGTGAAATTGCCCGACTGAGGGTTTTTTTGACTTCCCGGTACTCTCCGGGGTGCCAGGCGATCCGAACCGTCAGCGATAAAGTCTCAGGTTCGACTGTTTCTCAGACTAATCTTAAGGACTCAAGCCATGAAAACATACCCCGACTGCATACCCTGTTTTATCCGCCAGTCAATCGATGCCGCCCGGCTGGTCTCGGATGACCCGGATTTCCACGAAAAGATCTTGCGCCGGGCTTTAAAGATGGCTGCGGAAATAGACTATTCCCTGCCTCCTCCGGCCATGGGCCGCAACCTGCACCGTCACTTGCGCGAATTAAGTGCTGTCTCAGACCCCTACCGCGAAGCAAAGGTGCGCTCCAATCAGTATGTGCTCGGCATTCTGCCGGAGCTGAAAAAACATTTGGCCCAGGCCCGCGACCCCTTCGAGACAGCGCTGCGCCTGGCAATGGCCGGCAATGTGATCGATTTCGGGGTCAAAGCGACTCTCACCGAGAGCGAAATCCAAGGCACTATCCACCAGGCCCTCACAGCCCATCTGGACCACCAGGAAACTGCCGAGCTTTTCAAACAGGCTCTCAGAGACTCGGGCGCTATTCTATATATCGGGGACAACGCCGGGGAGATTGTCTTTGACCGACTTTTTATCGAAACGATGCAGGAAATGTTCGGGCCGCTGGATTTGACCTTCGTGGTGCGAGGAGCCCCGATACTCAACGACGCCACTCTGGAGGATGCAATCCAGGCGGGAATCGATAAGGTGGTCACCAGGGTGATCACCAATGGCGACGATGCTCCAGGCTGTCTGCTCGAGGACTGCTCGGAGGAGTTCCACCGGCACCTCGCAAAATCGGATGTCGTGATCGCCAAGGGCCAGGGCAACTTTGAAACCCTGAGCGAGATCCCGAACGAGATCTACTTTCTACTGAAAGCCAAATGCCAGGTGATCGCCTCGGATATCGGCGCAAAGCAGGGCGATCTCCTGTTTGTGCGCAAACCACCCGGTTCCAAGGGAACATAAAATTCACCCACCGGCGAATGCTCCCGGAGATGACCGGTACCCTGGGTTTGCAGGGCATTTTGCTAAGCGTGCCTTCGGGCTAATATTCTACAAGGCGGATGCAAGACCAATCAAATATCTTTTTATTTTACTTTACGGCAAATCCTAGCCAAAGATATTTGAAATTTTCAGGTATTTCTTAGATAAAACAGGTCATTCGCAAAATTTAAACTTTCAGGCACAAAGTGGCAAAGGCACAAAGGAGCAAAGAGGCAAAATTACAGAGGGATAAAAGGGCAAAGGTTATGATAAAGCCTATCATACAATAATTTTTTAAAACTGTCAGGTCTTCAAATTCAAATCGAGCGAGAAAAACCAGGCACAAAGTTATTGTCACTGTTTATTATGAAATTATCAGGTTAAACGCCAAAAACAGTCGTTCGATTTTCGCCTTTCTTCGTGGATTTTCAAGTTCTCTATGCCCCTTTGTTCCTTTGTGCCTCTGAACCTGGAACACTTTATTTATCAGTCAGTTAGAAAATTGTGAGAGATAATCTCTCAGAGTGACATTTGTAAAAATCCTAACATTTAAACATACCTCTAATCTCAGCCAGGAGCGCTCTATGAGCCGGTATCAAGGTCGCCGTGGCTTTTTCAAAAGCCTTCTCTGTTCCTCAGCCCTTGTCGGGATACTGCCCCAGTATTCAAAGGCGCAAGGCGGTAAAAATACGGTGCGGCCCGTGGATGGGCATTACGACATCATTGTCTCGGGCGGCGGACCGGGAGGAGTGTGCGCAGCGGTTGCGGCCGCCAGGGCCGGAAAGAAAGTGCTGCTTATCGAGCAATACGGTTTTCTGGGGGGTATGGCCACAGCCGGACTTGTGGAGCCTTTCATGCCCTTTGCCACCGGGGGCACGCAGGTCAACTCCGGCCTGTTCGAGGAAGTCCGCCGGGCGCTTATCAAAAACAAGGGCTACGGCTCCGGGTTTCATCAGTCCGCCACGGACTCGGAAGTCCTGAAGATGGTCGAGCTCGATCTCTGCCTGGATGCCGGGGTGGAGATCCTTTTCCACTCGTTCATTTTCGGCGCCACGGTACGCAGGAAAAGAGTGACCGAGGTGCGGCTGGCCAACAAGGCCGGTGAGATGCGGTTCTCGGCCGATCTGTTCGTAGACTCTACCGGGGATGGAGACCTGGCCTGCTTTGCCGGGGCGGACTGGGAGCTGGGGCGCGAGCAGGACGGTTTCACCCAGCCATCCACCCTGTTTTTCAAAATGTCCGGTGTCGATACGAAAAAGCTCGCTAAAGCTGTCGATTCCGGAAAAGACACCCGCTCTTTCAAAAACCTGACCGAAAAGGCCCGGGCCGCTGGCGAATTCCCGAGCCCCCGTGAAGACACTCTCTGGTTCGATACCCCGCACGACGGCACGATCGCTTTTAACACCACCCGCCTGGTCAAGTTCGATGCCACCAACCCCTACCACCTCACCCGGATGGAAATCGAGGGCCTGCATCAGGTGAGAGGAGTCGGGGCTTTCGCCAGCAAGTACCTGCCGGGATTCGAAAAGGCCTATATTAGCCAGGTAGCGGCCAATGTGGGCGTGCGGGAGTCGAGAAGGGTGGTCTGCGACCATCAGGTCACCAAGGAGGACCTGCTCGAGTGCAGGGAGTTCGAGGATACTGTGGCCAGGGGCTGCTACCCGATCGATATCCATAATCCCACCGGGGGCGGCACTACGATTATCGAGATCGAAGAGGGCAAGTCCTACAGCATTCCCTACCGCTCCATGGTGGTAAAAGGTCTCGATAACCTGATCATGGGCTGCAGGGCTATCTGGGGCACGCACGAGGCCCACTCCGCCTACAGGGTGCAGCCCATTGTGATGAGTATCGGCCATGCAGCCGGGGCTGCCGCAGCACTGGCCCACAGCTCTGGTTTCGATTTCAGGAAAGTGGATACCGGCGTATTACGCTCGAAGCTGAAAGCCCAGGGCGCGTATATTTAGCTTTCTCGACGATCATTCCCTGTTTCTAAAAAATTTCAGAACTGATGCATAAAACGCACATGTTTTGAAAATTTAAAGAGGGTGCGATGTCCGGAAAAATAAAAGTCATGGCTTACGCCATTAAAGAGCTCGAATACGGCAACTTTTATGAGGCTTTCGAAGGCTGGACTTTCCGGGATTTCAAGAGCGATGAGCGGGCCCTGCAAGACTGGATCGCCTTTACCACTGTGATGTACTGCCCCGTCGACCGGCTCGTGCACTGCGGCCTGACCCATTTCGGCAATGACCTGCTCCATGTTTTCGATCCGGTCACTAAAAAATTCCGCTCCATGAATTATGGCCGGGTAGCCGAGCCGTACGAGGTGAAAATCCATCGCAGCCTGGTGCTTGCGGATGACGGTTATATTTACGGCGCCACAGCCTTACTTCACGATATCGACGAATCAAACCGCGCTCCCGGAGGCAGGATATTCCGTTACCGGCCGGGAGGTAAAGGAAAGATCGAGGTTCTCGCTGTGCCTGTGCCCCAGGCCTATATCCAGTCTCTGGCCCTTGACCGCGAAAGAAAAATCCTCTACGGGTTCACTTTCATGCCGGAACACATGTTCCGCTACGATCTAGACACCGGCAAATCTACTGACCTGGGGCTTATCGGCAGCTGCCTGTTTATCGGCCAGGCCCACAGGCCGGTTATTGACGATAACGGCTGGGTCTGGGGAACCTGGGGGAGTTACTACAGCGAAGGCAGTCTTCCCACCGAGGGACACCGGGTGAATTTCCTGCGCTACCATCCGGATGCGGGAAAGATCGAATATTTACAGTACGGCCTGGAAGGTGAGGGAGTAAGCTCCACAGAGATGATCGATGAGGCTGTGAACGGAGGTGATGGTTATCTGTATTTCGGGAGCCGCTCGGGAGTTCTCTACAGACTGAATCCTCGCACAAGGACTCCTGATTGCCTGGGCAAGCCGAACCTCTATCTCGAGCGCCTGGGCGGGATAGTGGTCGCCAAAGATGGCCCGCTCTACCTGACTGCCGGAGACAAGGACAGCGCGCGCATATTCCGTTATCACAGGAACCGTGGAGAGTTCGAGGACCTTGGTCCGATATATGACCCGGAGCGTGGCGTGAGTGCAGAGAAAATCCACTGCCTGACCATGGATGAAGAGCGGGGAACCTTTTACGGCGGCGAAATAGACAATCTGCGGCGCTCGAGCTACCTCTGGGAGATCGAGCTCAAAAAATAGGGGGGAACCTTGGGTAAAGATGATTTTTTCCCTGATATAATCAGGAATCTGCCGGAAGCGGACATCCCGGTCCAAGGACTGCATGCGTATCTGTTTCAAGGGGAGAATCAACAGATAATCTTCATGGCTTTTGACAAGGATGCCGAAATTCCCGAACATTCTCATGCAGCGCAATGGGGCGCCGTACTGGATGGGCAAATCGAATTCACTATCGCCGGCAAGAAATCCCTGTTCAGAAAAGGTGATTCATATTTTATACCGAAGGGTGTCAGGCACAGCGCAAAAATAAAGAGCGGTTACAAGGATATCACCCTGTTCGACCAGAAAGGCAGGTACAGCGCAAAGCAAGCTTAAAATTACAATCCTTAGCATTAAAACGACCAAGCAATGCGAGGGCCTGACCACCCTGAATAATAGCTGAATGGATCAGTCTCCCAGTGATTTTGCCCCTTCATAAATAGCCTACCCTCGCGCTAAACCCTGTTTTTCTCTATCCACATTCCTTATACACAATATCCTGGCTTTTCTGACACAAGCCTGCAAAATCGAAAACGGCGATAGCCGGGTCCCCCACGTTAGTTCCTGCTGCTATTTTGAGTCAATTCTAACTCTGGTAATCCAAGACAGTATTTTTTTCGAAGAATACAGCCACGGATTTGTCCTGAAAGACGAGCAGGTCCAGAAGCTTGTTAACCGATTTCTTTTTAAAAACAACTCCGATTTTGATTATCAGATTCCTGGAAACAGTGTGAAAAAAATCAACGGACTAAAGAAAAAAACCGATTCTTCCGGACTTCCTTTTTGGGAGGTGATTACGGCAAGCTGAAACATCAGGCTTGGACAATTTTCCGATTTCAGCATTTGACCGGTATTATTCCCAAGTCAGGTATCAGGGGCGTTCTCCCTGAGCCCGGGGGTGGCGGGCGCATGAAATGCGCACCGTTGCGCTGGGAGCGCAACGGTCTGTGCGACTTCAGTCGCACAGCCGCCACCCCCTCGCTGCGCTGGCTGAGAAAATACCGGTCTATAACAGCCCCCCTCAGGCCTGCCTATGTATTTTGCCAGAAAAATCTGATCCCGGCTGAGATCTATAACAGTGTCTGCGAAATAACGACCGCTTATTTTCTGCTTTTGCAGTCCGTTGTTTCATCGACTGGCATAAACGCTGTATACCCCGGGTACCTGGCCTTTCGCTCACTTTCTCTCAAACTGTTCGAGATAGATAAACGCTCCCAGGATGGTGAGGGCAAAAAGGAGCCTGGGCGGAGCCTCCCTTGCCAGGCGCGCGTTATCGGCGAGGAGGCTCTGAAGGTAGTGCGCTTTTTCAGTCGGCAGACCGGCGGTCTCATTCAACAGGCCAATCAGCGCCTCGGGCGGCGTATCTTTAGCTGCTGCCAGTGCATCGAGGGCGCGTTTGACGAGGAGTTCTCCGCGGCTTGAGATTTTCCCGCTGGCAGCCTGCAGTTTTGTTTCCACCTCGTCATTGAGTGCGTCCACTCCCTGCTGGGGATCGCGGTTATAGAGGGTCATGAGCCTGAAATTCTCCTCGGACCAGCCTGAAAGGGCAAACACAGTGTGCATTATTTCATCGTGCTCTGAGGGCAGCATGCGTGGATCGAGTTTTTTGAACAGCAGAGGGATGTTGCTCCTGTCGCCAGTATGGAAGATGGCCCGGGCTCCGTGGATCACCAGCCGCGGGTTGTAGGTATGCTGGAAGATCTCGTATATCCTGCCGAAAGACTCTCTGTCTCCAAGCTCCGCTAAAGCCACCATGGCCTTGCCTTGCAGGAAAAAATCATTGCTGTAGAGACCCTCCCGAAGTACGGGCATCCCTTCCTCTACATGATGAGCGCCGAGGATTTCCGCTGCGAGAAACGCAGTAGTAAATTCACCGGTTTTTACTTCCTGAATCAGCCGCCGGGCGGCCTCAGGCCCGAAATCGATCTTGTCCAGGGCTTCGAGAGCAGTTGTCCTGATAGTAAAAAGCGGGCTGTCCAGGTATTCGAGAAGGGTCTTTTCACTAACCTCGCTGCGCAGGCTGGCGAGCCTGTCCAGCAATTGGCGGGCCTTACCCAGTTCCGGGATCTCGGAAAGCCGCTGCACGGAGAGAAGTGTCCGCCATTCGCGCACGCTGAACATCATCCCGAGCACGCTCCTGATATGTCTCTCGGCAAGCGGCTTAAGGCGTAAAGCCATCACAAGCGCCACGAATTGCGCAACGAGCACGAACAGGAAATAAGTGCGGTAAATTTCGATTCTTTGCAGGCCGAAATTGCGAATCGCCTCCAGCAAGCCGCCTCCGAGAAAAGTTCCGATAAAGCCTGCGGCCATTCCCTGGAGCACTGTGATCAACAAATACAGGTTGAGCAGGCTTTCCTGGCGGACCGTGTTGAGGAAGTAATGGGAAAGGGTTATCTGCACGCTGACCATGCAAAAACCGACCAGATAAAATAGGGCGCCAGTATAAATGTAATTGATTTCCCCTGGCGAGATGGCCCAGAGCAGGCTGAGAATACCAAGCCCCAACAGGTTGATTATCATCACCGGCCGTGGACCCGAGCGGTCCACGAGAAGGGAGTCGAGATAAGAGGCAGTGACAAGGCCCAGAGTCTGAAGCACAACAAAAACGACCGCGCCCTGGTCGGAAATTAAATAGCCGTTTTTAACAGCCAGCACCTGGAAAGGCGCAAGCAACTGGATTGCCGAGACCGCAGCCACCCAGGCTACGAGTAAAAGCTGTAGTCTGCGCTCCCTGTAGACCAGTGAAAGAGCGCTCAGCATGGGTTCGCGGCTTGAATTACTCGGGCCCTCGGACTCCGGCACGCGCCATAAAAATATCGAAGCCGCCACTCCGAAAAGAGAACCTGCGCCCACTACGACCTGGAAATGGAAAAAAGCAGGATTTCCTTTCAGCCAGAAGCTGACCGCCACGAGCATACTGAGCATGGCCACATAGCCAAAAAAGAAAAGGCGGCTGATAAAGCGCCCGCGGTCTTGTTCGCTGGTCACATCGTTGATCAGGACATTGTCCGCCGAGATTCCCATGCTGCGTAAAGAAAAAAATACGAAACTCACTCCCAGGAGCCAGAACAGGCCCAGGTTATGTGAGTAGTTGCTCCAGATCCAGGGGGCGAAAATAAAAAGACCGCCTGCCAGGTTGCGCAGGAGCCAGCACAGGCTGTAAGTCTTGGCCGCACCCCATCGGGAAACCATGATCTTACCCAGCAGTACAAACACTGCTGTCAGGTAGATATAACTGGCCAACAGGCCCACATGAAAATCATTGGCTCCGAGCTTCAAGGCAAAAAGCACCAGGACGCTTTCTGCAAGAGCAGAATAGGAAAGCGCATTGATGGTCGCAAAGTAAAGAAAGCCTTTTTGCGCCTTTCTTTTCTGCGCCAGGGTCAGGCGCTGTGGGAAAACTCCGGCTGTCATGTTGTCCCCGAACAAGGACCTTTTTTCAAATAATTTTCATTTCTTTCTAAAAGGAACAATAAGATACTAATCCAGGTGAATGCTTGTCAAATTTTAGTCTGCTTTCAGCCCGCTAGAATTTTAACAGCGGCCGGCCTGAGAGAACTTTCATTGAATCATACCTGCTCAAATCTTTAGCGCCGTTGACTTATCCCCCTTATCTGGTTAAATTTCCAGACCTGATATTGAATTGCATCGATTTTTTAATTCCAAGGAGAAATAAACGATGGCGGTTAAAGATCAGGGCTCCGTGATGGATAAGCTTGTCAGCCTCTGCAAGCGGCGCGGATTTATCTTTCAGAGCAGCGAGATTTACGGGGGGCTTAACTCGTGCTGGGATTACGGGCCGCTGGGCACCGAGCTGAAACGCAATATCAAGGAGTTCTGGTGGCACTGGATGACATTCGAAAGGGACGATATCGAGGGGCTCGACTCCTCGATCCTGATGCACCCCAAAGTCTGGGTGGCAAGCGGCCATGTGGATGGTTTCACCGATCCCCTTGTGGATTGCAAAAACTGCAAGCAGCGTTTCCGCGCTGATGAAATCCAGGGGCACAAGTGCCCTGCCTGCGGCATGGAAACTCTCACCGAGCCCCGGCAGTTCAACCTGATGTTCAAAACCCACATGGGACCGGTGGAGAACGAGAGCTCTCTGGTCTACCTGCGGCCTGAAACAGCCCAGGGCATCTATGTGAACTTTCTCAACGTGCAGACCGCCCTGCGCCGCAAGATCCCATTCGGCATAGCCCAGATCGGCAAGGCTTTCCGCAATGAAATCACCCCAGGCAACTTCATTTTCCGCACCCGGGAATTCGAACAGATGGAAATGCAGTATTTTGTCCGGCCCGGAACCGATGAAGAATGGTTCCTCAAGTGGAAAGAAGACCGGTTGCAGTACTACCTGGCCCTGGGCCTTAACAGGGACAAGCTGCGCTTTCACGAGCACGGCCCCAAGGAACTGGCCCATTATGCGCGGGCCGCTTTCGATATCGAGTACGAGTTCCCTTTCGGCTGGCAGGAACTTGAAGGGGTCCACAACCGCACTGATTTCGACCTCTCGAGGCACAATGAGTATTCCGGCAAAGCGCCGTTGAGCTATTTTGATGAAACGACCGGCGAACGTTTCGTGCCCTATGTGATCGAGACCTCGGCCGGCGTGGACAGAACGCTCTTGACCTGCCTGGTAGATGCCTACGACGAAGAAGAGGAGCGGGTGGTGCTGAGGTTATCGCCGAAAATCGCACCGATCAAGGCCGGGGTGTTTCCGCTGGTAAAAAAGGAAGAAATGGTGAAAGCCGCCGAGGATGTATACGAGCGCCTGCGCAGGAAATTCAAGACTTTCTACGATCACGGCGGCTCGATCGGCAGGCGCTACCGCCGCCAGGACGAGGCAGGCACCCCTCTGGGAATCACCACGGACGGGCAGACTATCGAGGACAATACAGTTACTATCCGCGAAAGAGACTCGATGATCCAGCACCGGGTTCCTATCCCCGGGATCGTGGACTGGGTGGCTCGTTATATCCAGGAGGGAAAACCCACTTCTTGATCATTTTCCCTGATCATCGGCCCTGAGGCTGAAGTTAAAAATATTACGAGGTTTTTCTTTAAGGGCGAGGCATGCTTCGCCCTTAACTCTCTCAAGATGGCTGGAATAAAGCCTAAAAAAACGCCTGCTGCAGAAAAGCTTGTCCCGCTCCTGGACCTGGGTCCGGAAGAGGTTGCCGCAGAGCTGACAGGCCGACTCGCTTCCTGGGACGAGAAGCCTTACCGGACCAGGCAGATCCTGCGCCAGATCTACCAGCGCAGAAACCTGGACTTCTGTCGGATGTCCGATCTCTCCGCCGGACTTCGGGAAAAACTGGCCTCGACTTACAAGCTCCTGGTGCTCGAGGCGCAGGAGGAGAGCTTCTCGCGCGACGGCACCAAAAAGACGCTCTGGAGCCTGGAGGACAGCGCTTGTCTGGAGAGCGTCACCATTCCCATGAAACGTGACCGCTCAACTCTCTGCCTTTCCACCCAGACAGGATGCGCTCTCAAATGCACATTCTGCGCAACAGGCCAGCTTGGGGCTGGCCGCAACCTCACTCCGGGTGAGATCCTCTGCCAGGTGCTTATCTTAATGGGCTGCGGGAATGACTCCGGCATCGGGCAAGAAGACCGGTCTCGAGCTCCGAATATCGTTTTCATGGGCATGGGCGAGCCGTTTCTGAATTACGAAAACCTGAAAAAAGCTCTCAGCGTGCTCAACCATAACGATTTCATGCAGGTCGGAGCGCGCCGGATCACGGTTTCGACTGTTGGCCTGCCGGATGAGATCGTGCGTTTCTCAAGAGACTTTCCCCAGATGAAACTGGCGGTGAGCCTCCATGCGGCCCACGAGCCTTTGCGCAAAAAACTGATGCCTGTTGCCCGGAGATTCTCTCTGGCCAGTGTGATCGAAGCCTGCCGCGAGGCTAACCGGATAACCGGCAGGCGAATCACTTTCGAGTACCTGGTAATCCAGGGCGTCAACGACCTGCCTGAGGATGTGGAGGCTCTGACCCGGTTGACCTCGAA
>Ga0307380_10004166_pt1 | contig 19631 bp, 17 predicted proteins | sample UN3MG_FD_202239 | JGI IMG/M metagenome (GOLD analysis project Ga0307380, IMG submission 202239) | Soil microbial communities from Risofladan, Vaasa, Finland - UN-3 | ecosystem: Environmental > Terrestrial > Soil > Coastal area > Acid sulfate soil | place: Finland: Risofladan, Vaasa | collected... | reverse complement strand
CGTCGTGAACGATCTCCATGGCGCGGCCGCCCAACACATAAGACGGGCGGATCACCACGGGGAAGCCGATCGCCGTGGCGATGGCCACCGCTTCATCCGCGGAGCGGGCGATGCCGTTATTCGGCTGTTTGAGACCGAGTTTCTCGATCAGCGCCTTGAAGCGGTCGCGGTCTTCCGCCAAGTCGATGGCGTCGGGCGAGGTGCCGAGGATCGGCACTTGCGCCTGCTCCAGGGTCGCGGCGAGCTTGAGCGGGGTCTGCCCGCCGAACTGTACGATCACGCCTTTGAGCGCCCCGTTCTCCTGTTCCTTACGCACGATCTCCAGCACGTCTTCCTCCGTCAGCGGCTCGAAATAGAGCCGGTCGGAGGTGTCGTAGTCGGTGGAGACGGTTTCGGGATTGCAGTTGACCATGATGGTCTCCAAGCCGCTGGCCGACAGAGAGAACGCCGCGTGGCAGCAGCAATAGTCGAACTCGATGCCTTGGCCGATCCGGTTCGGCCCGCCGCCCAAGATAATGACCTTGTTCGCGTCGGACGGTCGCGCCTCGCATGACTCGCCGCCGGGAAAGCCGGTCTCGTAGGTCGAGTACATATAGGCGGTGGGCGAGGCGAACTCCGCCGCGCAGGTGTCGATGCGCTTATAGACCGGGTGCACGTCGAGGTCGCGGCGGGCCTTTGAAACCTCCGCAATGTCGAGGCCGGTAAGCGTCGCCAGGCGTTCGTCGCCGAAGCCCATGGCTTTCAGCCCGCGGAATTGCGCCGTGGTCTTCGGCAGTCCGTGTTGGGTGACGCGGGCTTCCGCATCGATGATGTCCTGGAGCTGGCGGATGAACCACGGGTCGATGCGACAGGCTTCGTAGATCTGCTCTTGGTCGAAGCCGAGGCGCAGCGCTTGCGCCACTTTCAGCAGCCGGTCGGGCGTGGGCGCGCCAAGCGCCGCGCGGATCACGTTCTTGTCGTCGCCTTGGCCGAGTCCTTCGAAGGTGAGGTCGTCGAGACCGGTCAGCCCCGTCTCCATGGAGCGCAGCGCCTTTTGCAGCGACTCCGGGAAGGTCCGGCCGATAGCCATGGCCTCGCCCACTGATTTCATCGCCGTGGTGAGCGTCGGCGTCGAGCCCGGGAATTTCTCGAAGGCGAAGCGCGGGATCTTGGTGACCACGTAATCGATGGTCGGCTCGAAGGATGCGGGCGTCGCCCCGCCGGTGATGTCGTTGGCGAGTTCGTCCAGCGTGTAGCCGACGGCGAGCTTGGCCGCGATCTTGGCGATGGGGAAGCCGGTCGCCTTCGAGGCCAGCGCGGACGAGCGCGACACGCGCGGGTTCATCTCGATGATCACGAGGCGCCCGTCGTCCGGGTTCACGGCGAACTGCACGTTTGAGCCGCCGGTCTCCACGCCGATCTCCCGCAACACCGCGATCGAGGCGTTGCGCAGGATCTGATATTCCTTGTCGGTCAGGGTCAGCGCAGGCGCCACGGTGATCGAGTCGCCGGTGTGTACGCCCATCGGGTCGATATTCTCGATCGAACAGATGATGATGCAGTTGTCGTCCTTGTCGCGGACGACCTCCATCTCATATTCCTTCCAGCCGAGCACCGACTCCTCGATCAGCACTTCGCAGGTCGGCGAGGCGTCGAGTCCGCGTTCGACGATCTCCAGAAACTCTTCGCGGTTATAGGCGATGCCGCCGCCGGTTCCGCCCATGGTGAAGGACGGGCGAATAACGGCGGGGAGCCCGATGTCCTGGAGCGCCTCGAGCGCTTCGATGAGACCCTTCTCAACGTAGCGCCGGCGCCGTTCACTCTCGTGCCGCGCCCAGTCCGCCTCGAAGTCGAGCATGGCCTTGGCGCGCGCCTCCGCATCCGGGTTCTCCGCCTCGATGCGCGCCACCTCGGTCTTATACGTCTTCCGGTCGGCCCGCTTGAGCGAGGCGGCATCGGCGAGCCGCGAGCGCGGCGTCTCGAGCCCGATCTTGTTCATCGCTTCGCGGAACAACTCGCGGTCTTCGGCCTTGTCGATGACCTCCGCGCGGGCGCCGATCATCTCGACGTCGAATTTCTCCAGAACGCCGGCGCGCTGCAGGCTAAGCGCGGTATTGAGCGCGGTCTGCCCCCCCATGGTGGGCAGCAGCGCGAATCCACCCGGCACGGCGTGCCGCTCCTTCTCGATGATCTTGGCAACCACGTCCGGCGTGATCGGCTCGATATAGGTGGCGTCGGCGAGCTCGGGATCGGTCATGATCGTGGCCGGGTTCGAGTTCACCAGCACGATGCGATAGCCCTCTTCTTTCAGGGCCTTGCAGGCTTGCGTGCCGGAATAGTCGAACTCGCAGGCCTGGCCGATCACGATCGGCCCGGCCCCGACAATCAGGATGGACTTTATGTCTTCGCGTTTTGGCATTTTGCGGGGTGGTACTCCGCCAGCGCTTATACCGGAACTGGCCCGGGCCGCAAACGCTTCACAAGCCGGTGAGAGCCTGTTCCCAACAGCCCCGCCGAGCCGCTAGGTGAGGGCGAGTGTCCACCCCCGGCCCATAGCGAGGATTGCGTTGCAAAAAGATATGAAACTCGAGGTTTCTCTCCTGATCATGCGGCTCACCTTCGCCGCCTTCATGCTCGTCTGGGCGGTGGACAAGGTTATTATGCCGGAGCACGCCAAGGCGGTGTTTTCCCACTACTATTTTACCGAGCTTCCGCCGGAGCCGTTCATGGTGATCGGAATCGTGCAGATTGCCATCATCCTGGCCTTCGCCGTCGGCTTCCTCAGGGTCTGGAGTTACGGTGCGGTCCTCGTCATGCATGCGGTGTCGACGGCGTCGACCTACGAAAAGCTCGCATTTCCGTGGGAGGCCGGGCCGAGAGGCCTACTCTTCTGGGCGGCCGTGCCCGCGCTCGGCGCGATCATCGCGCTGTTTATCTTGCGGGACCGCGATCGCCTTCTATCGGTCGATGCCGCGCGGGGGCGGTAAGCTCAAGCGATCCGCAACCTTTCGCCCGTGAAAAGGTTGTCTAACAAGAGCCTCGCCCATGACGTCCAATCCACGCGCCAATACGCCTCTCTGGCTAGACCTGCTGCTTGCATCCGGCATGATCGGCGGCGCCTATGCGCTCGACCGCTACGTCCTTCCGCAATCCCGGTCGCCGGAGCCGGCGCCCGAGCCTGACGAGTCTGAGCGGGACGCGGAACCGACAGACGCCCCGACAGAAGGCCCGAAGGAAGGCCATGGCGCCATGGAGACGCGGCCATCCCAGGAGCCGGAGCAGGTACAGCATGCGCGCGCCTACGACCGGGGCCGGGGCAGGCGCGCCAGAAGCCCCCACCACATTCCCGCCGAGGGCTGGATGGATGTCGGGTATCGCGTTTACATGCGGATCAGCGATGACCGGCTGCTCGCCGTCGCCGCGGGCGCTGTCTTCTACATGCTGCTCGCGCTGTTCCCGGCCATTACCGCGCTTGTCTCGCTCTACGGCCTGTACAGTGATCCGGCGACGATCAATCAGCAGCTCTCGCTGCTTTCGGGCGTCATGCCGGGCACCGGTATCGACATCGTCCGCGAGCAGGTGACTCGTGTCTCCGAGACGAGCAACAGCTCGCTCAGCTTCGGCTTTCTCTTCGGCCTCGGCCTGGCGCTATGGAGCGCCAACGCGGGCATGAAGGCCGTGATCGATTCCCTCAACGTGGTCTATGACGAGCGGGAGAAGCGCGGCTTCATATGGCTTACGCTCGTCGCCTTCGCTTTCACCCTCGGCGCGCTTGTCTGCATTCTCCTCGCGCTCTCCGCCATCGTGGTGTTGCCGCTGGTGCTCGCCTGGATCGGCCTCGATACGCAAATGGGTGCGATCTTGTCTTGGCTCCGCTGGCCGGCGCTGCTCTTGGTCGTGCTGATCGCGCTTTCGGTGCTCTATCGCTACGGGCCGAGCCGCGAGAACGCGCGCTGGCGCTGGCTCAGCGTCGGCGCCGTGTTCGCGACCGTTGCTTGGCTCATAGGCTCGGCGTTGTTCTCCTGGTATCTCGCGAACTTCGCCAATTACGACGCGACCTACGGCTCGCTCGGCGCCGGCATCGGTCTGATGATGTGGCTATGGATGAGCGTGATCGTGATCTTGGTCGGCGGCGAACTCAACGCGGAGCTCGAGCATCAGACGGCGGAAGACACCACGACACCGCCGGACATGCCGCTCGGTGAACGCGGCGCCACCATGGCCGATACGGTCGGCGAGGCTTGGCGCTAAGGCTTAGAGCTAGGACTGGCGCTAAGCCTTCTTCTTGTTGCCGTCCATCAGCTCGACGAAGCGCGCGAAGAGATAGTGGCTGTCCTGCGGGCCGGGCGAGGCTTCCGGGTGGTACTGTACCGAGAACACTGGCTTGTCTTTCAACGTCAGCCCGGCATTGGAGCCGTCGAACAGCGACACATGCGTTTCCTCGACCGTGTCGGGTAGGCTGGAGCGGTCCACGGCAAAGCCGTGGTTCATGGAGGTAATTTCCACCTTGTGCGTGGTGAAGTCCTTCACCGGGTGGTTCGCGCCGTGATGGCCTTGATGCATCTTCGAGGTCTCGCCGCCGAGCGCGCGGCCCAGCATCTGATGGCCGAGGCAGATGCCGAACACCGGCACGCCGGACTCCACCAGCTTCTTGATCTCGGGCACCGCGTATGCGCCGGTCGCTGCCGGGTCGCCCGGGCCGTTGGAGATGAACACCCCGTCCGGGTTCCGCTCCAGGATCTCCGCCGCGCTCGCCGTCGCCGGCACCACCGTCAGCCGGCAGCCGACCTGAGCCAGCTCGCGCAGGATGTTGCGCTTTAGCCCGAAGTCGATGGCGACCACATGGAAGCGCGGGTTCTCCTGCCGGCCGAAGCCCGTTCCCCACTGCCACGGTGTCTCGTCCCAGGTGTAGCTCTGCCCGCAGGTCACGTCCTTGGCCAGATCGAGACCGACCATGCCGGACCATGCGGCCGCGTCGCGCTTCAGCGCCGCCACGTCGAATTTGCCATCGGGCGCGTGTGCGATCACCGCGTTGGGCATGCCTTTATCGCGGATCAACGCCGTCAGCGCGCGGGTATCGACGCCACTGATGGCGATGATGCCGCGCGCCTTCAGCCAAGCGTCGAAGTCTTGACCCGCGCGCCAGTTCGACGGCGCGGTGATGGAGGCGCGCAGCACGCAGCCTTGCACGCCGGAGGCGGCCGCGAGGTTCGAGGTCTCGATGTCGTCGATATTGGTGCCGACATTGCCGATATGCGGAAAGGTGAAGGTGATGATCTGGCCCGTATAGGACGGGTCGGTCAGGATTTCCTGATAGCCGGTCATCGCCGTGTTGAAGCAGACCTCACCGACGGCGGCGCCGGTCGCGCCCGCGCCATGCCCCTCGATCACGGTGCCGTCGGCCAGCACCAAAAGCGCGGTCGGCGCCTCGTCGGCCCCAGGCTCGGACCAGGGCGGCGCGCGGCGCGCGCGTGAGGATGTGGCCTCCGTGGCCGGAGCTTCAGTTTTGTCGGTCATTGGCGCAAACGATGGGGCCGTGCTCGCGCGGCCTGTGGCCCGCTATGTTTGGTCTGATAAGGACGGCACGCGGCAGACGCCGTCCTCGATTGCGCTCTTTACGTCAGACGCAATCGCGGAGTCAATCCACAGAGCTAAATATTTTCCTGTGAAAACAATATGTTAGACCGGCAAATTCGCTTGCGTGCGCTGCCCGCGTCGATTACTTTGGAAGCTTATTTCCTGAACGCCCTCAAAGATCATCGATGCGCGAGACCATTACCGCTGCCTTGCACGCTGCGACCAAGGCGCGTGACGCCCGCCGCGTTTCCACGCTGAGGCTGGTAAGCGCCGCCATCAAGGACCGCGACATCGCCGCGCGCTCGGCAGGCCAAGAGAAAGCCTCGGACGCCGAGCTGCTCGAACTCCTCGCCAAGATGATCAAGCAGCGCGAGGAGTCCAAGAAGATCTACGCCGAGGCCGGCCGCACCGAGCTCGCCGCGCAAGAGGGCGAAGAGGTGGCGATCATTCGCGAGTTCTTGCCCAAACAACTTTCCGACGAAGACATGGCGAAGGCCATCGATGCGGCGATCGCCGAAACGGGTGCGGAAAGCGTCCGCGACATGGGCAAGGTCATGGCCGCGCTGAAAGGCAAATACGCCGGCCAGATGGATTTCGGCAAGGCGAGCGGCGCCGTGAAAGCCAAGCTCGGCTAACGCACGCCGGCGCAAAGTGCACATTAAATGTGCGCTGCGCATTCTCCGTACACGATCAAAAAATCCAATCGAGCCTTCGGGAAACCCGTGCGGCAGCGGGCCACGCGGCAGTATGTCTTGCACTGCAACATGGTTTTGTCGCGATGCAACGCTATGTTTGTTGCAACGCAGCACAGAGTGATTCTGTGCTGACCACCTTTGATGGAGGTCTACCAATGCTGCGAAACATTCTTTCTCTCGCTGCCGCGACCGCTTTGACGATGCTCGCTGCGACCGACATGGCGTCTGCCGATCAGGCCCAGGTCAATCTCGGCCCCGTCGGTCCATACGAGCCGATCGTCGCCACGGTCGGCGATAAGCGCATCATCGCCTATTACGCGCCCGAGGGCGGTAAGTGCGCGATCAGCGCCGTGGTGTTCGACACGTCCACGACCGATAGGGGTCAAACGCCGTCCCGTGTCCGCGTGGCGCTGCACCCCGGCGAGCTGTTCCACCTCGACAGCGTGGTGGATCAGACCGTGGTGATGACCTGCGGTCCGCATGCGGAAATGATCACCGTGCTGAACCGCGGTGAGCTCCTGACCAAGTCGGCGCGGGTGAACTAGCTTTCACCGGCGAGGAGGCCAATGGCCGGGCGGTGCGTAAAGCGCCGCCCGGCTTTCTTTTTGTCGAGGAGGCGTTTTCGCGGCATTTCCGCGCCATTTCCCTTGTCGCGGGGCGGCGCGCGCGGCAGCATGGCCCCCGGTTCTCTGTCTCAACATAGGGGTAATGTAATGCGACTCTTGAAGCTCACCGCATGGGCGCCGCTTGCGGCTCTTTGCTTCCTGCCGACCGAGGCTTCGGCAGCGCTTCCTGCCGACCGAGGCTTCGGCAGCGCCGAATATCGCCTGTCAGCTCGCTGAGGTTTATGTCTGCACGCCCGCCGGCTGCCAGAAATCGTCCTCCAAGGCGAACAATCTCCCGGCCGCCGTCGAGCTCAACGTCAAGCAGAAGAACCTGTTCTCGGGTCTGTTCGGCGGAGAGGGGATGCTGCATTCCGGCGACGTCTACGAGGATGAGAAGGTGCTCATCCTGCATGGCCGCAGAGCCCTTCAGACCTGGACCGCGGTCGTGGACAAGACCACGGGCTCGTATTCGGGATCGGTCTCCCAGATCGGCCAGAGCTTCACACAGTTCGGCACCTGTACGGGCATCACGCCGTAGGTCCAACGTCCGCGATATGTCGCGATATGGATTGGAGCCGGGTGGGGCGAGACGCGCCGCCCGGCTTTTTCTATGGCTGAGAGGATGGCCTGGCGCGGCGCCGTATCAGGTAATAGAGCGAGAACGCGCCGATCGCGAGCAGCGCGATGCCGCCGGCCCAGGCCAGCGGTGTGCCGTACCAATAAATAAGGCACAGCCCGGCAATCGGCGAACCGACGGTGGCGACGATGTCGGCCACATCGATGTCGAACACCCACCACACCAGAAGGGCGACAACGGCGAACACCGCCAGCGCCAGGACCAAGATCAACACCATCGCGCTTGTCCACGCCTCCCTTCGCTCGCCTCACCGTATCTCAGGCGGATCTGCTTTCCTTGAGCTTCCGCAACTCTGGTCGGGACTGCAAGCCGCCGCCAGTTAGTTCCCAATTTGTTCGCAATCGGTGGATAGTGGTGATGATCGCGAATCGCATTCGCATCCGCTCCTCTTGAAGGCCCACTGTCGCTGAAATGAAGTTCTCCGATTCGTTCCTGGATGAGATCCGCGCCCGGCTGCCTGTCAGCCAGGTTGTTTCGCGCCGCGTGCAGCTCAAACGGGCCGGACGCGAGTGGAAGGGGCTGTCGCCCTTTAACCAGGAAAAGACACCCTCCTTCACGGTCAACGACCAGAAGGGCTTCTATCACTGCTTCTCCTCTTCCAAGCACGGCGACATCTTCACCTTCCTCATGGAGACCGAAGGTTTGAGCTTCCCCGAGGCCGTGGAGCGGCTGGCGGGCGAGGCGGGCGTGCCCATGCCCGCGCCCGATCCCCAATACGAACGCACGGTCAAGGAGCGCCTCGGACTACTCGATGCGCTGGAGGCCGCAGCCAAATTCTTCGAGGAGGCGCTGCGCGCGCCCGTGGGCCGCGAGGCGCTGGACTACGCGGAAGGCCGCGGCATCGCCCGCAACACCATCAAGGAATTCCGTGTCGGCTATGCGCCGAGCGGCCGCGACGCCTTAAAGACGGCGCTCATCAAGAGAGGCTTCTCCGAGGCGCAGCTTCTCGAGACCGGCCTCGTCATCAAGCCCGATGACGGGCGGCCGACCTATGACCGCTTCCGCAACCGGCTGACCATTCCCATCCTCGATTCAAAGTCGCGCGTCATCGCCTTCGGCGCCCGTGCGCTCGAGCCCGACGCCCTGCCGAAATATCTGAATTCGCCGGAGACGCGCCTCTTCGACAAAGGCTCGATGGTCTACAATTTCGCTCGCGCCCGCACATCCGCCTTCGACAAAGGCGAGCTGATCGTCGTCGAAGGCTATATGGATGTCATCTCGCTCCATCAGGCGGGCTTCACCAACGTCGTGGCCACGCTCGGCACCGCCTTCACCGAGCGGCAGATGGAGATCTTGTGGCTGCTGGCGCCGGAGCCCGTCATCTGTTTCGACGGCGACAAGGCCGGCGAGGCGGCGGCCGCGCGCGCCATCGACCGCATGTTGCCGCATTTGCGCGAAGGCCGCTCGTTCCGCTTCGCCTTCCTGCCCGAAGGCCAAGACCCGGACGATCTGGTCAAGAGCGCAGGCGCGGAGGCGTTGGCCGCGCGCGTGGCGAGCGCCCATCCGCTCATCGACATGCTGTGGACACGGGAGACCCAAGCCTCGCCCCTCGATACGCCCGAGCGCCGCGCCGCCTTCGAGGCGCGCCTCGAGACTCTCCTCGGCGAGATCGGCAATGTGCGGGTGAAGGACCATTACCGGCGTGAGGTGAAAAACCGGCTCTACACGCTGTGGCGCGAGCAGCCCCGAGCGCGTCAAACCGGCCGGCAAGGGGATAGGCAAAACAGCTGGCAAAATCGCCAGCAAGGCGGTTGGCAAGGCGGCTCTCAAGGCCGGCGGTTCGATTCCCGCAAGCCCGAGCGGCGCGAGATGCGCATGCCGTCGCCGTCCGCTTACAGCTTCGCCACCATCGTCACGCTGGCGCTGGTGAACCACCCTTGGCTGCTCGACCGTTTCGCCGAAGAGGCGGCAAGCGTCGAGATACGCGACAAGCCGCTGGCAGCGCTCCTTGCCGGCGTCACCCGCACCATCTTCGACGATCCTGCCATCACCCGCGAGCGGCTCGTGGCAAGCTTGCTGGCCGGACCTCACGCCAAGCTCCTGGAGCGGCTGTTCCGGGAAAGCCCGTTCAGCCGCGTGGCCTTCCTCCAGCCCGAGACCCCGGCGGCCGAGGTCGAGAGCCAGTTCGCCGACGTCATCTATCGCTGGCGGGCGCTGCCCACCCTGAACCGGGAGATCGCCGAAAGCGCCGAGCAGCTGGCCGAGGGCTCCGAGGACGAGTTCCAGCGCTTCGCCACGCTTCAGCAGGAGGTGGCGGGCATCGGCCAGCACCACGAGGCGGACGACGCCGGCGAGCGCGACGCCAATAAGCGCTTCCAGGACATGCTGGCGCGTCTCAAGAAAGAACCGCTGTCCAAAGGCCGCCGCTCCGAGAAGCGGCATTAGCGGATTAAGGCGTGGAGCCGCTGGCGACCTTAGAGGTGACCTGGGCCGACATCGACGGCTTCTCGGTCGGCGGCAATACCGTCAGCTTCGACGACGAGGCAAACGTGCGCGGCCGTCTCGGCATGCGAGCCGGCACCACCATGGAAGCCTGGCAAGGCACCCTGATGGAGCCCTTCGTCATCGGCAGTGTCTAGGGGAACTTCACCGACGACAATCAGGCCACGCTTGTCTCGAGCGGCACCACCTTCCGCTTCCAGGACAATCTGGATGACGTGTGGGGCGAGATCTCGGGCGGGGTAAACTTCTTCAACTTCTCCCAGACCACCGCCGTGTTCGCCAAGGTCGACGTCACCTTCGGCGACGACGTCTCCGGCGTCGGCGGCAAAGCCGGCATGCGCGTCGCCTGGTAAGCAGGCGTCAGCCTCCAGCCCCCAGTTCTACGCCGCCGGGCGCCCGTTGCGGGCATCGGCCAGCACCATGAGGCGGACGACGCGGGCGAGCCCGACGCCACCGAGCGCTTCCCATCAGGCAAGGCTTATGAAACCCTCCGCGATGCGTTAGCTTGAGGGGACCCGCCCCCCCCGCGGGCAATGGACCCTTGCGGAGGTGGGCTTACGGCTGAGAGGGAATAGGGGATGAAATACCTGAAGCGTTTGGCCGCTGTGTTGCTCGCGGGCGCTCTCGGCTGTGCCACGCTCGACGCGGCGCTGGCCAGCGTGCTCATCGACATCGAAAAACCAACCCAGACCATGACCGTGACCGTGGACGGCGCCGTGCGCTACCGCTGGCCCGTGTCGACCGGCGCCAGCAAATATTCGACGCCTCCGGGCTCCTATAAGGCCTTTCGCATGGAGCGGATGCACTACTCGCAGGAGTGGGACAACGCCGGCATGCCTCATTCGATCTTCTTCACCACGCGCGGCCACGCCATTCATGGCTCGAATCACCCCGGTCTCGGTACCCCGGCCTCCCATGGCTGTGTCCGCCTCTCGCTGACGAATGCCTCCACGCTCTATGGGTTGGTCGAGGCGCGGGGGATGAGCTCCACGAAAGTCGTCGTGCGCGGCTCCGATCCGCCCGGCTACCACGCTCCGACCGACATCCCCACGGCCTCGGCGCCGCGGCAGAAGCGGCGCGGGCTGTTTGGCGGCCTGTTCGGCCGGCGGTAGTGTCGGCTTCGCCGATCGGGTCCTTGATCCGGCCCCGAACTTGCAGCCCCTGGGGCAGCTGTTTCACGGATGGAAAGGCGCGAAAAAACCTTACTGGCATGGAGTTTGCGGCCTTGACAGGGCGTGCGCTGCTCGCCAAGTCATTCTCATGGCGCGGGCAGCCGCGCTGAGCCCCGTGAAATGGCGAAAATGCGTGCGTTTGTGGCGCGTCTATGGGCCCCAGTGCCAGTGGGACCCATGCCGGTTAGGGCATGGCGGAGCCGATTCCAGCTCAAGGTCCCCGGAGAACTTTGGGCGAGGCTTGGACGTTCTGGGAGGAAGGTCAACGATCCGGACTGACTGCGGAAAGCAAAAAATCGCGAAAACCCGTCATCTGCCCGGTCATGCTTAATTGACGATTAAGGGTGTGCCCGTTAATCGCTTCTGGGACACCAAGCCGCGAAGGCTGTCCCGCCTGGGTTTTAATGCGCTCAAGTAGGCCGAAGGCCGGTAGCGCAAAAAAATTTGAACCGGCGCCCCAATTCTGAGCTGGCGCTTCGGAGAGATATGAATGGCAACCAAGACCGCTGTAGCCGAAGACCAGACCGAGACAGAGACCCAGTCCCATGACGGGCCCGTGCTCGACATGTCCGACGCGGCCGTCAAGAAGCTGATCAAGACCGCCAAGATGCGGGGCTTCGTCACCTATGATGAGCTGAACGAGGTGCTGCCGTCCGAAGAGGTGTCCTCCGAACAGATCGAGGACACCATGGCCATGCTCTCCGACATGGGCATCAACGTCATCGATAGCGACGACGCCGAGGAAGTCGCCGAAGGCGAGGGCGCCGAGGGCAAGGCCGTGGTCGCGCAAGCCGCGATCGCCAAGCCCGAGACCCCGACCCGCGAGCCCGCCGAGCGCACCGACGATCCCGTGCGCATGTATCTGCGCGAGATGGGCTCCGTGGAGCTGCTCTCCCGCGAGGGCGAGATCGCCATCGCCAAGCGCATCGAGGCCGGCCGCGAGGCCATGATCGCGGGCCTATGCGAAAGTCCGCTCACCTTCCAGGCCATCATCATCTGGCGTGACGAGCTGAACGAAGGCAAGATTCTGCTCCGCGATATCATCGATCTCGAGGCCACCTATCAGGGCCCCGACGCCAAGCAGGTTCCCTCCCAGCCGCTGCCCGGCGAGGAGCCGGAGAAGAAGGAAGGCGAAGAGGAGGCCAAGGACGAGAAGGCCGAAGGCGAGGAAGAAGAAAAAGAAGACGATTACGACGACGACGACGACATGGAGAACTCGCTTTCGCTCGCCGCCATGGAGGCCGAGCTTAAGCCGCAAGTGCTTGAGACCTTCGACCTCGTCGCCACCAACTATAAGAAGCTCCGGCGGCTGCAAGACCAGCTCGTCGAGAAGGCGATGAAGAACGACACGCTGTCAACGAGCCAAGGCAAGCGCTACAAGGCGCTGAAGGACGAGATCGTCACCGAGGTCAAGTCGCTCCAGCTCAATGCCAACCGCATCGAGGCCCTGGTCGAGACCCTCTATCACATCAACAAGAAGCTGCTCGGCTATGAGGGCCGCCTGCTGCGCCTGGCCGAAGGCTATGGCGTCAAGCGCGAGGATTTCCTCGGCGAGTATCAGGGCAACGAGCTCGACCCCAACTGGCTGCGCCGCGTCGGGCGCCTGAAGAAGAAGGGCTGGGCCGATTTCATCCATGACGAGCGCGGCATGGTCAAGGAGCTGCGCTCCGAGATCCACCAGCTCGCCGCCGAGACGGGCCTGGAGATTTCCGAGTTTCGCCGCATCGTCAATATCGTGCAGAAGGGCGAGCGCGAGGCGCGCATCGCCAAGAAGGAGATGGTCGAGGCCAATCTGCGCCTAGTGATCTCCATCGCCAAGAAATACACCAATCGCGGCCTGCAATTCCTCGATCTCATCCAGGAAGGCAATATCGGCCTGATGAAGGCCGTCGATAAGTTCGAATATCGCCGCGGCTATAAATTCTCCACCTACGCCACGTGGTGGATCCGTCAGGCGATCACCCGCTCGATCGCCGATCAGGCGCGCACCATCCGCATCCCCGTGCACATGATCGAGACCATCAACAAGATCGTCCGCACGTCCCGCCAGATGCTGCATGAGATCGGGCGCGAGCCGACGCCGGAAGAGCTGGCCGAGAAATTGGCAATGCCGCTCGAGAAGGTGCGCAAGGTTCTCAAGATCGCCAAGGAGCCCATCAGCCTCGAGACGCCGATTGGCGACGAGGAAGATTCCTATCTCGGTGACTTTATCGAGGACAAAAACGCGGTGCTGCCCATCGACGCCGCCATCCAGTCCAATTTGCGCGAGACCACGACGCGCGTGCTGGCGTCGCTTACCCCGCGCGAGGAGCGCGTGTTGCGCATGCGCTTCGGCATCGGTATGAACACCGACCACACTTTGGAAGAGGTCGGCCAGCAGTTCTCGGTTACCCGCGAACGCATCCGCCAGATCGAGGCCAAGGCGCTGCGCAAGCTGAAGCACCCCTCCCGGTCGCGCAAACTTCGCAGCTTCCTCGACAATTAGAGTAACTGTCATTGCCCGGCACCCGGGTCCGGCTTCGCCGGCCCGCGCACAAGCTTGATGATCCGGGCAATCCAGTAACCCCTGCCGTCTGTATCACGAAGTCCTGTGATTACTGGATGCCCGCCTTCGCGGGCATGACATCGCAGGTTTGGGGAATAGTTAGCGCTCAAGCAGCGAAGCGGTAGCGCAAACAATCACGCGCTCAAGCAGCGAAGCGGTAGCGTCAACAATCACGCGCTCAAGCGGCGCGAAGCGTGGTGGCTAGTCGTGCGCCGTTTTGGCCTCGTCCGACTTGGCCACGCCGCCCACCGCCTCGCGCACGGGCTTCAGGTGCACCTCCGCCACGCCGTCCTCGGTCATGCCGAGCTCCTCGGCCGCCGCCTCCGACAGGTCGATGATGCGTCCGTCCGCAAAGGGCCCGCGGTCGTTGATGCGCACCACGACGGTGCGGTCGTTCTCCTGGTTCTCGACCTTCAGCTTGGTGCCCAAGGGCAGCGTGGGATGCGCCGCGGTCAGGCGGTCGGCGTCCATGGTCTCGCCGTTGGCCGTCCGCTCGCCCTCGAAATCGTACCAGGAGGCCTCGCCGGTCTTCTCGTCGAGCGCCCGGACCGCCGCGGCGTGGTCCGCGCGCGTGTCTTTGGAGGCGTCTTGGGAGGCTTTTTCGGAGGCGTTTTGGGACTCGGGCGGCGAAAGATCGCCGAATGTGGCCAGCCCCACCGCAACCAACAGCGCCAGGATCGCGCCCACGGTGATTCCGGTGGCAAGCCTGTTGTCGGTCTTCGCGGGGGTTGGCTCGGTCATGACGCGAACTCCTCGAAATCATTTGATCGCAGGCTGTTAACGTTTGGGCGAGGCCCGGGTTCCAGCCAAGTTCCAGCCAAGTTCCAGGCGGCGGTTCCCGCGCCCTACGCCCATCCCGCGCCCCACGCCCATGCGCAGCCCGCATTGCGCATTCTCGCGAAACCGATCAGGCTGTGCGGCACCTGATGGGGCGTGCGAAAAAACGGAGCCGGCGATGTTCGAAGATCCGCTGTTTTGGTTGTTTGTCGGCCCAGGCCTCGCGCTCGGGCTTTATGCCCAGGCGCGCATCAAGGCGAATGTCGCCAAATATTCCCAAGTCCCCACCCCGCGGAATGTCACGGGCGCGGAAGTCGCGAGGCGGCTGCTCGACGCCCAAGGACTGCAAGACGTGAAGATCGAATCCACCGAAGGCGTGCTGTCAGATCATTACGATCCGCGCGCCAAGGTCTTGCGCCTCTCGCAGAAGGTCTATTACACGCCGAGCGTCGCCGCCGCCGGCATCGCCGCGCACGAGACGGGCCACGCGCTGCAAGACGCACAGGACTATTTCCCCATGGAAGCGCGCACCTATATCGTGCCGGTCGTGCAGCTCGCCTCGCAGATCGCGCCCTGGGCGTTCGTCGCCGGCCTGATGCTGCAATCGACCACGCTGACCTGGATCGGCGTGATCCTGTTCGGCTCGTCCTTCTTTTTCGCGCTGCTGACCCTGCCCGTGGAGTTCAACGCCTCCGCCCGCGCCAAGGAGCTCCTGGTCCGCCAAGGCATCATCGGGCAAGACCAGATCGAAGGCGTCGACAAGGTGCTGGACGCCGCCGCCTGGACCTACGTGGCCGCGGCCGTCTCGGCCGTCGGCGTCTGGCTGTTTTATGTGTTTATGCTGCTTGGCCGCGGCCGCGGGGGCGCAACGGCGCGCGGGTGAGGGGGGTAGGCGCGGACTTAAGGATCGTCATCCTGAGGCGCTCGGCGCATAGCGAGTTGTCCCAACTGCAGGAAGCAGCTAGTGCTCGCCTAAAGGAGCTCGCGGCGGCGAGCACGTTGATTCTTTTTGCTTCCGAGGCATCTGATCGGGGAAGCCTCGACTTCACTTGGCGAGGTCAGCTGATTCCTGGTGGCGGCCGGCGTGCCACTCCATCGCATGCATGTGGGCTTTCGGATCCTGCATCCGCTGTTCGACGGCATGTCCATCGGCTGGACCGACGATGGTGGCGTCGCGGTCGAATATTTCGATAATCTCGACGACTCTTGTCTCCTTGCCTAACAGAGGCGCCTGAACATTTTGGTCAGCGCGCTTCCCGCAATTTTCCGAAAATGCGGGGCAGTGCCTTCACGTTTCGGTAGGGCCGAACGAAGTGCGGCGGCCGCGCGTTGAGTGCGGGAACACGAAAAACCCCCGGAGAAAAGCCGGGTCGAACCCGCCGACCAAGACCGAGCAGGCGGCATCCGCCAAGACGGCGCCAAGACGGGCGTCAAAACGGCGATCGATCGCTGGAAGACGGAGGGGGACCGCGAGGACCAGGATTACGACCACATCCCAGGGTCCCGAGAGCGGGATCACGAGGAAATCCACGCAAGCAGCCGCGACCGAAAGTCCCGGAAATCCTAGTGCTGCATTGCAACATTAACAGCCTTGCCTTATATCCCAGGTGAGAACAACGGGCCCCTTTTGGGGCCGGCTGGGAGTTCAGGGGCGATCAAGTGTTCCTAACCATGTTGAAGGCCAAGCTGCACCGGGCCACCGTGACCGGCGCGGACATGCACTACGAAGGCTCGATCGGCATCGACTGCGATCTGCTCGATGCCTCGGGCATCCTGCCACATGAGCAGGTGGACGTGCTGAATATCAACACCGGCGCGCGCTTCACCACCTATGCGATCGAGGCGGCACGGGGCTCGTCGGAGATCGCCGTTAATGGCGCCGCGGCCCGTCTGGTGCAGAAGGGCGACAAGGTCATCATCGTCGCCTATTGCCAGATTCCGGCGGAAGAGGCGCGCAATTACCGCCCCACCGTCGTGGTGTTGGGCGAGGACAACGAAGTCGCCCGCCTGAAGTAGGGTGCCACGCCCGGACGCCTTCCCGTCTCACAAGCCGAACGGATAGGTCTCGTCGGGCCCATGAGGATGGGCTTGCGGGCGCGCCGCCACGGCTTCCGTTTCCGCGAACCAAATCCACGCATCGAATTGCTTCGACAGCTCCGCCTGGAAGTAGTGGGACAGCATCTCCGTCTCGCGGCGGTAGATCACGCCGATGGCGCGCTCCAGAAGCGGCTCGGCCAGCGCCTCGCGAACACTGACTTTCTGGCTCGCTCCCATTTCGAGGAAGAAGGCCTCGATGCCGGTATCCCGCGAACGGCCTTCGTAGGAATCGTCGCGGGCGGGGCGCACGCGTTTGATCTCCATGGGCGTGTCCCAGTCGGAGGCGGCCGCCACCGTGCCGCGATCGGTGCCGAAGCCGATCAGCGCGCAAGTCTCACCGAAGCGCGCGCGGGCGAGCTGGCCGATATTGTACTCACCGCGCACCTGTCCCATCTCGGTGAAGGCAGCATCGCCGATATGCGAGTTGTGCGCCCAGACCACGGCCTTTGAATCCGGGGCACGATGCGCAAGCAAACGCTCGAGCGTGTCGAACATGTGCTCGTCGCGCAAATTCCACGACTGGGCGCTGCCGTAATACATGATGCGGTAGTACTGTTCGGCCGCCGCCACGATGCGCGCATTCTGCTCCGCGTTGAAGAAGGCCTCGCCGTCACGTGTGAGATAGCCGAGCCGGTTCTTCAGCAGATCGACAAGCGCATCGGTGACAGGCTTCTCGCAAACCGAAAAACCGCGCGACAGCGCCATGTGGCCATAACGGGCGGGCTCGGAGCGGAACGGCGCTAGGCAGCCATAGCGGTGACGCGCGACGCGGGCCGCCTCCGGGTCGACCCGGTCGAGATAGACGAGCACCGCCTCGATGGATGTCGCCAGGCTGTAGACGTCCAGCCCGTAAAACCCAATCTTGCGGTCGGGATCGGCGATAGTCTCGTTGACGGCTTTCAGCCTCTGCAAGAAATTGCCGACCTGGCCGTTGCGCCACATCCAGGCGGGGAAACGGGAGAAGGCTTCCGTGGGCACCTTGGGCCGGGGCAGGCCGCGCACGAAGGCATTGTAGACTCCTGCATCCGGCCAGTCGGCTTCCACCGCCACGATGTTGAAGCCGTGCTTCTTGACCAGCATCTCGGTGATGCGGGCGCGCGCGTCATAGAACTCCGCCGTGCCGTGGGTCGCCTCGCCGAGCAACACGACGCGGCGGTCGGCAAAGCGCTCGGCCAGGGCGGCGAGTTCGTCGAGATCGCCAAAAGGCTCCGCGGCCTCGGCCATCAGATCGCTGAGATCGGCAGGAACACCCTTGGCGCGCTGCGAAGGCAGCAGAAGGCCGTTGGCGAAGCCGGACGTCTCGGCGTCGATGGCGGTATCTTCCTTGGCTTTCTCGGGCCCGCCCCAGCCTTCCTCGCCGATTAGCGGCACGAAGGTGACGGCGCCGTGGTCTTCTTCCTCGAAAGTGTCCTCGCCTGTGCGGCGCACGAGCAGCAGTGTCTGATGTACGTCGCGCCCGACCGGGATCACGAGCCGCCCGCCGATCGCCAATTGCCGCTTCAAGGCTTCGGGGACCTTGGGGCCGCCGGCGGAGACCACGATCGCGTCGAATGGCGCCTCATCCGGCCAGCCCTTGGTGCCGTCTGCGCAGATGATCTTGACATTGTCGTAGCCGAGCTGCTCCTCGCGCGCACGCGCTTGACCTGCGAGTTCCTCGTGGCGCTCGATGGCGTAGACATGGCCGGCGATGCGGCCCATCACGGCGGCGGCGTAGCCAGATCCGGCGCCGACCTCCAGCACCGTGTCGCCAGGGCGCAATGCGGCGAGTTCGATCATGCGGGCGACGATGTAAGGCTGGGAGATGGTTTGCCCGGCTTCGATGGGCAACGCGGAGTCTTCATAAGCAAACTCCGCTAACGGCCCCGATACGAAACTCTCGCGTGGCACCTCACCCATGGCCGCCAATACCTGAGGATCGGCAATGCCGCGGGCTTTGAGATGTCGTGCCACCATGAAGGCACGGTCGCGGGCGAGGGGGTCGGCCCCGCCCGGCTGGCGGGCGTTGAGCGCTATCATGGACGCAAACCTACCGGGCGTCGCGATAGTTCTGCCTTGATGTGGATCAGCAGGGAAGCCCCTAGCGCAATTCCCAGGTCACCCGGATCCGCACCTGAACGGTGGTGGTGCCCGCCTCGATCGGCACGTCCTTGGACATGGCCATGGGCACGGCGGCCCTCTCCATGCGCGGGAGAAAGCCCCCATCCTCTTCGGTGATCGTCAGCACGGGCCCGAGCTCCACGCCTGCGGTTTCCGCATAGAGCTTGGCGTCGGCGATGGCATTGCGCAGGGCTTGTTTGCGGGCTTCGTCCTCGAGCGCCTCCGGCTCCGACACGCCGAAGGAGATCGAACCGATCTGGTTGGCGCCGAGGGTCACCACCTTGTCCAAAATCTCGCCGAGCTTTTCCGTATCGCGCACGATGATGTGCACCTGGTTGGTCACGCGATAGCCGGTGATGAAGGCGGCCTGGCCTTGCTTGCGTTGTTCATAGATCGGCGACACGGAGAAGTTCGTGGTCTGGATGTCCTTCGGCTCGATGCCGGCGGACTTCAGCCCATCGACGACTTTCGCCATAGCGTCGGTGTTCTTGGTCAGCGCCTCCCGCGCGGTCTGGCCTTCCGTGGTGACGCCGGTGGAGATGTCCACCTTGTCGGGCGTGGTCTTCACCGCGCCGGTCGCCGACAGCGAGATGGTGCGTTTTTCGGGTGCGTCGGCGTGCGCCTCTTGCGCCGGGACGGAGAGAAACGAGGCCACCAGGGCCAGCGCCGGGAAGATGAACTTGCGCGAGGAGGAGAGGGTCATTTGCGAGGGATTTCCGCCGTTGGGTTGAGGGGTTCGGTGTTGGGTGTATCAGGAATCTGCTATGAGGCGGAATTGTGAGGCGCGTATAGCATCCCGAAACACAAGGGATTTCGTGTCATCCTCAGTTTTGGGGCCCGTAGCTCAATTGGTTAGAGCCGGCGGCTCATAACCGTCTGGTTGGAGGTTCGAGCCCTCCCGGGCCCACCAATCCCAAAATAAGTAATTGTAGTAAAATGACTTTTTGCCCTCCGCCCGCACCGGAGGTACATCTTGCTTACGTCAGCGGAAACCCTTGCAGACACCGC
>Ga0307380_10004164_pt1 | contig 19635 bp, 28 predicted proteins | sample UN3MG_FD_202239 | JGI IMG/M metagenome (GOLD analysis project Ga0307380, IMG submission 202239) | Soil microbial communities from Risofladan, Vaasa, Finland - UN-3 | ecosystem: Environmental > Terrestrial > Soil > Coastal area > Acid sulfate soil | place: Finland: Risofladan, Vaasa | collected... | reverse complement strand
CATGTCCGGCGGCGTCTCGACGAGACCGAGAATGTAATCCCGATGAGGGTCAAGCTTGGAGCGGCGCGGCTGCCCCTGACGGCCGGGTGTGCGATCCCCGGTCTCGCGCGCCTGTCGGACCCATCGGCGCGGCTGATCCTAACGTCGGCCGGACCACAGGGGGATTGCTGGCGGAGTTGCCGCATTCGGGTGCATCCAAGAACTCGCATCACGGTCAGGAAAGCCCCCCTCAACAACACGGAAGCGAGCCATCAGTCATCAGGGTCAGCACCCAGCCTTAGGGTCCTCGCCACGGAACCGCCGCTTGAATTCGATCATAAGATTACCGGCGGCGGCATAGCACTCGTCAATCGCGACCTTGTCATCTGTGGTTATAGCGTCAACGGTGGCTCGGGCCGCACCGCAAAGGGCACCCCTTATCTCATGGTCAGATAACGCCGTTAGGCTTCCCACGGCGATCACGTGGCACGGCTGGAACGCCTGTGCCCCACCGCTCTGGGCCGCCGTTTCGGGCATCCTGGTTATCGGTCCCACGTGGACTATGAAAGGACTGTTTGCAGTCGTCTGGTGTGGCCGCCGACCGACTAATGTAATGGCGATGAAGGCAGCCAGAACGGCTAGGAAAGCAAGCGCAAATTTGTTCCCCTTCGTTCCTGCTGGACTTTCAACCGTAGAATTCTGTGCAGTAGTCGCGGCTTCGGGCATCGCATCATCGCGATCCATTTGAGACGACGGCTCAATCGCGGAGACACGTTCTTGGAGTTCAAAATCGTGGCCGCAGAATCGACAGACCTTTGCCTCGGCCTTCACGATTTCTGCGCAACGAGGGCACTTCTTCGTTTGATCCTCTATGCTGCGATCATCGTTTTCGGCCTGAGAGTTAGAAGACAAAGGAGGGACAGCGATCAAGACTAGCACCCCCAAAAGAGGGGATATCAAGCATGAGATCAAAAACCAGCTTAAGCCGCTTCGACCACGATTGCTTGCAGCCCACCCCACAAACACGCTCAAAATTATCCAGCCCACAAAGAGAAGCATGACACCCCCCAAAGTTGTGGCCCTACAAGAAAACTACCACAATGCAACTAGGCTTCAAAACTGCTTCACCGCCTCTATGACGAGGGCGGATTTAGAGGCGCGCCTTCGTGCACCCGTTACATGTGTGAATCGGCGTCCAATAATGACCCCCACCGAAATCCACATAACACTTTGTTTTTGCGTCATTTATAGTCTTTTCGAGGGGGTCCAGATCGGCGCCGATCGTGACCCCTACCATTGACCAGAATCCACATAATTTCATAGAGTTACGACGATTTTTGGCGGGGTCATTATTGGACGCCGATTCACAGTAGAGCACCGACGCTACGCTTGAGCGCCTTCGAGATGTCCTTGACGGGCGTCTTGCTTCTGGAGTGCCTACGCAATTCCTTCTCATCTTGAGTCGACCAACCTCGACGAGCAACGCGCTTTGACTTCTTTGCAATCTTTCTTGGCATTTTCTGCTCCCGCCCTCTCCTGTTTTGTGTCTTGGCCATTGGTCCCTCCGAACGGGCTAGGCCAAAGCAACTTCCGAAACCGCCTGTCCCGCTTGAGATGCCATTCGCGGCTCATTGCTGCGCCTCGCGCATCGTATCGTTCGGCGTAAAGAAGAACCCAGTTCCGACCTCGCGTCGATTTTGCGCCAGTGCCAGCGTTATGTTGCTCAAGCCGCCGATCGAGATCGGTCGTCCACCCGACATAGGTTCGGTAATTGGGGGCCCCTTCACTCCCCAGGATGTAGACGTAACAGGTCATAATTCATCGCTGTAGCAGGCACTCGCCTACCGGACGTCCTGTCTATTCCGCTCTAGCGCCCTCGCCTCAGCAAGGATGCCAAGAAGAAGTCTGCGTGCACCTTCATGTAACTTCAGAAGATTAGAGGCCTGCAATAGAGACGCAACCGGTGCTAGCCAACTTCCCATGATTCGTTTCGGAGCGCCGCCTGCCAAGGGGCGAACCGACGCCTTAGTCTTTGGATCGCGGCGGTAGTTTGCTTCCGCCACACAGAGTTCCCCCGCTTGCCAAAGGAGTTCGCCTTGCTTCACCTCAACGTCCTCAATGGCGTTGGCCAAATCCTTCGGGGCCCAGCCTTTGACAGCCCTATCGAATTCTCGGAATGCCACCCCTGCTTGCACCCAACTTATCCAGGCGGTTCGGAGAGCCTCGAAATCCGTGCCTGTCGGCATGGCTCGCGAAAGACGCCGTAGCTCTCCAACAACCTCCTCATCCGTCCCGCCGGCGATCAACCAAGGCAGTTTTGCCGCGAGAACCATCGCAGCGAAACGGAACTTGATTGCGTCAGTGCTCCCGCGAGCCCAATCAGGAAAGCACCATAAGGTCAATGCCGCAGTAAGTCGGGGCGAGGCGATTGCTGACTCGAATGACGCGCGCGCATCTATGGAAGATGAGTTGAGGTGCTTTTGAAGCACACAGGGGGTACCCTTCGAGCCAAAGAACAGAGCACTCCACAGGCGATCGGTTATGGAAGCAAAATCATCTTCTGAAATAATCTGGTCTACGAGCCCCTTTCTTAGCAGCAGAGCCGTGGCAGCAATGTCGGCACCCAACCGTTCTGGCGGCCTGCCAGCGATGAAATCATCGGCGCCCATTGCTGTGACGACGTTTTCAAGTGCCCCCACTAGTTTCTTACGGAGTCGTGAACTTTCTTCGGCTCGACGACGCTTCGCCTGCTGCTGTTCGATGGCTATTTTGGCTTTCGCGTTCTGGATTTCCTCGGGTTCGCTATCGTCGACAGAATCGTCACTCGGTTGAGCAGATCCTGGGGCTTCCTCCTCGTCACCGGTTTTTTCCGTATCGGTGAGGGTGAAGTACGCGGTGAAAGCTCGTAAAAAATCGGCCTCGCGGAAGCTGCCGGGTAACGTCGAAACGGGACCGACCCGCGGGCGTCCAAAGCTCTCTGAGAAAACGTCTTCTATATTGTAGCTACGAGCATGGGTTGGGGTGCCGTCCTTCCCCCCCGTAGTCGAGTACGCGGCTCGTCTTGTCGGCTGCTGCAAGTGTTGATGGAGCAGCTGCAGAATTTCGAACATGCCACTAGCAGAAAGTGAGCCGGCTTCTGCCGCTTCCATAAGCTTCGCGGCGATACGACGTTCTGGAACCGAGATGCCTAAGCTTGCCTCGTCATCTACCCAGGCAGGCTCCGATGACACCTTCAGTCCGTCTGCGAGTGTGCCGTGCAAGCGGATAGATCTGGGGCATCTATTTAGGCGGACCCGCGCGGTTTCCTTAGTGAGGTGATCACTGCATGGCTTTCTCGTCCCGTCATCGATTTCGACGGCGAGGTCTCGCAAGGAGGCATCAGACTTAAACGCAAATTCGAGGGTGCCATCAGCAAATCGCGCGGCTAAGATCCGCACGGGTCGAGTTGGCACTTCCCATTCCTCTGAAGGTGGCGCCTCAGGCAATATTGGCGGCCCCTCCAAGATCTTCAAATCGGCTAGCAGCTCGTCAGCTTGTTCGTGGGATGTCTCCTCGACTGCGACTAGTTCAGCGTTGCCCCATGTTCCATCTGCCATCAGCGCAGCTCTAGAGATGTTCGCGCTACCGACGACCAGCAATGTCGTCTTGGGCCGACGGAACGCAAACAGCTTTGCGTGAATAAATCGAGACGGATCGGTGTCAACGCTAGTTAGTTCTACGCTCGCAGGAAGAGATGCGGCCGCTGATGCCGACAGCCCGACATGGTTTCTTTGGAGCAGCGTTCTAATTGGCACTCGACTCCGTCGAGCAAATTCCCCCAGGGCCTCCCCATCAGGATCATAGTAGGGGGCGCAGACCGTCACGTGTTGGACGTCGTTTCCGGCTAGATCAACGATCCTGTCTAGCAACGGACGGTTACCGGGAACGCCGTGCAGGCCTGCTGGTTCCGGAAGGTTGACCGCCCATGAATTGGCAGTCTGGTCGAATGCTGCCTGTACCTCCTCGGAAATGCTCTCTGTTTGAGGGATCATGCTGAGAACCGTGTCGAGATAATCCCTGAACGCCGAGATAGCAGGCATTCCGTCAGCATTGCTGTCGTAGGTTGCCCAGATCTCGTGATTGGCGCCCAAGCCACCATGCGTGACGTTGCCACTGCCAACAGCAAGCGCTGCCTTGCTCGGACCTGCTAGAAGAATAGCCTTGGGGTGAAAACGACGCCCAACCCCCATTTCCACTGGGATGACGCGGTAGTGTCGACCGAGCCCCTCAAGCAAATAACGTTGCTGCCGATAAGACCCGGCTGCACACGCGCCATCTGCAAAAATGGTCAGCTTCGGATGCCCGCACTTCCGAAGACGAGATCGCACGAGCGACTGAAGAAACAGAAAATCGATATTGTGGGTGAGTACAATTGCCGATGTGGCATCCGTCATCGTGCCACAGACCCACTCGATGACGTTTCTCTTCATGGCACACCACCATCAGGTGGCACGAACTTACCGTTGTCTCGGCGGAGTTCGCCAACGTCTGTGAGGATGCGCAGTACGTTCGTGAGTCTATCATTGCTCTGGCCTGGCGACATGCCGATACCAGTCGGGCGCAGGAGCGGCCCATCGGGAAAGAAGCGGAGCGAGCACTTCTGCCCAGCACCCATTTTGCGAAGCGTCGTTTGAAGATGCGCGAGAGCGGTAAATTCAACAAGCCTCTCTAGAAGTTTTGAGAACGGCTCCTCCTCTGCAGCCTCGATGATGTCGACTGCCCGCTCTCCCGGGCTTGTAGGCTTGCGGTCGATATGGCCATCCCTTCTGATCATTCTGGTCTGGCTCGCCGTAGCAGCGAGAATGGCTACAGCTGCAAGGGCCTGGTTGCTCGGTGCAAGGTGCCGTAACTCGCCCGTCGGAATTCTTTCGCCAGAGAAAAGCCGCTCAGGGACTGAAGCAATACCCTCAATAGCGGTCGATCCCCAGGCTTCTGATGCGCGTGGCCAAACCTCGCTGAGGAGTGGCGAGATCTCGAACGAGCTCATCCAGTCAGAGACGATCTGACCTATCGAGGCTTCCTCAAATTCGGTGAGGCTAGTCGTCAGTGCTGCAAGAAGGAGTTCCAAGGCGAAATGGCATCGGCGGCGGTACTCGTACTCGGCCCACGTGAACGCGATCCGATCTTCCGACCTTGCTTCGATGCAGTTCTTGAAGTTTCGCACCAAGAGACCGCCTGCATTGTCTGGCTCCGAGGCTAGCAGCGCGTTGGCCCATGCAATCGTTCCGTTGATGCCGTCGTATGCCCTGGCAACGCGGGCTTGTTCCGGCTCGTTGCCTGGATCCCAAGGGCTCACCAGTGCGTCATGGAGAAGCCTCGCTTCCTCGCCAGAACTCATTAGTGAACCTAGCGAAAAGTCTGGAATGGCACTTTCGGCCAGCGCTCGAGAAAATACTGTCCCGCTGGAGATCGCAGTCATGACGGGAGAACCCTGAAGACGCGTCCGTCGGACCTCCCAGATCTTCTTTCCGCGAGGGCTCAATCGATACGGGACAGTTTCATCACCGTCATGCACCAAACCTATCGCTCTGCACGGACCGAGATATGTTCCCAGGATTGCTCCACCTCGGTCATCAGGAAACGTCACGGGCTCGCCGTTGACCAACTGACTAAGTTGATCTTGATGCAAATTGGCGCCAAGGGCCCCACTGGCATCTACGCCATTGAGCTCAGCGTCCAATCGGGTGGCTGCGAGAGTTACGAACTCGACCCTTCGCAGATAGATCATAAGACTGTCCCAATCGAACCCCTCCGGGGCCCGCTCGACCAGGAAATTTCCGAGCGACCACGGAAGGATCGACAAGTACCGAGCGCGCTGGGAGATAGTTGTAATGCCATTGACCAAGGCGAGTTCGACCGCTTGGTCGATGCCTCGGACGCCTAGTATGTCGAGGCCTTGGGTGGTGTCGAGAAGGTCCTCTCCCCAGGAAATCATCGTTGCAAGCGTTCCCCGCGTCGCCACACCCAAGGCATCGTGAACTCGCCGGACCAGATGTTGATCCGGCTCCGTCGGGCAGCATCCTCGTCGACAACGTAGTCAAACGAATATCGCCGGAATGCAACGGCCCACCCACTTGTGACCATCCAGCGGTTCAAGTCCATGTCGCCTTTGAAGCAAACTGCGACGATCCGACCGTAACGGTCCAGATCGCGGGACTGGCAGCTCACGGTCGCGCGCCCGATCCGATCGGCCAGTGCGAGCGCCGCCTGCTGGCCACAGCGCCAGTGTTCGCCGGACGGACGGGTGCACAGCTGACTGCTCTCGGGAGTGTCGATGCCGTGGAAACGGATACGCTGGCCGTGGATTTCAATGGAGTCGCCGTCGATGACGGAGGCGACACCAATCATACTGTTTTGCGCGGAGAGCGGGATGGCGGTCCCAAGCTCGAATAGAAATCCGAAGAATATTGCGCGCCACGCCATGGTCATCGCCCAATCTTCAATGGCTCGTCGATCTCCTCCGCATCGCCGGTTTCGCCGTGCACTTCTTCTCGAATGACCCTCTCGGTGATCTCGGAAAGGTAAGCGACCAGGGCGGCATCCAACTCCCGGAACTCCGGCCATAAGACCTGCTCGATGAAACTCTTGGGCGCCTTGACCATGATGGTCTGACGGTGCATCCGCCGATGCCGGAATGGCCGCAGGCCGTAGCGCCGGCATAGCGCTATGAACAGCTGGCGTGACCAAGCATCGGGAATCGAGAATTTTACCTCATCTGGCTTTTCCTTGCCTGCTGTCTGATCAAGACGCTTGCGGATACGCTCTGCGGCTGCACCGGCAGCGGCCTTCTCGCCACCTGTTTTTGCGCCAGCGAACAGTGCCTCGATCTTGCGCAGCTTGTCGCGAAGGATCTGCTCAGGAGTCATCAAATTCGCTCACAGCCTCTTCGCGGCCCAAACGACGCGGCCGACGATGTTCACCTCCTCGGCGTCGCGCTCGTAGCTCTGGTACTTGGGGTTGATCGACTTGATCAGAACCCTCGGGGGATCCGAGTTGATAACATGCTCGACGCGTTTGGCGACCAGCCCCATGCCGTCCCAGACCACGAAGATGCCGGGCGGCACCGGCACGCGCTGAGCGGTGTCGATCAGGATGCGGTCGCCCGAGGAGAGAAGCGGCTCCATCGAATCGCCGTCGATGGTGATGATGCGCAGGTCTTCGGTGCGCGCCCGGAACTCGTGGCGGATGACCGGATCCGGGAACAGCCAGGCTCCCTTTGACTCCTCGAGGCCGTCGTGGAAGGCGCCGGGACCGGCGGAAGCGCGAACATCGATCTCGGAGATCGCGGAGAAGCCTTCGCGCTCAGGTACAGATTTCGAGCGCGGCCGCTTCCTGCGTGGCACTTGCGGATGGCGCAGTTCCGCATCGTCGACACCCAGGAACCTGGCCAGCGCCTCGCGCACATCCTCGGGCAGCACCTTGGGCGTACCCCGATAGATAAATTGATGCATGTAGGCGAGGTTCTTGCCGGCGGCTTCCGAGGCTTTTTTGAGGTTGGTGCCGCGATCATCGATCAGCTTCACCACCTTACGCCGGATCGGATCGAGCTGCATGGTGGGGTGCTAACGCCTTGATCTGGTTATGTTGGAAATTGCCAATTTCTTTTCGTTGACGCCATAGCTGCATAGCCCTTTTATGCGGGGCATGGCAAGAACATTCAGCGAACGCTTTGCCTCCCGGGTCGAGGCCTTTCTCGAGGCTTACGGCTTTAAACCCGCCGAGTTCGGCCGGCAAGCCGTTGGCGACCCTGCCTTCGTCCTCAATCTGCGGCGGGGCCGCTCCCCCACCTTGGCAACGGCCGACAAGGTGCTCGCCTTCATCGCCGAGCTTGAGGCCAAGGAGGCCCCAAAGGGCCCGGGCAGGAAGCGGAAATGACCGATATCCCTCTCCGGCACCTCAATCAGGTCGAGCTTGCCCGGCGCTGGTCCTTGAGCCACCGCACCTTGGAGCGCTGGCGCTGGGAGGGGCGGGGGCCCCGCTATCTCAAGGTGGGCGGCAGGGTCGTCTACCGCGTTCAAGACATCGAGGCCTTCGAAGCCGAGCAGATGCGAACCAGCACGCTGCCGCCCGTTCGGATGCTTGGGGGTGCGCCATGACCCGCGGCGCCACCCTCCTGCTCGTACGGCCTCGAACCGAGATCGAGTTCCTGGGTTGGCTCGGCCAGGCGAGGCCCGGCGAGGCGATCGCCTACCACCGTGGCTTCCTCGCCGCAGACCGCAGCTCTCCCCCCAATCGCGATCTCAATCGTCTTGCCAGACGCGCCTTGTGGGCCGCTGAGCACGGGCTCGTCGATCTCGTCCAGCAGAGGCACGGGCCCGAGGATGCGAGCTACCTCGCCATCGCCCGTCGCCGCACCGAGAGCCTCTCCAGCCTGATCGGGACGGACGTGTCATGAACGGCTTCGACCTTCATGGCATCGAGCACCTCTCGGCCTCGTCCTTGAACCTGTGGGCTTCCGAGCCCGCGGTGTGGGCGCTGGAGCGCCTCCTAAGCCACCGCAGCCCTCCTTCCGCATCCATGGCGCGCGGCAAGGCGGTCGAGGAGGGGGTCAGCCGCGGACTGACCGATCCAGAACGTCCGCTTCAAGCCTGCGTCGAGGCGGCGCTCTCCTGCTTCGACCGCGACATGGCGCTCAACCCCGATGAGCGTCGTGACAGCGAGCGCGCATCGATCGCCGGCTATGTCGAACACGGGCTTCAGGAGCTTCGCCGCTACGGCGTCCCGACCGCCTATCAGGACCGGGTCGAGATGCGTCTCGACGACGTGCCGGTCCCGCTCATCGGCTTCATCGACTGGCGCTTCGACCAGCACGGGCTGATCGTCGATCTCAAGACAACCGAGCGTCTGCCCGCTGCGATCTCCCTCTCCCACGCCCGCCAGGGATCCATCTACGCCCGGGCGCATGGCAATTACGGCATGCGCTTCGCCTATGTGAAGCCGGTCGCCACCAAGAAGGACGGACGCGCCGTCTGCGTCTACGAGCTGGAGCGCGCCGAGATCGACCGGCAGCTTACGGCCCTGCGCCAGATCGCGCTCAGGCTCGAGCGTTTCTTGCGGCTCTCAACCGACGCCCGCGAACTCTGCGGCCTGATCGTTCCCGACTACGAGCGCTTCCATTGGAACAACGCCTTCACGCGTGCGCGTGGCGCCGAGGTGTTTGGTTTTTGAACCCAGCAACCCTCAAGGAAAGGAGAACCTAAATGACCACTCTCAACATCGGCGGGTCCGGCAATGTTAGGCCGATCTGCAAATACAATGCGAAGGCGGACAAGTGGTTCATCCGCGGCGCCGACGGCGAAGACGTGGAGATCGACGCCCCCACCTTCGTCGCCGACTTCGACAACATCGCCACCGGCTGGTTCCGCTTCCGCGAGGGCCAGGCGCCGGAGCGGGTGATGGATCCGAGCCTGGAACAAGCCGCGCCGCTTCCCGGCGAAGGCTTCAAGCGCGGCTTCGTGGTGATGACCTACAGCCCCAAATTCTTCGGCGGCCTGGCCGAGTTCGGCAGCGCCTCGATCCATCTGTCGAACGCGATCAAGGAGGTCTTTGCCGAGTACGAGGCGGATAAGCCCAAAAACCCCGGCAAGCTCCCGGTGATCGTCTGCACCGGATCGCAAGCGATGAAGGATCGCTACGGGACGAACTATCGGCCGACGCTGAAGATCGCCAAATGGGTCGAGCGGCCGGCCGAGTTGCCGAGCGTCAGCCCCATCGCCGCTGGCGACACCTGGAATGGCGCCGCCTCTGCACCTCCCGCCAGGACCACCAGCCAGCACGTGCCGCCGCCGGCGCCGAAGCCTGCCGCGGATCCGCTCGCAGAAGCGGTGTTCTAAAGCCTCTCCCTCCGGAGGGCTTTTAGCCCTCCGTTTTTTTATCACCCGGCCAGCCAGCGATGGATATGTCGAACGTCCAGCCCATGATCGAGCCAGATCCGGCCCAGATGCGCCGCCATGCCGGCCATCTGTTCGAGGGCTGGCTCGACGGCTGCCACGAGGGAAAGATCGAGCTTGCCTGGACATCAGGCCAGGACGGCAGGCTCTGCTACGCGGCGATCTTCGGCACCGACGAGCTCGACGAGCTGGTCGAGAGAGCCGTCCTTGAGAACCGCAAGCCCGGGCAGAACGTCTATGTCGGGATTGCGCTGCGCAAGCCGGAGATCGCGCCTTTCGGCCGCTGCAAGGACGATGAGTTCTTCGCGCTGACCGCCTTCTACGCCGATATCGACGACGACGTCACCGCGACCGCCTCGATCAATTACCGCAACCGCGGCTGCCCGCCGACCGGCGTGGTGATCACCGGGCGTCACCCGCATCTCCGCGCCCAAATGCTGTGGCGGCTGAAAGAGCCGGTTCGCGATCCCGAGACCTGCCGCCGGCAGAATCTGGCTTTAGCTGTAGCCCTCGGCGGCGATACGTCAGTCGTCAACCCGAGCCGCGTCCTTCGCCTTGGCGGCTCGATCGCCTGGCCGGTCAAGGAAGGGCGTGTGATCGAGCGCACCGACTTCCTCGATTTTGACGACGGACGGCCCAAGGCTTATCTGGCGGAGCAGATCGCGCGCGCGTTCCCGCCGGTGCAGCCGTCGCCGGCTTCGACATGTGCGAGCGCGGCGCCGCGCGTCGATGACGCTGCGCCATCGTCGTCAACGCTGCAGATCGGCACCTCGAACCTCTCGGTCGATGCCTGTCTCGAGCGCATCCGTTCAGGCGACCATTGGCACGACAATCTCGTCCGCCTCGCCGGGCACTGGATCTCGCGCGGCTGGTCCGATGCGGAGATCCTGACCGCCGCCGAGGCGCTGACGCTGCCCGGCTACACCGCCGCCGACACCAGACGCGAAGTGGCGCAGATGATCGCGGGTGGAAGGCGGAAATGGGCGGTGCCCAATCCCGGCAACACGATCGAGGAGAAAGACCGGACGCCTTTCGTGCTGCACCCTGTCGGCCTGCTTCAGCCGTCGAAACGCCCGCCGCGGGATTGGCTCGTGCGTCACCGCCTGATGCGCAAGCATACGACCGTGACGGCCGCGGCCCCCGGCGTCGGCAAATCGACGCTGACCATCGAGGAGGCGGTCTCGCTCGCGAGCGGGATGGATTTCCTCGGCTTCGGCGTCGACAGGCAGCGCAAAGTCGCGGTCATCAACAACGAGGAGACCCGCGACGAGCTCGAGCGGCGGATCGAGGCTGCTTGCGTCCGGTTCGAGGTGCCGTTCGAGGCTATTGCCGGCACGCTCTACCTGCACAGCGGCGTCGACGCCGAGAAGTTTATCGTGGCGCGCCGGGGAGAGCACGCGAGCGTCGTCGTCCAGGTGCGGGCGCATCAGCTGGCGCAGTTCCTACGCGATGCCGCGATCGACCTCCTGGTGATCGACCCGTTCGTCCAGATCCACACCGTATCGGAGAACGTCAACGAGGAGATCGAGCAGGTCATGATGGCGCTGCGCGATATCAGCGTCACCGCCAATTGTGCCCTCCACCTCGTCCACCACACCCGCAAACCACCGGCCGGGACCTCGCACCAGGCCGGCGACATCTTCGCGGTGCGCGGCGGCGGCGCCATCGTCGGTGACGCGCACTTCGTGTTTACCCTGGCGGATATGGGGCAAGCGGACGGCGAGGCGCTGAATGTCGCCGATGCCGACCGCAAGAAGTTCATCCGGCTCGACGACGCCAAGGGCAAGCTCGCGCCGCCAAGCGGGGCGCTCTGGTTCGAGCGTGTCGGCGTCATGATGCCCTACGGGCTGATCGGCGAGGAGGTCGGGGTCCTGGTGCCGCGTTCCTTCGACGAGAAGCCGGACGGGATCACGACCGCCCTCGCCAAGGAGATCCTGAAAGAGATCGATCGACGCTGGCGCGAGGGCAATCCGGCGAGCGCTTCTCCCCAGAGCCCCCGCTATGTCGTGCCGCTGATGGTTCGGAACCACGGCTGCAGCCCCAAAGCCGCGCGCAGCCTGCTGCGTGACTGGATCATCAACGGCATGGTCGCGACCCGCGCTTACGACAATCATACCAAGGCTCAGGGTCTGCGGGTGCTGAGCTGGCCCGGAGACAACTATGGATAGCGTTTCTCTGTTAGACAACCGGTTGCGGAGGTTGCGGAGGTTGCCTCGTAACCCATTGAAATCATTTGCGGAGCTGTGTTGCGGAAGTGCGGAGGTTGCCTTGCAAGTCATTGAAATCATTGCGGAGGTTCTGCGGAACGTTGTGTCCCCTAATACCCCCTTACGAACTTCCGCAGCGCGTCAGCGCGCTGCGGAGTTCGTTCGACGCGTGCTCGAGGCCTTGCCATGAGGCGCCCCTCGAGGCTGCAGCTCGGCGCCGCAGCTCAAGCGATGGCGCCGTCGGCCTATCGCATCAATGCGCTGATCGAAGGCCTCGACCAGACGGCACTCGCCATGGAGCGCAAATGGGGTGTCGGCCGCTTACGGCTGATCGTCTCCGACTTCCTGCGCGCCAAGTTCGACGAGCAGAAGGACAGGCTCGACGCAGCAATCGCGTCCGGCGAGGAGCGCTACGTCGAGCTCCAGGTCGAGGGCATGACGCGGGCCTGGGAGACGCTCGACAGGGCGGCAACCGAAGCGGGCGAGAAGCCGCCCGCGCCGCAAGTCTGGGAATGCGTGCTGCCCGGAAGCGGCGAGGTCGTCTCGCTGGTGCGCACCGACGCGGAGGCCCACCACGTCGCCCGCGAGGGCCGCGTGTTCACCACAGCCGAGGTCGGGATCCTGATCGAGGCGCTCGGAGCCGGCGTGCTCAGCGTCAAGCAGAGATTCCGCGGTGCAACCATTGCCGCCGTGCGTGACAGCAACCCCATCGACTGGGAGCGCGGCGATGAGATCCCGTTCTGAGGGAGCAGCAGCCATGGACGCGATGACGGAAGCGACGCTGCTCTGCCTCGACCTCGGCAACACAACGGGGTTCGCGTTGCGCACGGCAGACGGCCGGATCGTCAGCGGCACGGTGTCGTTCCGCCCGAGCCGCTACGACGGCGGCGGCATTCGCTATCTCAGGTTCCGCGGCTGGCTCGACAACGCGGCCGAGAACGCTGGCGGGATCGGCGTCGTCCACTTCGAGGAGGTTCGCCGGCATCTGAGCACCGACGCCGCGCACGTCCATGGCGGTCTACTCGCGACTTTGACGTCATGGTGCGAGCTGAGCGGCATCGCCTACCAGGGCGTGCCCGTCGGCACCATCAAGCGGTTCATTACCGGCAAGGGCAACGCCGACAAGGACGCGGTGATCGCCGCAGTCCGCGCGCGTGGATTCAATCCCGCCGACGACAATGAGGCGGACGCGCTTGCCATCCTGCTGTGGGCCATCGAGACGGACGGAGGCGTGCGATGACGCGGGTCAGACTTCCTGATCGCCGTACCGCCGAAACCATCGCGCTCGAGCACGACGGCACGCGCTTCATGGTCACGATCGGGTTCTACCCCGACGGCAGGCCGGGCGAGGTGTTCACCCATGGCGCGCGCAGCGGCTCCGCTCTCGACGCTCTCCTGGCCGACGCCTGCGTGGTCGCCTCCTGTCTGATCCAGCACGGCGTCGATCCGCGTGACTTGGCGAGCAGCATGGGACGGCTCGGCGGTGCCGAACCGGCCTCGATCATCGGCGCGGTCATCGACCTGGTCGCAGCTGCAAGCAGCACTCGGCAGCAAACCAATACGGAGGTAAGCCAATGACCTCCGAACAAATCCTCGAACAGGCCGCCGCCATCATCGCCGAGCGGGGCGCGGCTTATGGCGACTTCGGCGAACAGGTCGCGGCCATCGCCAAGCGCTGGTCGATCACGCTGGATCGGCACGTCACGCCCACGCAGGTCGTGCTGTGCATGATCGATCTGAAGCTGACGCGGCTGCGTCATGATCCGACGCACCGGGACAGCCTTCTGGACATCATCGGGTACACCGCCCTGCTGCCGGAGGCGCTGCGATGAGATGGCACCCCAAGGGCTATGGCGGCAGGCGGCGCTCGCCCGAGGACATCAGGCGCGACGGCTGGCGCGAGCAGGGACTGCTCGCGATCGCGGTCGATGATCACCGCCTAACCTGGCCCGAGCGCGAGCTTATCCGCCAGCTGGGAGAGAAGCTCTACGGCAGGACTGGCAGGGAGACCGGCAATGGCTGAACCGGGTTGGACGCCCTCGCTGGTCGAGGAGAGGTTCGTGGAAGCCGCCGACGTGATGAAGCGGCTGCCCGAGGTCGGGGTGCCTGGCTATTTCAGCACCTGGCCGAAGATCGTCCACGACTTCGCCGACCGCGTCGAGCAGGAGCCACGGCCTCTTAGCCGTCCTCGTCCGAGCCCTGAGGCCATCAGCCGGATGGAGGAGACGCTTCGGTGGCTCCCCTGGCTCGAGCCTATCGATGCCCGGATCGTGTGGCTGCGGGCAAGCGGCGAGCGCTGGAAGACCATTTGCTGGAAGGTTGGTCTTGGCCGCACCGCCGCCAACCAGCACTGGCTCTATGCGCTCTGCGTCATCGCCTGGAAGCTCAACGGCCGGGAGCCGTCACGGCGCCGCTCGCGCCGGCAGATCATCGAGGTCACGCGCGCCGCAAGGAGCGAAGCAGAGAGAAAAATGTGCGCGCACATTTTTGCGGCGGACAATTCCGCTCTGAAACGCTAGGTTCGTCGCCAAGCTCAGGCGAGGCGCGTGCGGGTGGCAAATGAGCAGATGATGCGGCGCTTTACTACCATACTGCTGCTCGCCGGTGCGTTTTTCGTAACAACGGCGGCAGCTGAACCTCCAGGACGAGTATCGCCTTGCCCCGCCGAGGGAGACTTCCAGACGCTTCCGGCAGGGATAGACCTGGATAGCGCCAATCGCGTGTGGTGCTGGATGAAGCAACAGGTGAATGCGCCCCTGGCCCTAGCTCCGCCCCCGGTCTTCGTAGGCGCGCTCCGATCGAACAAATACAGCGTCTTCGTATTCCCGACACAGGAAGCCCCCGACGACCCGTTCTCTGTCGAGATAGCTGCAGACACGGTGCAGTACGAAGACCCCCTTTTCGTGCTGTGGGCCTTGGGGCATGAACTGGCGCACGGGCTTTTCACGCTGCGCTCATTCGGCTTCAAGGAGCAGACCACCTATCCGGCAGCATTGCCCCACGTTCAGCACTGCGACCCCGAATTCCAGCGGGTGACAAGAGGCGCGGCCGACGTGCTCTGGGACATCTGGCACAGCAGCGATCAGACGTCGAAAATGCTAACAGTTGACAACGACATCCACGGGCGCGAGTGCGCCTACGCATCGAACCTGAGTCGCTTGGAGGAAGGCCATGAACAGCCGGGCCTTGAGAGACAGTAATATACGCGCACATTTTCGAGCGGACAAATCGGCCTGATATGTCGCTAGGAATGGTCGCTATGCTCGGGCGAGGCGCGTGCGGACGCTGAGGGCCTTCAGGGCTGATATGCAGAACACGAATAGCGCTTGTTGGACGGCATAAGGGACATTGGAACACGAATGAACAAGAAGCTTTTGCTGGTCTTTTTGGGGCTGTTGCTCGGGTTTGCCGGCGGCGCAACGGCTGGCTCTGATGACAAATCCCTATCTTGCGTCAAAGAAGTGCCCAACCCGATGAGTTTGGCCGTCCGTCAAAATTACGTCATGTCGTGCATAAGCAAGGCTGATGATCTAACGATCACAAAAATTTCTGCGAACGACGGTGCCTGCGCCTGTTTAGCTTACAATTCAATTACGCATATGAAGCTGAGAGACAGGTTCATGGCAACTTGCGTCGACGCCGGCAATCCGTGCGATTTTACGGAAGTGCGGTTTGAAACTAGCGCAGGGGAGATCGTTCTTACGTGGGACCCGGAATCGCTCGAATAAGTCGTCCGCCGCGAGCGAAGCAGAGAGAAAAATGTGCGCGCACATTTTACGAGCGGACAAATCTTTTTTCTGAGGATAGATTTTTCATCATGCTCGCGGGAGGCGCGCGCGGATCACGCTCGCGGACGGAAGTACCAGTCTTCCACCTCCCAGAAACGCAATTCTTCGACAGCGCCAAATGCACGCCCGCACCGCAAAGCGCGAGCGCGACCGTCGCTACGACGCCAAGCGCCGGATCGAGAGGCCATGGCGGGTACTCTACTCGACGCCTCGATGGCGCAAGCTCAGGGCCGAGCATCTGATAAGCGAGCCCTGGTGCCGGATGCATGCGGCGAAGGGCGAACGGGTCGCAGGCAGCCACGTCGACCACATCAAAGCGCATCGTGGGAACCGAGGACTGTTCTTCGCTCCCGCGAACCTGCAGTCGTTGTGCGCGACCTGCCACAACAAGGTGAAGCAGTCGCATGAGCGCAGCCGGTTCGTGCCGGTGGGTGCCGATGGGTGGCCCGGGGAGGCACACCCGGATTAAAATTATTGTGGGGCTAAATCAGGAGCGCTTTAACCATCAGAACGCAATCAGGGCCTGCCGGGCGGCTCCTTTGCCAATCTCTCAAAGATGCCGCGTATTTCTTGATCTGAAGCCCTGCCGATTGCTCCCTTTGCCACATCTTCGGGCGTCCACATCCAGCTTCGAGCCGGATCGTGTCGCATGGACCATTCGGCAAATAGTCGGTTATCGATGTCGGTGGACAAGAGGTTCACAACATCGACATGGCGCTCATCGCGCAAAATACGCGCGAAGGTAGAGGTTACGACATCGCGTCGACCCTCAAGCATCTGCAGAAACAAATCTTCACGGCAAATCAACGCCCCGGTGATGCCGTTGCGTGCGTTATTCTGCCTTGCCTGTAACAGAATGCCAGTCAGGCTTAGATCGTCGTAACCGAAAGGCCTCGACGCATAAATCAGCTGCATTTCTCTCAAGGGCAACTCCTGTGCAAGCGCACTCAAGAGCCTGGTTTTGGATACACTAGCCTTTCGTAGGCCTCGCTTGCCTTTCGAATATTGGTTTTAGGCCAGTCCTGGAAATAGACCTGGGAGGTGCCGCTGGCGAAGCAGTAGAGCTTGCCGTCGTCCGGATCGCGCCAATTGAGCGAACAGTCGGTCTTAATCAAAGCCCCAGCAATGAGCCCGATGGGATCATAGCTGTCGAGTTCACCCTTCACGCCACGAGGCACATAGGACTTCCAGATTCCAACGGACGTGGCATCGAGCCGCGACCTCATGTCGGATGCCCCTGTGGCCGCTTGGCCGTTCGCCTCCACGGCATGGGCGGCGGTACTCAAGCCGATCACCATCACGCCTGCGAAAAGTCGACTCGTTAACGTCAGAAGTTTCATTGAACCCTCATCTATCCTGCTCGAAACGGTCACTGAAAGACATTAATGCGGAAACTCCGGTTCGCGCACATTGGCGCCGACGGATTCGCGATCAAGAAGCAGGATTTGATGCTGCATGCTATCCCCAAGGAGTGGCGCTGACCGGATCACCCGCCAGCACTGAGGATAAGAGCTGGCACCCCTGTGCTCCTTACTGCGCGTGCACGACACCTTCCGGGTGGGTTTCAGCGAAGCGATCGGATTCGGTTGACGGCCTGTCCTTCTTGAGAATGGTCTGGCGGAAATGCTTCTGCGCTGCCGCCACACCGCTGCCGAGCTCGATATCGATGCCGGCGTCGTTCATGGCCATTTCCGCGCCAGCCAGGGCGCCGAGCACCATAAGGTCATTCAGGTCGCCGAGATGTCCAATACGAAACAGCTTGCCGGCGACCTTTGAAAGGCCGGCGCCGAGCGCCAGATTGTAGCGGCGGAACGCGATGTCGATCACGTCGGCGCCGTTGAAGCCGGCGGGCACCATGATGGCGCTGACCGTGTTCGAATACCACTTCGGCTCCATGGCGCAAAGCTTGAGGCCCCAGGCTTTGACGGCCGAGCGGACGCCGTCCGCCAGCACCTGATGCCGCTGGAACACGTGATCGAGGCGCTCCTCGAACAGCATGTCGAGCGACTCGCGCAGGCCATAGAGCAGATTGAGCGGTGGCGTGTAAGGGAAGTAGCCGGTGGCGTTCGCCTTGATATGGTCGGCGAAATCGAAATAGCAGCGCTTGCACTGCGCCGTCTTGTGGGCGGCGAGCGCCTTCTGGCTGACGCAGACGATGCCGAGACCCGCTGGCAACATCAGGCCTTTCTGGGACCCGCAAACCGCACCGTCGACACGCCAATCGTCCATGCGGAAGTCGATCGAGGCGATCGAGCTGACGCCGTCAACGAACAGCATCGCCGGATGCTTCGCCGCATCCATCGCCCTGCGCACGGCCGCGATATCGCTGGTGACGCCGGTCGCCGTTTCGTTCTGGACGACCATCACGGCTTTGATCTTGTGGCCCCGGTCTTTGCGCAGCTCTTCTTCGATCTTCTCGGGCTTGACACCGGTACCCCATTCCTCTTCTTGGATGATAACGTCGAGCCCAATCCGCTGGGCGAGGTCGATCCAAAGATGGCTGAACTGGCCGAAGCGGGCCGACAACACCTTGTCGCCCGGCGAAAGCGTGTTGGTGAGCGTCGCCTCCCACGCGCCGGTACCGCTCGAAGGGAAAATGAAGGCCTGGCCGTCCTTGGTCTTGAAGAGCTTCTTGCTCTCCTCAAACAAAGAGAGCGTAAGCTCGGGGAACTTGGGAGAACGATGGTCCTCCATGGCCACCATCATGGCGCGCTGGATGCGGTCGGGCACGTTGGTCGGTCCCGGCACAAACAGGAAATTACGCCCGGGGTTCCTTGCTCCTGACATTGTCTCCTCCACTAATATTCTCGGCTTCCCCTGAGATTAAATACGAGCGAATGGTTCACAGCAACGGTGGTCGGCGGCAGCCACCAGACACCCAATCAAGGGGAGGGGTGGGTCTTTTCTTGGCGCCGATTGAGGGGACCCGGCGTGAACGGCTCCGGCAAATCGACGCTGCTTCGCATCATGGCGGGGCAGGAGACCGAATTCGTGGGCGAAGCCTGGGCCGCCGAAGGCGTGAGCGTCGGCTACCTGCCGCAAGAGCCAGTCCTAGACGAGACGAAGGACGTCACCGGCAATGTCATGGAAGGCGTCGCCGCGAAGAAGGCGAAGCTCGACCGCTACAACGAGCTTGCCATGAACTATTCCGATTAATGTGACAATGCCTGCGCTCTCGTACCCTGTTTAGGAAGGACGGAAGCCATCCCGCTCTCTAGGTCACAGCACATGAGACGGATCGGAGCCGTTAACACGACGCCCGAACTCGTTCTCCGCTCGTGCCTTTGGGGGCGTGGTCTTCGGTATCGGATCAACTACCGCCTGTTGAATGTGAGGCCTGACATCGTGTTCATTGGCGCGAAGACCGTCATATTCGTCGATGGGTGCTTTTGGCACGGCTGCCCTGACCACTACGCGGCACCACGAAATCGGATTGAATTTTGGAGTAAGAAGCTTCATGACAACGTGCTTCGAGATGCCCGTCAGACGCGGGAACTTATCGGCGGCGGGTGGCACGTTCTCAGGTTTTTGGCTCACGACGTCTTGGAGCATCTAGATGACGTAGCCAACATCGTCGAATCTTGTGTTCGGCGTGGATCCTGCTTAGGCGGGGAGACTTGGAGGGTTCTAAAAGCAGAGGAAACCGCAGGCGGGCGAGAGCACCAAGAGTTGCTATGCCTGCAAAGCCTCACTCGCCAAGTACGAGACACTTCTAGAGCCCGCAACTCGGTG